>Ga0099798_10031_pt1 | contig 38689 bp, 33 predicted proteins | sample Uncmet_Sort29A_1_FD_89870 | JGI IMG/M metagenome (GOLD analysis project Ga0099798, IMG submission 89870) | Marine eukaryotic communities from CALCOFI LINE 67, Pacific Ocean - CN13ID_Sort29A_1 | ecosystem: Environmental > Aquatic > Marine > Oceanic | place: Pacific Ocean: Monterey Bay | collected...
TTTAGAACAGTTATGGTGTGGTCTAATGAGAATTGAAAAACTCCTGATACAGGTTTGAAAGATCTGCAAAAGCAAATCGAAGAGATCGAGTAAGGTGGTGAGGCTCCTACTGACCAAAAGAGACGCCGGGAGAGAATAAAAAATCGTTAGTCGAAGGAATTAGACGGCTCAAATGGTATTCACATTCTTATTTGCGTAAACATCATAATTTAATGGCAAAATTTTTTCTTGACAACTATTTTCCACTTGCATTTTAATTTTATATTAACTTTTAGTTTTAGCGTGTAGATATTAAAAATGATAATAATAAAAAATAATAATTCGAAAAAAGGCCTAACACTGACTGGGCACAGAGAGTTATTAGTTTTTAAAATACAATAATAGAAGTGAATAGTACGGAAACCAGTGCTAGTGCTAGCGCCAGTGTCTCCGAGAATGAGGGAAGACCAAGAGTTTCGAGCTAAGATACCGAAGACGGGCGGTAAGAAATGATGTCCGATGACGACTCTGAACAAGGGGAGTGAATAGTGGACAACACATCGAGTCCTTAAGAGTCGCCCCAAGGGTCCCCTCAAGGGAATGCGAAGGAGAAATAGAAATCGAAATAGTGACCCTGAAAGCAGTAAGCTAAAAAGAAAAGGAACTGAAACTGAAGGTAGAAAAAACAAGTAAAATAGGCGGAGTCGAAGGCTGAGGCTGAAGCTGAGGCTGAGCCTGAGGTAAACGATCGGAAAAGGTAAAGAAGAGTCAGCCAAACGCAGCGAGAGACGATCAGGAAACTGAAATTGGAGATAAAGCAGCGCGGGAAAATTGTGGACCAAATCTTGTGGAAGTAGGAGGTAGACATCGAAAACATCGAGGACATCATTACTCGACATCAGGATACCGTGAAGGACGTGAAAAACCCACTTTCTATTTAGTAGAAGGAACGGTATGAGGACGTGGCGAAGAGAATCGAGGAGGTGGGGGCAGCCTAGAAATAAAAGTTATAACCGTTTCGAGGAAGTAACTGAAACCGTAACGATTTCGGGGAGATGAAGACGGTCTAGAGTGGTGTCTAAGAGGCCACGAAGTAGAAATAAGACCAGTTCAAAGACCAGTATGGGAATTTGTAAGAAACCTGGAAACCGAAAATCTGAGACAGCATCGACCGGGTGAGGCAGAGCATCGCCAACTTGGGGCGGGGCAGTGAGGAAACTATTGGGGACGGGGGTACAAACAATCCGAACGGGTACTCCTAATATCAGAACAACTATAGCTAGCAGTAAAACAAAAACTAAAATGCCTAAAACCAAAATCAGAATACATCTAGCTTAAGCGAACGGGTGAGCGGAATCTTCTCGGGCTGGGGTGGTAGAAATAACGATGGTGGAAATAATAATAATGGTGGTATAAATAATAACCATACGCATACTGGAACAAATGGACATGCGAAGAATAACAATGCAACGGGCAGCATTTCATCTGTTGACTAGTAGCGACAGAGTGCAGAAGCGCAGGCCGCAGCTTTGCGCTCGGAACGAATTCGGAAGAGCGGTTTTGGCTACACGCCCCCAGATCGACCTGAGAGCTCAGGGTAAAATAAGGAAACTCGTTTTTTTAGAATTAAGATGGTAACAGTAAGTGTAAGTAAAAGTAACAACATCTTCATAGTATCAGTAACTTTTCGGTGTACTGTTACCCACACCAACCTCCTTTTTTCGATAGTTAGGATTCTATACTAATTGTAGTAGCAATGGCTTTAGTTTTCTCTTTCTTTTCACTCTATTATTACCTCTTTTACATTTTACTCTAACTGAAGCGTAAATAAAAATATTGCTAAACAAGTTTTATAGGAAAACTAATCCAAATAATTTTGTTCCTATGTACTTGTAAATTCCCATGTGACTGTTAATTCTAAAATGACTTCCTAAACACGAATATAAGGGGGGTATGAGTCCGAGGGAGAAAGACGCGGCTCGCAGAAGGGAGAACTAGCGGCTACGGCGCGAAAGAGAGGCCGAAAGAAAACACCGGAAATATAGCGAGGATGACAAGGTCGTGGATCTGAGTCTAAACTACGGCAGGCGGTAAGATGCGTAGGGGTGAGCATGCACGTGTGACGATGACGATGAGGAATATCTTATAAGATTTTGGTTTTCTAGATATCTTGTAAGATTTTGGTTTTCTAAAGAAAATCTTCAAGTTTCAAGTTTAACTATGGAAAATGTGACGAGTTTAATTATACTTATAGATAGGATTACTAGGATGCATTATTTAAAATTAAATATTTCGTCATACGACGTATAAGTATAAGAGATCATCTTCATCTGCGATTGCTTACATCTGTACAGGAATTGTTTTTGTTTAGATTAGATTTAGAGCAATAGATATAGATGAGTAAATTTCGTATTAGGTAAGAGACATGTGCATTTGCTGAAAATGTGTAACTTAATGATTATCAGCACCGTATTCACCATTTATTCTTAATATTTGTTGGGAATTGCTATTGCTTCATTTACATTTATTCTGTACAGTTATAGTTTTAATTTCTAATTTGGTCGTAAATTAAATGGGAATCCGAGGGTTTGGGGATTTGAAAATTTTGGGATATTATTTGCGGAACCTTAAGGCGGGTAAATTCTTTTAATTGAAAAAAAATAGTTAATTAAAACCAAAACAAAGCGAAACTTAATTTAAGCGTTTAGAAACGAAATCAAAATCAGTCTGCCGTTATTACACAGCAAAATTGCACCCAATTGATTGGAAGATCAAGTAATTTTCTAAACATATATTTATATTGCTGAACATGGGTTATTTAAATCACGCTCTTAATAGTGGCGAGTTGTATGGTGGGCATCCATTCACGGCGTTTTACCGTCAAGATTTCGGAACAGAAAATATTTATGATTCGATGCCTAACCTTCCGAAAAACCAAGCCTATCCGCAGATTCCGAATGTGAACCCTGACATGGACATGAACAGTGATTTTAATATGAATTCATAATAATATAATCCCGGCGCTTCCTCTTCGTCTAGTATTCCATATCCCTAGGTGGGATTGCTAAGGTAACCAAATACATAACCAGCCCATCAGGCTGGTGGCGAAATCGAAACGTCCTTTTGAGAGCAATAAGAGGGTTATCAGAATTAAGGCAATGAGGGTTATCATAATTCAAGTCAAGACTAAAACTGAAGTACTTGAAGCGGAGCAAACCCTTTTAAAGGTTCTAGTGACATGATATCAGATGCGTTCGAAAAAGAATTCGCTAAAATGGAGGATTAAAATTACGACGACGGTACCTAGGAAGACGATCCGTTAAGTTGACACAACATTTAGGACGGGACTGGGATGGATGAGCAGTTTAACAGTACTTTCCAGGAAGGAAGTGCATCTACATGAGTTCGAAGGTAAAAGAAAGAGGGCTCCCTGAAATGACAACTAGGTTTGGAAGAAGACGACGGGGATATAGACTTAGACAGATTTCTCTGACCATCCAACGCACGACATCAGCTCGGGGATATTCATAAATAGATATCCGCATAGAAGCCTGGCATGAAGATGCAGCACCCCGAAGAAATGATCGAAGAACATTTGAACAGACTAGGTCTATTTGACGCGGGCAAGCAGGCTGCCTCGCAGTAATCTAATTCTAATTCTATAAACTGATGATCGTAGTAAACTAAAAACTAAAACTAAAAGCAAAACAGGCTGAAGATCGAGGGTTTGGAGCATGGTGACGAAAACGACAGCTGAGGCTGATGAGCAGCGCGCTGACGGAATATCTAGCTATTGCAGCAGAATCAATCGCATAAAGACTCTAGAAATGGGAACTAAAGATCTCCGAACATGCACTAGAATCTCGGGGGTAGCGAGTTTTTCAAGAACATGAAGCACATTTTCGGAGAGGGAAATGACCCCGAAAGAGAGGAAGCAGAGATGAATTTCTTCTAGGATTACGAGTGGTCGAAGAAGTAGCGGGAAAAATAGAGGCCCTTCACGCATAAAGATCGCAGTAAAAACAGGACGAAGTATGCCTGATTGTTCAATCCAAATTTCAGCAAGGAGGGCATGAAGCAGCACGAGATGCACAGGATGAATTTCTAGACAATGAGTGATGAGGAAAAAGATGACGTTGTGCACGAGATGTTCAAGTCCACGCTGAAGAACGTCGCAAGCCAGTTTATTTCACATCCAAAGGCCGGGCGGATCTTCAATCAGACCGACGGTCCCATTCCCAGAGAGGCGGGCGCGCACGTCATGCGTTTGATTGACGAGCATCCCACCTTCTTCTTTGACGCAGGAGAAGGACAATGAATATGAACATAGTCATAGAAAGTATGAACATAAGGATAACTAAATTTGTCTGACGCTTACTCAAATTCAAATTTTACTGATTCTTTTTCAAATCCCACCAGTTAGAGATAGTGAACTAGAACCTAAGTGATTGATGACTATCTGAGCCAGTAACCAAAACGACTGAGATGACGGCGGCGCGTCACGAGTTAGACTTATAGCAAACATAAGTAGCCTCTTTTGTTCACAAACTTTTCGAACTTTACAAATTTTGCGGATAATAAAGGTGGAGGAGGAGCTAAAGGCGCATTGTCTAACCTTGTTAACGAGGCAGAGGGCGAAGTGTAAAAAGTTGAGGGGGAGTAGGAGTGAGACATTCACAAAGCCGAAGGCTAGGTCGAGGGCGAAGTCTGAAAGACCGAGGGCTAGGTCGAGGGGGAAGTCTGAAAGGGCAAAAAACAAAAAGACGACCCCGAGTAGGATGCGGAGATGGGCGTGGACGCGCAGGGGCGACCGGATTAGAAATAGATCGAGAAAAGGGAGTAGGACGCCGAGTAGGAAGTCTAGAGGGAAGGAGAGCAGGTCGAGAAAGAGACCGAGGTGGAGGAGCAGGCCGTGTAGGAGGGTAAAAATCGGGAAAACCCTGACGAGTAGAACTAAGAAAAATAACAGAAAGAGTCGCCCTAGATGGAGAACTAGAAGCTGGAGCAGGAGGAAGCGAGAGCGAAGATCGAGCAGGAGGAGCAATAAAAGCATGAAAAAGAAGTGTAGTAGCTGTGAAAAGCGAGTTAACAAGAAGCTAAAGACTTGAAGCTCTAAAAAGTCGAAGCCTAGGCCCAGAAGCTGGAAGAGTGAAGCGAGGACACGAAGGGGAAAACGTAGCAGGAGCGGTTGAGGGAAAAGCTCGATAACAGGATCGATATGGACGTGAAGCCACAAAAAGAGCCCGATATTTATACCACCGAGATGGACAAGCTGGATCTGCTGCCCGGGTAGTAGAGCAAGCTGCTGAAGAATTAGAACGGGGACCCGGAGGAGTGAGTCGTGGATATCGACGCGGTCTAATAGAAGCGCGAAAAGCAGCTGTGAGAGGCGAAGCAGCGGAGCATGTAAAGGCATCACGAGAAGAAGAAAGAAGGCGGGCTTTTCTCGAACTAGATGCGCTAGTTCGCGAAGGGGGAGCACGAGAAAATCGAGGAGGAGGTGCGGGAAGAACACGAGAAGCAAGAATAACAGAAGTAGCTGGATCAGGGAGAGGAGGACTCGGGAACCGGAGGCTAAATGTGACCCCTAAAACAAGACAAAAACGCCACGAAAGCAGAGAAGTAGTAGGCAAAAGAGGAGTGAGATGCGGACAAGCCGCTCCCCATCGGCACGATCGAGAAGGAGGAGGAGGAGGCGACCCCGATATCGGAAATGCTTTAGTAGAAGCAGATTTATTCGCGGTTGGTACTGGTGAAAGAGAAAATCGAGAGCATCCGGGACCTGGACTTCTTCGGGTAGCCGAAAGTTACCACCTCCTCGGACAGTCTGGACTAGTCGCAGCTCTGGCTCCACTCTAATTTAGGCAGCGGATAGATGGGGAGTGGCGATAACTCCGCCCACTAGGCGTAGAAGTGATAGGCGGAGAGCGAGTAGTTCGACAACGGGGGCTTGAGCGGCATCTAGGGCAGTGTCTAGCACAAGATTATTCACACAACGGGGGACGTGATTCATGACATCACGCCGCCACCAATCGAGTGAGTGATAACCGCTTAGGGACAGGTGGGGAAAACGTGATAGATGGACTAGCTGGGGCAGAAAGATGTGATTGGGGAGGTGGCGGAGTACGTGCGGAAGCCCACCTCGATGAAGCAGTAGTGTGAATAGTACACGAAGAACAGACTGATTCTGCATTCGATGAAGAACTAGTGCGACTAGGTGCAGAAGATGTATATAACCTTGACGCCGAACGACCAGCTGCAGGAAATTAAGCTCAAGGGTTGTGTCGACCGGGAGTCGGGGAGAGCGGTGGAGTGTCTCAGCAATTAGGATCAGCTGCGGTGTCGGAACATGTTCGATAACATGGAGATCCTGGATGGGGATGCGATACATTAGTGCACGCAGCCCTACGTGATGAAGAACAGTCGTACGGAGGGTGAAGTCATGATTGAGCAGCCCAAGGTGCTAGATAAATGGGATGACTTTGCTAAATATTTAACATTAAAGGATGAATGACGACCATTTTGAATTTCTTATATTGATGGTGTTACCATAACTTATGTTATATGAATATGTTTAGTTTACAATGCTCATGTTTGTGTTCATCCTATAATATCCTTTGGGATTCAGATTATTTCCAATCTAAACTGGGGCAGGTAACTTTTTTACTATGCAAATGCAAATGCATTAGCATTAGAAAAAAAAGATAAATCTTTAAGTTGGAGTTGAAGTTTGATATGCATATCCGAGAGATATTCGTACTTCCTTGATGTGTTCGGTATATTCATTAAAAAAAAGGGTTAGATTCCACTTTTAAGAAAGTATAAGTTTAATTTCATTACCATGTCATCATTATAAAAGTTCTCCTGCATCTGTATGAAATCAAGAATGAAAAAATATATTTGTAGACTAGTGATAAAATTCAATTTCAACAACTTATAAGTAAAAAGAAAATTCTAAAAAGAAGGAGCATCTGGCATTTAAAAAATGGCAGCGCCGTTGAATTTCGTGCAGCCCTCTACGACTCTAGGGCATTTATCAGCGCTTAATCTGTGTTCAAAAACGATGTATTTCTGCACCCCAGGCGAAGGTGGAGGTAAAAATGAGAACTCAGCGTAAGGCGGAACAGCAGGGTTTTCACCACAACCGCGCTAGGGTTCAGCTTCAGGAAGTGGAGGTGGACATCCACAGCAACAGTAACATCTACAGCAACAGCAAATACAAACAACTTACGCGAAACATCTGGATTTCCGATAGGGTGAATCGTAGTTCCTAAGCAGAGGGTGGGCCAGTGGAGGTGGTGGAGACTCAAAGAACAAAAATACACAAAGAGTTGCGAAGACTAACTTGAGGATTGACTTTAACAAGGGTAACTAGGACTTTCAAGCTAGGATGGGAAGGAATTGAGCTTGAGTCTCAACGTGGAGGATTGATCCGAGGAGAATAAGTATTTGAATTATTTCAATGAAGCAAAAAGACGAGTCTTCATTTTCAATATGTTTACAGCAATACTATATCTTGGTAAAAATGATTACGAAGATAGATAATCTTATTGGCATTTGCTATTTTTATTTGTCTCGAAAACATGGATGATAATGATACTAAGCTTAAGTTTTAGTGATAAGAAGTTGTTCTGTTATAAATTGTTATTTAGTTTCTTCTAAGTTCTACGCTTCTGGAAATTCAATATTGAGTTGGGTACAATCGTCGATTTCGTTTTTTTTACACTTTTATTAGAAGCAGCTGGGTATCTTTTTCATTTTCGTTTTAGTTTATTTCGGGAGGGGAACACCTATTTGTATTTAGATTTAGTGAGTTTTTGAGTCGGGAATTCGCTTGTGGTGCATAAGGGAATATTTTTGTCATCTGTAAGGGAAAATCGATAATTGAGCTTTTGGGAACTTACATACCAATATCGCGTGAAAATACTTTTTGTATTCCAAACTTGTATTATCTTTTTCTGCCAAATTTTACCAACAACAACAATAACAATTATATTTCCTATTAATTATTAATATTCAACTTACAACCATATATTATCGAAAACATAAACAACTACTTATTCTTATTCTTATTTGCATTTTGAATGAATGAATGAATGAATGAAACAGGCCAAAAAATACGCTTTCGCAAAAGGTCGAGGAGGTGACCTTGAAGCGAAGAACTAGTAGATTATATTGTTAGCCTGATAAAGTAAGTCTAGAAGAGCTTAACCCTAAAGCAAGAGTAAATCGAGCACTAAACCCATTTGAGATTAAAATGGGTAAAATCAACAGGGACTTGTTATCTAAATACGGGCGAGATGAACGCTCCCTGAGGGAAGTAAGGGATTTATGTGTTGGTGCATTGGAGAAGAACCAAAATCCATCCCAGGCTCTAAGCGATCACGACTGATTTGAACAAATTTTCGAAACAATTTCCTTTCTTGGTGGGGACCTATTGAGAGAACTGGAAGAAGACTGACACTAAAACACAAATGGCGACGCTGGTTGAGATAATGTAAATGTTCATGTTATTGTGAAGAACTGAAAACGATGAAACTTTGATTTCGTATACCAAGTCTTTTGCGGCTCCCCCTCGGTGACGTAGACATCCTCTTCTAGTAGTTCCAGTTCATGATTGGCAAGCTGAAATTGTAAAAACCCCCGTAATCTCCTCCATCATCTGATTCATTTGGTCACAGGTGAGAGCGGTAATTTCCAGAAAGAGGTTGTTGGGATACTAGGCTCGTTCATCACTTGATTTTTATAATGGTGAGAAGGGGACCAGAACTTGAGGACGAAGCAGACATGAATTGCCACCCAAATTATAGCCGACTTCGAAGAATGCCTCTGTCTAAGTTGAACCGAAAAACAATTTTGTCAATCTGATACAACCGATAAACAATTATTACAATCAAATTGAACAAGATGATAAGGCAGCCTGAGTCAACACACGAAATGAGGTGACCGCAAGTCTAATGCTTTAGTGTGACTGAACGATTTTCTTTGGGTCTTGGCTTCTCCGAGCCGCTCAGAGACTTTCGTCTCTGCTTCTTCTAGATGAAGAAATGCAGTCTCCTTCTTTTCCTTGTAGGACATTTGAAAATTGAATAGTTGACTTTGAGCTGTGAAGTGATCGGAAAATTGAGACCAGGGGGCGAAAAAAAACAATAGCTTCATTTTCCAAAAAGCTTTGGATCAATCCTTCGATTGAGTGAAACTTCTGGGCGAGAGGTGATGATAAACTGAATCCTAAGCGTCTGGTGGTGGTAATAATTCTTAAAATTAAGTATATGCTAATAATAATGGTTTAAACTCGAATGCTCTGAGTTCATCCTGAAGTGGTTGAGGAGGGTGAGGTGGTTGAGGAGGGTGAGGTGGTTGAGGGAGCCTATTATCTTTAGGAACAGGAGGTTGTAGTTGATGAGGTGATTAAGCCTGAATAAGTATGAATATGAATATGAATGCAAGTCTCACATCAAATTAAAGCTGACTCACATGATATGACCCCGACTAATGGACTATACCGGAAGAATACATTGAAAAATTAAAGGATGTCACCCAGGCGCCACGGTGACTGGATGAAATTTATAACTGTAAGTTAAATTCTAATGTACGACTAATTATTTAAAAAAATATGTTTTCTAAAATAAATTCCTACTGTTTTACCTTTCAGCTGTCATGACATTTTACAAAAAAGTTGTAAGTCACAGAAGCCGTTTTAATTAGAATTCGAAAATGCTGTTTTTGGACCACGTTACGTTTCATTGAAGATATCTATATACGGTTTAAGAGGTCCTATCTGCCTGATTTAGAGATCGGTTTCGATCAACAAGAGCGTTTAGATTTAGAGGTCGGTTTCGATCAACAACTCGCCCTGTACAAGTGACAGAAGCCTACGGCCGATTAGGAATCGGCTACGACCGATTTGGCCTCGAGGGAATAGAACCCTGATGTGGAATCTTCATATCCATACGTAGGAATTTCCAGTAACTCAGATTAGTTTTATATGGTTGCTCTTGAGTGAAAGCCAGTTCTTCGCAGAACCATCTTAGTTTGTACCAGAATCTGGTCGTCATACTGAATCTCTCATCCGTACACTACATACAGGACTGTTATGCTTCTATTCTCTACTATTCTCGGTAGGACTGTCATCAGTCTATATCTATTCTTTGTTCGTGGATCTTGCTTTGTGTGCGATGGCTTTCCTTTTGTATCCTTTCGTCCTTGTGTGGCGTTAGTTGCTCCTGACCATTGGTGTAGTGCGCACATACTTTGACTAATAAGTGAATATTCACTGAACTCCTCATGCGTATGAAAACCTTTATCTGCTGTATCTTTTATATACTCCAAAAACATACCATTAGCCCAATTAGTCCTTAAAGTGAAAGTTTCCTGCAGATCTGGAGGCTGGCGCTTTCTAATGGTTACATCTCGACCAGTGGTGTAGCGTCTTCAATTTCTCAGGGAGTAGCACTTACGTCAATTATCTAGCACACTTCTTTGTTAGCTATCCTGGATGGTGTGCTGTCCTTCCTTCCGTACTGCTTACAGGGCCCTCTTTTGTTGTCATGTATACACGGAATCGCATCATTCATTCGAACTTCTACACTGCGTGTAACTATCTAAACTGGTGCCAGTACTAATGCAAGGTTCTTGTTGAATAAACCTAATAGGGTTTTTCTATTCAAATTGTTCATATTCTAAATGTTCCTAGATTGTACGTGAGAATCATCTAGGCCTAGACTTTGGTTCTAGATTTACCTCTGGGTTCGGTTCTATAAGGATTCGTACGAAGTTCGAAACTATGTGAATTCAAATACTCACCTCTTTCTTATCCCCGCGAAATAACAGGTATAACTAACGGTAACAGTATGCTGTTATCTACATTAACCCAGGATGAGTTAGAGTGCACGACGATGGTGAGCTTGGAAGAATTTTCTGTCCTGAAGCAGATTTTGACGCAAGGGTTGTAGTTGAACCACTTTCGCGGTTCTCTAACAGTGCTCTACATGATTGGAGACCTTTTATCCATGGACAGCTTAGCTGCGAAGTAAAAACAAGAGTAGGAAAATCAAACTCAAAACGGTAACAATATGATGAACATAAATATGAGTGGGAATAATATAAACATGATGGATAATATGAGCAGTTGAGAGGATCAGGGCTTTAGGGGTTCTTAGGAAATGACTGAGAAGTAATTTAAGGTGTTGCCCTACATTTATCCTCTAATTCTTTAGAAGTTGGACGAGTCCCAGAAGCAGGTACTGAGGAAGCAGACTCTGTCGCTGGTAATAAGGATTCTAAAACTCGACAAAACAGGGCGAGGGGGCACTTCCTGCCTCGAAGAGTTGAGCGAACTGACAATCGACTATCTGGAACAGTGCTGAGATAAGAAAATTTTGTGCGAGAACTTGGTTAAAATTTTGATTTAGGAGGTTATTATACTCGTTAGAAAGCATGAAAACCTTGTTTGCGAGCTAAAATAGGAAAAAGAGAGTCGTTGTGACGGGAACGTGAATGTGGATCTGAACGCAAGCAGTCCCTGAAGAGCTCTGACCAAGGAAAAGGAGAGGGAGAAAAACCTCTGCTAGAAGTTAATTTCATTGATTTGCAATAAGTTCTGGAAGTGGTTCGAGAAAGTGGATATTTGAAGAGGAGAGAAAATTTGTCGCAGGATATTGTACTATCTAGGCGAAGGCTTATAGATCGCAACGAGGCATCTCACGAAGGATAATCCGAGCAGCTTGACCGCGATGGTGGACAAGAAAATCAAGTCGATAGTTTTGCGAAATTAGCAGTAACAGCAGCAATAAAATTAGAACTAGAACCAGAGCGGTTGAGGCGGCTGAGGCAGTGCTTGAGGCGGTTGAAATTAGCAGTGAAACGTACAGTCGCAAAAAATCAAAACTGAGATTCTGAAAAACAGGGTCTCGAACCTAAGGAGGAATCTATAGGACGATCCCTTGCCCACCCTTGGGGAAAAGGACAACGTAAATACTCTGGAATTCGCGGTTTAGGCAGATCAGATTTCGAACTTACAGTTCAATCGGGGATTTGCGGGGGGTTTCGGCCTGGGAGGCATTCCTGAAACATAGGAGTACAAAGATAATGGGTAGGATCAGGACTTTGACGCGCTGGGACTTGGTTTGGGCGGCTTGGGCGATAATGGAAGCCTTGATGAAGGTGGAGATGGTGACGCAGAAAGGTGATAGAGTGACATTTTCGGAAGACCAGTAATCAATTACAATGTTGGGAGTGGAACCTAAGGTGGCTCGATGCCCATTCCGATCTTAAGGAAAAGTCATTTGTCAGGCAAATCAGACGACGACGTTACAAGTGTTGTGTCTGGATCTTTATGCAGTGTAACTTCTTTTTCCTTATTAATATTCGTTTTTTATTACTTCTATTTACACTTGTACATGTACCGTTTACGTTTAGTATTTTCTTTTACATTTACTTCCAGTCTTAATAACTTTAGCTTTAAGTTTAAATACTTCTACTTCAGTATTTTTAATCTTAGTTATGTCATTAGCATTACTGTGTAGGATCTTTATTTTGATATTTTGATCCTAACAGTAACAATAAATTCATATTGAATTCAATTTGAATATCGTCCCGAATCGAATTTAATAACAGGGCCGCACAGGCTTCTCACGGCGCTCAAAATTAAGTGTAACTTTCTCCGATGAAGATCACGGGGATCATTCGAGGTCACGTTCAAGATCTCGATCGCGTTCGCCTGACAAAATTTCCTCCCCCGACAAAATCTAGTCGCCCGACAAATAGGGTAGATCACCGTTGGTGATTTAGAGTCCAGATCTGATAGGGCAAGAAGCAACTGGGATAGCAAGCTCTACATAGTCGACGAACATGCACAATCTCTCAACACACACCCAGTCCAGCACCTCAGGCAGTAGTTAGGTTGGCTCGTAGTCAGGCTCACAAACATCTCAGGGATCACAGAGCTCTACCTCGAACTTGAACCGCAGTCAGGATGATGTATAAACATATGGAATGAATGGTAATGGTATGAACGGTATTAATGGGAACGGGTCCTCTTCCTCGAGCTGCGTAAGTCAAAGCTCCAGTCAGTAGTCTCAGGACACTATGAAACGGAGCAGCCGCTCTGGCTCTTTGAATTAGACGCAGAAGTAGAATTAGCGTAAACGTCGGTCACACCACTCGTCCGCAGCTTCGACAGTTTCGAGCTGATCAAGTTCCAGCAGCTAGAGCTCAAATTTGTCGTCAAATTCGGGAAATAGAAGTCAGGTATCTGGTAATGCGGGCGACGGTATTAGTTGAAACTCAAGGTCGCATACGAGTCGGAGGAAAAATTAGAAGTGAAAGCAGGAGAAGAGCCGAAGGTGAAAATGACCGTTGCCGCCGAAGATGAGATCGCCCCCACCGCATATTAAGACAAATTTAACCGAAGAAGATATGAATACTTTAGAAGTTGGTGCAGACGACGAGGATGACCTTAAGGATATCAGACTGCCAATGCCGAACGGGAGTTGAAATCCCGCGCAAGCGAATTCGATGCTGGACATGCCCAACCACTTTTACCAGTAGCGTTAGACTCCCAGCAGTCCCTCAAAATTTGGTAAAGGAGGGATGGCGTAGTCCATGTAAAACTAGATAAATGAGACTGGGAACGCGGGTGGGTGAGGTTAAGGCTAGCACCAAATTAGCACTCATTCAGTAACTTCGAACACGCATACAGGAACTCATATGTCCACTCCCTCCTCTCAACATACAGGAACGTCGAACTCCAGGTCCACTGGAAGCCACAGTGGTGGGCACAGTGGGGGTGGTTAGTCAGTTACAAATAAAGGAATGGCAAGTAAGTTTTAGCAGCTCAATCTGAAGCGTACGAGATTCATACCAACGTCGACGACGAATGCAAGCATATGAAACCAATCCACAAACTAGTCAACTGACGGGGAAGACGAGGGGGAAAATTCGCAATCTAATTCAAACTCCTTATGACATTCAAATCTGAATCAGAACACTCAATAATAAAATCAATGAAACTGAACCTGAAACCCACCTATTCTGCTACACAAAACGAATCGACGGTCAGGGCGTAATGGCGGTTTGTCCCCAACGTAGCGTTCAGTATAGTCTGTCCAGTCAACAAGCCAAAATCTGCGTTCGCAGAATTCGAATCCGAGTCTGCAATCCTAGTAACTGTGAAATTAGCAGCAACTAAAGCACCAACAGTTAACGTAAGAACAAGAAATGATGCAAAATTGACAGTAGTAGCGTGCGCAGCAACAGTAGCGGGATCAACAATAACAATGACAATGACATCAATGATAGCAACAACACTGACAACATCAACAGCAGCAAATACAGAATTGACATTAGCAGTAACAACAATAACACCAGCAGTAACTGTGAATCGAGCAATGAGAGTGACTGAAGTTTCAAGCCTAGTAGTTGAGATAAAACCGATCCTGATAGGGAAGTGTTGTAGGTAGCAGGGCAAATTCCTTTTCAATGGAGTAGTCTCCAGCTCCGAATATGTCCCCAATGATGGTAAATGAAAGCTATGGGAGCAGCAATCAGAGCGATTATGGAATCAGTTGAGGAACTAGTTTAAACAGCTATACTTCTAATACTAGTAATGCGAGTGGTCCAGTGTCCGGTATGTAAGTTACATAACACCAATAACAGGATCAAATGTAAGTTACATAACACCAACAACAGTAACAGGCTTAGTAGCAGGGATAGCAGTGTGGGAGTCCGAATAATAGGTAAGCGATGCAATAACAAATGGCCATGCAACTGCAGATGCAGTAAAACAATCCATAAACATAACAATAGCATCAATAGCAGCAGGTGAATTAGAATTAGCAGAACAATTAAAATTAAAATTCTCTTTGAGCTCAAGCTTAAAATCAAATGTACCAGCAACATTAGCAATAACAGGTGAATCAGGTGTGAGGGATGAGCGCCAACCAGATGAACGTAAATTATAATGCACACCAAGCTGCACAAGCACAGCAGCATTGACAAGCCGCAAACATGAATCAGCTTCAAGGAAGAGGCTTGAGCACACCCCCGACTAGCACTGGAGTTGGGGTAGGGGTTCAATATTCGGGGAATAAGCATTCGTAAAACAAGTAGCATTCGGTTTAGGCTTCGGGAAGGGGAGTGGCGAGCAGTTCCAGTTTATCTAACCTCGGCAACAACATTGTCGGCAGTGGCGGCTCTGGCTCCAACTAAATTGGACAGAGCCTGAATGAATTCGGAACGCCAAATTTCTCGTAGTAGTGAATAAATAATAGCTAGAGCAAATAGGGGTGAGGAAGTATGAACGTAATAGCACCTGCGAGACTGGACTTGATGAGTACGATGCGATTGGATTCTCGAGGTACGGAGTTTTCACTGCATTCCAGGGGGAGTCGGGGTGGCTCTCGTGGCGGGTTAGGAAGTCGCGGGTCGAGGGGAGCTTTGGGGAGCCGTGGCAGTCTGAATTCGCGAGGGCTAGTGAATTCACGAGGAAATCTCGGCGTACAACAAGGATAGCATTTAAATTCACATTAGCATTCGTAATCCACTCCAGGGCTGGCGGGAACTCCGTTAATGACGGGCACTCCGGGAATTGGCAGGTCTACTAACTCTAGGGGATCGATGCACTCGCAAGGTAGCGCCTTGCCCAAAACTCATAGCCAAGGCAGCAATACCGGAGCTTAGTAGGGATTTTCTCCTCCAGACTAGATCAATTAGTTTATTTCGAACGACTTAAACCATTTTATGAACCAGGGTCAAGGTCAGGGAGTCCAGAATCTGCAGCAGGGAATGCAGGGACAACTACAGCAGCAAACAATCTAGGGCCAGGGCATGCAGGGACAACCACACCAACAGGGTCAGTCACAATAACCGCAACAGCAGATGATCTAGGGTTAACCACTGCACCACGGAATGCACTCGCACTAGCAGTCACAATCGCACTAGCAGTCACAATCGACTCCAAACATCCATTAGAAGTAGCATTATTCGCATCAGCATGGTAAAACGGGTTAGAACTAGAACAACATCTACCGAAATATCCATGGGTCGCCACTCTCCCCACTCTCGCATTCACCAGCTACAAACTAGTTCACGCAAGAGTCACTTTCGAACCTGGATATGGATAGTTTGCTTCGCGAATAAAATAAAGCGGTGCAAAGTTCCAACTAGATGTCGCCAATGCATCATTAGGGTAGTGGCATCAATTTGGACGGGGGTGGCTCGAATTCTCCCCTGCAGCGTAAGCGGTTCGGGCTGGGAGTCGGTTAGCAAGGTATATCAGAAGCCGGAATTAATGTGAATCAGAATCAGATGTACGGGCATAATTCAAATGCGAATAGCAATCCGAACATGATGGGTGGATAAGGATATAATTCGAACAGTAATCCAAACATTAATATTCACCAGTCGCAATTAGCGGCACATGGAAATATGAACATGCAAGGGCAACATGGCGGACCAGGTGCTCAACTTGGTGGACCCTTGCACAAAACTCGGAGGGGTCAGCAGTCTAGTTACCTGCCCTAGAATGCGATGAGGCAAAATAATCAAAATCAGAACAAATAGCAGGGTTAGCATGCTGGCTAGTAGCAGCCCCCAATTATGAACGGAAGAAGAAGTGTCGCACAGAGACCGATTTAGCACTGACTCTGAAGTGTCATTCCGACTCATCTAGATAATTATTCCTGTTCATTTGAAACTGATCTTAAGCTAAGGACTCTAATTACAATTACGATTCTCATTTAACGTTGATCCAGAGGTATTGTTATTAATATTATACTTACCAATAAAAATAGATTAGTTAGCTGTATGCTGTTCGGGCACGTATTTATGTCTATATTTTTCGGAGGTTGTAAGCTATAAAAATTAAAATTGAACTTGATGTTTTAAGTTTTTATAAGGTTTTTTGTTAGTAAGTTTAAGTTTAATTCGAATTCGTATAGGTCTAGTTACAGTTATAGTTAGTCTTTATCTTTGTGATTCGATTTTTAGCTTTTAGAACGACAAATTAAAATTATATTCAGTGAGATTCAGATTCATCTTGATTTTAATATGATTAGTAGGTGCTAAATCTAAGTATCAGATGAATACTCGATAAAATGAAAGAAACCATACCCTGAGGGATGGTGAATTACATGGTTTACATCAGTATCAGTAGTACTACAAAGTAGTTGATGTAGTTCTAATATATTTTGAAATTTTGGCTACCCGACGAGGCTGGTATTTTGGGGCATGATCATCATGTTTTATCATATTTTCTCTTTTTGCCTTTTTTTTTGAATTTACTTAAGAAATTGAAGAGAAAATTGAAAAAAACGAAAAAAGTAAAATATGATCAAAAAAATTATGATCATGCCCTAAAATACCAGCCTCGCCCGACCCCTTTACGCCTCTGTGTTATCATAGTTTCAACCTACAACCAATCACTTAGTTTCTGAGCTATCAACATACATAGTTTTGACATTACAAAGGATGTTCATTTTCAATCAAAATAAATTTTTCATTTGGATATAAAATGTTTATTACAATTACACTTACAGTTGAAGTAACAGTAACACTAACACTACGCGGACATCGACATCAACATCGCTTTAGCTTTAGCTTTACTTTAACATGATCTGAGAGAATTAGATGCTTTTTGTTATTATGCCATTGACATTTTTGACATCGATAATTATCCTTAGTTTATCGTTTTTATTGTGGACATTATTCACATGATTCGCTTAAACCAAGACCTTGAATGATTTAGATTTAGATTAGCATTCTTTCTTTCTTTCTTTCTTTCAATAAGTGAAAATATAGACAGGATATTCACGTTGATAGCGAAAAATGGAAATACATAAAGAACTTAGCCCATGGGGTTAGGCATGGGGATCTACATCTAGATCGTGGCAGCTATTCTGTTCGCGCTTTTGGGAATTATTGTTTGGGATTCTGGTCTAACTCACAAATGGGTTTCTGGTCTAACTCACACACACCCGTCAGTACTATGGTGAAGTTTTCTCTCACATATTTTGCTAAATTTAGGTTGTGTGTCTTTAAGTTTTGTAGGCATTTTTGTTCAAGTACAATATTATAATATAAGGAATAAAAAGTATAAAATTTAAGTGTAGATGAGACAGAATCAAGGCGAGTTAGAGTTCGCGGACGTGTAGAGATCGAATCTGTTTTTTCTCCTTCGAGATCGAATCTGAATCTGGTTCTGGTGTTTTAACTTTTAACCCGTTTTAGTTTTTATTTGAACAGAATTTAAGAAATCATCTCTACAATATATTCAGACTCCGTACTTCTCACGCAACAATAGGAATAGTTATCATTTTGATAAAAATGTCGATTGTGAGAAGGTTAATGCTGAAGAAGGCAAAGCAACCTGCCTAAATTATTCCCATGGAGGAGGGGTCGCACTCACACGCACCTCCACCCAACAATCCGAACGTACACTGAAATGGTGAGCTGAAGACCACTTTGGAATTGGAACGAGAGCGCTCGCCCACGCGTCAGCGACTCGTCGGTTACAATTACTCCCCTTCCACACCAGGCTAAGGGCAAGCGAGGTAAAAAGTCGATCTAAACAAGCCAACAGTTTTAGTGAACGGGCTGATGGGAGATGATGGCATGGGTGGTATGGCAAATGGGCTGGAGATGGGCCTGGGTTGAGTAGGTGGCAAAGGCGGTATGTAACCGTTAGGCTTAGGTGGCAAAGGTGGTGGTAAGGGGGGAAAACTTCAAATAAACCCCCAAATATGAAACCATGCGAACAATTCTGTTTCTGTCGCAGCCCAAGGTTATAACGTGAATAATTCGGTGTCGGTGAGTCCTGTGATCGGGAACAGGAATATAAATAACATGAATTGAAACCCAAGCAACATGAATTGAAACATGACGTACGAAGAATACTAAAGAATAGGGCAATCAATGTCCGTTTCTCCGTCCCCTCATCGGTCGCCAAATGCGGGTGGGCTTATGCAGTAAGACTTCGGCTGAGGGGGCTGAGATCGGTGAGGATATTGATTCGACCAAAACGGATGTAGCAGTAGTTGAAACGGTATGGGGGCATGACCAGGTTGACTTGGTACTCCATATGGATACGGAGGGAGTTGAGTTCACAACGCAAGTCCTGGTGCGGCTAGAATATCGCCCGGTGGTGTCCAAGGTGGTATGGGTATGCAAATGGGCGCTCTTGGTGCTTTGTAAATGGGCGCCCCTAGTCCGATGCGCATCAACATGTGAGGCTAAAGTCCATACAATAATAACCAGCCAATACAACAGCAGTAACAGTTTCGAGGCAGGTCGCCTGCGCAATAGAATGTGAATTGATAACAAATGCGGGGAAGATCCCCGCCCTGAAACTAAAGCCGAGTCTGAAGTCCCTCCCGCATGTAGAGCCCATCGAGAATGCAGCAGCAAGGAGCTGGACCTAATTTAAATATGAACATTAATTTGTGAAGTCCAGGAAGGAGTCCCCCGGCATCAAGAGGTCATGCTTTGAACTGAGGACTGAATTTTGACCAACCTCCAAATCCACAAGCTCAAGTTTAGGTTTAGCAGTGACCCGGTTGAAATGGCAAGGGGAAAGGAAAACGTGGAGCTGCGGTAGGGGCCAAGAAAGGCGCAGGTGGAAAGAACATGGTGCCTGCTGCACCAAGCGCACCTGCTGATTGAAGACAGTTACAAAGAAATCGGGCACGAAAAGGATTAAATGCTCGTAAAGGTCAGGGCAAGCAAGGTGGGAAGAAAGGGTAGAAGGGGTGAAACTAAAACTAAAACCAGAATAGAAGGGGTAGAAACTGAAATAAGAATGAGAACAATGACGGTAGTTGAAAAAAGAAGAAAAAGGGATGAGGTAATCAAGAGAATAGTGTGGATTACAGTGGTTATTAAATGTAAAACGAGTCAGAATTTGGCGTTTAAGATAATCAATTCAACGTTCATCCACCGTAGGCATAGCAGTAGCTCTAGGCTTAACCTTAACCCTAGGCGTCACCTGCTTAACCAGTGGTTTCACCGCCTCAGGAGCCATAGCTTGCCAATTAGGATCTCCAACTCGCTAACTAGGACTTTGATCTAAATCAAGTATAAAATCAAGGCTTAAACTTTGAAGGCTAGTAGGGCGTCCAACAGTACTAGCAGTCACTATGACCTCAATGATGATTTGACCAGAATGCTATAGGCGGCGCTTTGAATTTAGCATAACCTCCTACAAATCTCCAAACGAATCTAGGTGTCTAAGAACAACTCCCTCGGGGCTCTCCAATGCAAAATTAAGGTTGAAATTAAAATTATAGTTGAAATTGAAATTGAATTCCGGAGACCTCCCCAACCTCATGATAATTATAGGCTTAGAACTAAATCAATTTTGGTGGGGGCTGATGACTCTAAAATGAACTCTAACCCCCATGACTACCATCGCAGCAAATAGATCCAAACTCTCCAGACTAGACAGCGGTAAAGATATGAGAATTGGAAATGGAGCTGGAGGTCCAGAAAATCAAGTAGCAATATGAGTGAGACCAGCAACAATAATTTGATACTGAGGGCTAACACCAAAACACACTCGGTAACCAAAAAACTTACGGTTACAAAAAGTAGACCAACAATATCGGGAGTAATTAGATAGGCTCCTAAAGGAATCGCAATCCTAATAAATACGACGCTGCAGCTTAAAATCAGCCGCCTAACTTGGCACTGCATCACAAACCTGGGAAGATTCCAGGTTATTTGCAGAAGTATAAGAATTAACGGGAGTCGTAACGAATACAGAAGGAACGAGAAAAGACGGAAGTCTAGGTAAAATATTTTGTTATGTCACGCTCTTAGTGTTACGTTTACGTTTACGCATTCGGTGTACATAAATATAAATTCCAATTCCTATTATTTATTATTATTGTGTGTGTTTAAAAAATATATCCAACTGTTCATTCCAACCAAAAATCTGAAAAGGTAAAATTCGTGCGTCTTGTTGTATGTACTAACCCCACTGTACAATTCAATGACTATTGCCTAGAAACGTCTTCTTAATCATATATCACCATAGGATTTTATTTTCCTAAAACAGTTCAGTCTTTGTCTTTCTCGAACCATTCAGCCTCGTCTTAGGATATGGCACCTTATGATGAACACAGATATGAGACTTCAATTAGTTTCAGTGTGGGGTACGTTTGGTTCTCCACTTTACTATTTATAAGTCCAGCGTCAAGCCGAGTTTTTAGCGTAATTCCTCCTCTGCTACTGCTACATTTTCGGGTTGCACCTATGCTGCAGCGCCCATCATCACTCGGATCATTCTTTTTACTAGGTGCTGAGGCAGATCTGCGGCCACTCGACATTGTGACGTTTACCTTCCTCATCTTCCGGCTGTGTGCAATTAAATATGTGTTGCTCTACAGGTAAGGGCGCTCGCTATACGCTGTGGGCGCTCACTGCGATTTCGTCGAAAATCAAGGTGGAGTTTAGTAAATGGAACGCAGCTACTTGCGTGCGAACCCTCTAACCTGCCATCAGCTACGTGTTCTTCCGCATCCACGTGCCAACCCTCCTCTAGCAACATCACTCCTTTTTCGTCATACACATACAAGCGCTATTATTATATTATCCGAAATCACCGAACAAATCCTGTAATGTTTGAACCGCGCGTCAATTGCTTTTCAATGACTCCTACTATTATCAACCAAACATCCGATGTTTTCATGGTCTATATTGTTCGCATTGACACGGAATCCTGGTGCCCGAAAAGTTTTTGTCACAACAATTTCGTTGGTTAGCATATATTAACGGTCGCCTTTTAACTCTCCTTACTCTCTTTTTATCTCTCCTCAATTTCGCATATATGGGTCTCCAAGATTTCCATTCCCGTTCGGGAAATGGTTTCGCCGGTCGAAGTCAGACTGCTGTCGATAAAGCAGATTGACTTCGGCAAAGAATTGGCTGAAGGGAATTGGCCCTCCACATTGAAGTCTGGGTGGGCTGATGATGACGATTTCTGCAATATGCTCCCGCTATCTCCTTCAACCTGGCGACGAATCGGCTTTAGTTGCGGACCATGATGAGAGACTCTTTTGTTTAGTTGCCCTAAGTCTTACCCATGTGCTTACTCCATCCTCATCTACTAACTCCTTCAATTGCCATTCGGCGCACCTGCGGCAGCCTGCCGATGTGTACGGCCCTCCTTAAAATTATACATGTGTGCATTCCTTTCCAACTACTACTTTTATATCGCCATTGATATCTCATCTATGCGACTCGACGCTCACCACCCAAGAAATCATCATGGCTGCTGGCGTCATCTATCAATGGGTTGAACAGCGATTCATGCGTCATCTATCAATGGGTTGAACAGCGATTCATGCGTGGTCTGAAAATTGGTGAACTGTTGAAGGCGTTGACATGAGCGAGGAAATACCGTTAGCTGTTTTTTTCGCTTTTTTATACGACGTTGATATAAACTTAACCTAATTCATGCGTATATACAATAACATTAATATGCTTTTATTAACTCAGCACCCTCCGTATATGGAACAACCTCCCCATCAACCTTCCAAACACCATAAAACCTATTTAAGTAATCGGAAGCTCCTTTTGCTGACTCAATGTTTGTGGCAGTGGACATAACGCAGAAGTCTTCTTTATTTTCGTGGATTTCATAGATTAGAGATAAAATGTAAGGAACTCTGCAAGTTTTACCCGTCCCTGTAGCTCCATTAAATAAGAGAACTTGTCCCTTCTTTAATCCTAAACAAATTTTCTCAACTTCTATCAATGGGTTGAATAGCGATTCCCTTTAAGCGTCGAATAGCTTCTTGTCATATTTATACAATTACAAGAGCTTCTTGTCTTATGCATAGAATTTCAATTCGTGAAGGAATCCGCTTGCGCCGTACTATCATAATTTTTAGGATTCAACGTGAAAGTGAAAGTGTCATTACCAACAAAATTATAACAGGTGCCCCCTGGATTTCGCCTTGTTGGAGACTAGGAAAAGAATTAGACAGTAGCCTGGTTTTGAAGACAAAAGATTGACGTCGAGAACTAAATTGGGAAGTTACCATTTCGCATTGAGATATGATCGCACCGAAGGCGCGAAAAAGAGCTCTTAGAACAGCAACGGCGATTGGAAGAGGGTATCAAAATGTATTCGAAACCCCTAGTGTTTATTCCCTAAGACTAGGACTGAATGGTGAACTTCGATCCGAACGATGTTGGAACGACACCAAGTCCGGCGAAAAATCCGAATTCAAATTGAAGCCCACAGAAGAATAGCAATATTTTTGCAGGTGGCATTGAGGTATTAGACGACTTTAGTATTGGTAACTAGAACTAGTTGTAACGATGACCCCCTTGAAATACATAGTGATGAGGTCAGAGATGATGAGGACAAAATAGAAACCTGAACATGGGGGGGCCAAGTCCAATAGCTTAGGCTGGTAACTAGATCAGTGGCGCACCATCGCCTTACTAGAATAATAATAATCGCAAGGCTGCAGCTTTTGGGGGTAAAGTTTATGTGGGTGTAGACGCTGACAACGGTCCAACGTTTGTTGGGGGTAGCCATGGGGCCTCCAACCCAAGTAGCTCGAACGAGTTTTAGTCATACGAGGCGGCCTAGAATCCATTCTAAGTAAATATCGATGGGAGTCCTGCTGCCCAACAATCTCCTCCTGCTTTTAACCAGAATGAATCATCGAATGTGAACGGCACGAACTTGAACTTGGGAGCTGATTTTGATATCAACAATATTCCGCAATTAGGTCAGGCTTAACCCGCTGTATCACCTCTCGCTGGGTATGGTAATGGTCAGGCTTAGCCCGCCGGGTATGGTGATGCGTATCCAGGACCGCCTCAAGCTGCATTTGGAGGTGTCTAGGCAGCACCGAGGGGAGGATAGTATGGCTAGCCATAGGCATAGGCTTAACGAGTGGTTCCTGGAAATGAGGACTCCGATGTAAAGTCCCCTGCTTATAAAATTAGAAACGATGGTTTATAGGGAATGCAATGGCGATCGCCAGGGAAGAAAGTCCCTCCAGGAGGGTACACATCCATTAATTTAGGCTGGGGCTGAACAATCCTAGATCAAAGATGAAGAATAAAGGATTCGGGTTGAAGTGAAAGTTAAAGATCTATTTTCCGAAAATTCAATATCGATGTAAAAATTCCGATTTTGAATTTGTTGTACTCACTATAGTACTGAAAAAGTATCATATAATGTTGTTGAAAAGTATGCAAAGTAAGAGTACTCGTGGTTTAGCCATTATGATTATTATTGCATAACAAGCACTTTCATGATTTTCTTTGTCTTTGAAAAATGCTTTCCATTATAACCACATGATCATGATCCGCATCTGCATTTGCCATCTACTTTTGGCACTGCCTATTGAATGCGCCTTAGGTATGAGCAAAATTTCGTAGAGTATTCAACTTACTTTCCGAAACGATCTAATCATCTTATAAAATGTAGAAACCTGTTTATTTTACACATCATGTTTATATATGTTATTAATAATTTGATATTTTATGTTATATATTATTATGATATTTACTGTTAGTCTAGTCTTTCAAGATCGGTTCGTGCGACTTGAATTTGGTACTGGCTAAAAGTATTTTCGCTATTTTACTGGTCTGGGATGTTTCTTCAAGAATCTTGATCAAAATTGATAGATTGAGGTTATTACAAAAAACGTTTGACGATTATGTATTTTCTAAAGCTGGAAATGTTGTCAACTCGTTGCTTCATTAGTTTTCTATTCAACATCCGATAACAATTTTGTGATCTAGCTATGCTTCTACTCAATATTTTCTATTTCGTCGACATAGATATTCTACGGATGGCTAAGGGTATTCTATTCGCTCAAGAACAATACATACTTATTTGCTCAAGACGTGCTGACATACTCATATTAAGTTCGTGGAGACTTGCTAAAAAGAACCAGAAACTCATCTGCATTGTTATTACATTGTAGCAACAATTTTGGTACTAAGTAAATCAAAATTTAAAGCAAATAAAGCAAAAATAGAATGACGGACGCAGAGCGTCGTATCTTAGCTTTAAGTAAGGGGCGGGGAACCATCGTTGATATTCCGTTTCCGGCACCTAAGCCCTAGGCACGCAGAATAATTAAAGTTAGAAGACCGGCGTTCAAATTTGGCTAGACCTTAACAGCCCCACGTTGGAATACGGTCTAAAATTTGGATTTTAATTGAGAGGATTTCGATCTTGCTCGAGAAAGAAACTAGCATCGCAACAAGAACTTGAACGAAGCCAGAAAGAAGACAATAAAAAGTAGCGAGATTGAATTTGAAAATAATAGTAAAGAAACTACTACAACACCTAGACTTTGACCCTCCAGTTCTCTGTCACATAACTTTAACCCTCCAACTCAGCATAGTGAGGAAACACCTTTACCATAAGGCGAGGAAATACCTTTACCATAAGGTTCGAGGTCAGAGTCTTAACAGCAATTTTGGCAGCGATGATCTGTGAGAAGACGTGTGACACTTCCTTATTGAAATTTAGATTCTTGAAGTTCCAATTGAAATTTAGATTCCAAACGAACAAGGGTCTTTGACACTCGCGCCCCAGTTATCCGCTGAGGAAGGAGGTACGAGATCGACGGCAGAAGAGCCGACCTCAAATGACCGGAGTTGTTTGGCTTCGAATATTTTCCTCACAACAGGGAGCTGAAGTCCTAAGAGGGAGGAGGCGGTGTGGGTTCGCTATCCAGAAGTTGCAACGGGAGTTTTGAACCCTTCAAATAGGGCACCAAGTACGAACTGAAGAATGCGGTTCTATGAACTAGAGATCATTTCCAGGGAAGCGGTAGTCGAAGCTAACGAACACTAGAGGTACCAGGAAGCCTGCAGCCGAAGTTAAAGAACACCATAAATAGTAACTTGCGATTGGCACACTTATAGCCGGATTATATTTGCGTTTGAGATGCAAATTGAAATTGAAATTGAAAAAATTGACCTTGGACTGCGAGGGCGAGTCCTTCGTAGTCCCAGGTGCAAGCGGAGTGATATGCACTGTTAAAATGAGATTACAAGCCGCAAACTGCGAGACCCTCGCTTCGAAGTTCTAGATGATCGGAGTCCAAAGAACCGCCATAAACGACGATTGCGGACTCGCAAAAGAGAGCGATTCGCAAAAGAGAGCGATTCGCAAAAGAGAGCGATAAAGTGAAAGGATTGGAAAAGGTTATATAGTAGAGAAATATAAGTAGAGAAATGAATGAAGAAAACGAGACTGGTATTTTAGGGCATGATCATCATGTTTTATCATATTTTCTCTTTTTGACATTTTTTTTTAATTTGCTTAATAAATAGAAGAGAAAATTGAAAAAAACGAAAAAAGTAAAATATGATCATAAAAATTATGATCATGCCCCAAAATACCAGCCTAGGAAAATAATTCCAAAATAGAACAGAAGTTGTGAAGGTTCAAGATAACTCCGATATAAACTCCTCGTGTAGAGAGCTTGAGCAGACCGAATCATGTAAGAGTGTTTAGGTCTGTGTCCCAGGGAAATGCTGATTGTGATTGAAGTTGAAGATTAAGTGGTGACTAAAGTTGAAGCTGAAGATTAAATACCTAAACCTAAAGGGCTAATTCAGCAAATCCTGAAACTCCTTAAGCTTCTAATTTTAATGAAGCCCCAATTCCTTGAAGTTAAACTTGAAGTTGAAAACGGTGAGATTTATTCTAACGGTTAAGTGCCTCCACGACCTGATCCCGTCGCTGAAAAGAGAAACCTAAACTAGATCCGGGTGTCGTGTAAAAACGAGGGGGCATATTAGATCGGGTTTCCGATACAAATCTCTGAGTGAAAAATACTGGTCGACGACATTAGTTGTAGACCCCTTTTTTGGTCAAGTAAAACATGAATGACTGACTGAGGAATAATTGGACTTTGACTTAGTATTCAATCCTGAGACATGTTATCTATCGGAAACCTAGGATGTCATTGCCTATACCCAACCGTAACCGTAACCGTAACCTTATAAAATTTTATTTTTTAAATTTTCTATCTTAACAAATAAATTTGGTTTTGTAAGGGAAAATAGCTAATGAATTTCTCAATATGGGATTTTGACGATTTTATAAGGGAAAAAGTCGTTTTTTAACTTATTTTTCCTAAAAGCAAATTTTGTCGTCATTTTTATTTTTGATCATTTTTTCCTTCTATTTCTTAAGTAAAAATAAAATTTCCGAAAAAAGGGGGTCTACAACTGACGTCATCGATAGGTATTGAACGACGCAGAGGTGTCGGATTCGGACGAAAGTTCAAGAATTTAGCGCTTTGTAATCTGAACCCCTCTGGACTTTGAGATAAGGTAGGCTCAAAACACAGCACAGATCCGGCTGAAATACAAAAATGAAGAAAGCAGGAGGCCAGGGACAGGTGATATACGGAACAAGAAACGAAATTATTGGAGTAGAATGAGCGATAGGGGCTCTCTTTTATGCCTAAATCATAGAAGCTTTCTTTCATCCAGAAGAAACCCTTCAGTTAGAGGAGCGCAAGTGATAAGATCACACCTAAAATCGGGGAGAGATGTAATTCATAAAGATCAAATACGTATACGAATTCTCAAATACCGAGATCTAGATGATGAAATGAATGTTGAGGAAGTTAAAGAAGATGCTCGTAGAGGAAGTGAATCTGACCCAAAATAGGTTCTACGTGTGATAATATGGACTTGAAACTGCAAAACTTGGTGGAATCGCCAAGGGAGGAAGATAACGATTAGGGCGCATAAGACTAAGAATGGGATAACTCCAATATTTAGCAAAATAATGTTTAGCAAGGTTAGGATTAAGGATTAAACCCCATGACAGCGACTACAAATACAACTGCAGCTTCCAGTGCTTCTGATGTATTGAAGGATACCAGAGCCGTCGATACCGAAGTAGTTGATACTGTAGTATCACCTGTAGTTCGACTGAAACCAAAATTAAAATCGAGTTTAAAAAAAGACAGTGTGTATAGTATTCCTAAATTAAGCTAAAGACGAAAAACTCCGGGGAACGCTTTGCTGGAGAGGTCCCGACTGAAATTAGAATAGTACTAAAACCAAGCGAAAGGGAGAATTAGCTGAAAAAAGAGCGCAATATCTAGTGCTGGCGACCTTAATATTAATTCTCATTGCGTGAAAACTGGAGGTGGCAGTTAAAGTTAGCATTGAGGTGGCGGTAGTTAAAGTTAGCGGCCTGCATTGAATTCAAATTATTTGAATACCAGTCAAAATGTAACATATTAGAATTAGTCGTAGCTAAACCAAAATATGGTTGGCGTAGCTAAAGCTAAACCAAAAGTTTTTAGCGCACGAGCGGTTCGATTGCAGCACTACCAGAATAGTCAGATACCGATGAATCGGGAATGAGCTATGAATCGGGAATGAGCTGAGCCCGAGCCCGAAATATCAGGTGTTGAATGTGAAAAGGAAGATAAAATTAAAAAGTAAGAATGAGATTAACTTAAAAAGTAAGAATGAGATTAACTTAAATATGATAAATACCGGATAGATGCGTACCAAGTCGAGCGTCGTCATTGAAAGAATTAAACAGATGTACATAACCTTGCCTCAAGTTATAAGTGGCATGAAACAACAGCTTATCACCGTAGAGCTAAATAGTATACTGAAAGACCATATTTGGATTACGTAGCCAGGCCTAGAACAGCCCACGGCACGCCCCGACCAACTACGCCATAGACGACGTCGCCTGCTCCCAGTCCCTGAACTGCTTCTCCAGTTTCTGGGAGCCCTAGGAATTATGATCATGAAGTTGAAAATTTGGATTTAAAATTAACCGCAATGAAGGACGATGACATGTGTCACACGACTCGCGCTTATGTTCAGAATATGAGTAATTCCAGGGTTGAGGTAAGTTTTTTTCATGGTTCATTTGAATAAGAATAAGATTTTTGGTCCCCCCCATCAATGAACAAATCAAATTAAAATTAAATTAGCATTAGAATAAGACATTGGTCGTGTAAAAATCACACGTTTGACATACGGTTTATGAATTAGAAATATGAAAAAGGTGAGCTGGGCAACTGCAGCGTTGTACACCGTTGCAATGTCTTCAGACGAATTGTCCACTTTACTGTCTCTTCAAGATTTCAAGTGCCGCCTCGAAATCTGTATACTGACCGAAACCAGTACCCCACAACTTCGGATCAACCACCGACCTTCTGACTAGGCAGCCAAACTGGCCTATTCAGCCGACTAGTCGCTCTTATTAAAATAAGAGCGGTCCCAAACCCGGAATCGAACTTAAGGTCCCGGACAGCTAATCTCAGAGTTAACCGCTGAGCTGACTGAACTTGATAACAAAAAATCTAAAAAATATATCTCACACTCATGTTTTTGGAAATGATAATAGAGTCATCATTTCATTGAGTTACATAACATTGTGAATATAACTTATTCTTATTTGTAGTCTTTAACACTTTTTTAATAATCAAACGAACCGTTCCGTTGCCAAACGTAGCTTCTTAAGGAAAGCATTATAGCATAGGATTAATGTTTTAGTCGAATTCAATCTATTATAACAACAGGTATTTTCTAGTACAAATTAAACACCCCATGCTCTTCCATCATGAAAGGCTCACGCGCATACACGGCATGCGGAAAAGCGGTAAGAAAAATAAAAAGTGAAAGAAGAATGGGATTTGCGGAAAAAATAGCGAAATTACAGCGACATATTTTCCAAAGGAACAAACTCAACCACTTAAACGGATAGAAATAGATACAATCATAATCCATCTTCCCGGAGAAGCACAAGGGTTTCGGGCGCCACCACCAGAAATATCCTCTAATGGCCATCTAAACGATGATCTACCCGGACGATCGAACAGCAAGAAGAATGATGAAAAGTTTTCAAAGAAGTTACTGCTTCCGAGGCTGGTATTTTTAGGCTAGATCATCATCATCGATCATATTTTCACTTTATTACATATTTTCCAATTTCATTTGAGAATTAGAAGTTAAAATTAAAATTGATCAAAAAGGAAAAATAAAAATATGATCCAAAAAATGATGATCCAGCCTAAAAATACCAGCCTCGGCTTCTATGGAACCCAATACCAATGACGACGATTTGAATGCTGAGAATGATTACAATGTTGAACCTTGAGAAGAAACTAACAAACCAGAATCAAATATCAAAGAAGAAGTTACAAAAGAATTATCTGCTACTCCCGTTAGTTTCTCCACACCTGTTAAACAGAAAAGAAGTTCTTTAACCGACAGAAAAGAACTGGAAGAACCAAATACGGCTAGGAAATCAGTTATGGTTACTCCCAGGACGGCACAAGCACAAAGAACACAAAGAGGTGATGAATTTTAATCACCCACTACGAATGCTGCAGCAATTGCAATTAAAAATCCTTATGGAATTCAAAAGATTATTGATAGGGAGTGTCATCATGATACGGAGTAGCAAAAAAGGCGGGTAACTAAAACATAGTAGTGATTGAAGAATCCAAAACTTTCTGAGGCTGAACTTGTCAGAAAATAACGAAGCGTTCACCACTATGCGCAAAACCGGGACACCGTCAACAACAGCGAGAAAATTGCTTTCGACAAGTATTAGAGTGACAGGGAACCTGGGAGAAGTTAGAGGGAGCCCGCGAAGCAGGAAGATGTAATATTAGAAAACTAAAAGTGTGAATGAAAAATACCTGTGAGGTATGCCAAATAGCACAAACAAAAAATTTTGAGATCGTCAAGGGAACTCTGGTAGGGGGAAACGATCGAGGAATTAAGACTAAAAACAAATACAAATAGAATAGAAGGATTTTAGAATATAAATAGAGAAAATAAATATAAATAAGATGATAATAATGAGTCCAAAGATAATATTCATTCGGATATGAAGATCTACTTTCCGCAAAAAAGTTATAAGGATGAGCATCTACTCTCAACCAGAGTGAGTAGAAGCTGCAAGTAGGAGACTCGGGATTTGATTTTGTCCCAACTGCCTCCTGATTGCGAGCATCGAGATTTCCGGCGAACCAGGAACAACCCCGATGGCATTCCCTGGCGGGACTACAACATACACTTAGTTTCGAGTAAGCTCGATATCAATCAGATAGAGGGTGGGATTTGTAGCGGGAAGGGTATGTTGAGGGTACGATACAATCCGATAAAGGGTGAAAATTAGTTGGAAGAGCTGGTTAAAGAAGAATTAGAAGGAAAAAGGGGATATAAAGTGAGGATGAATAGAGCCTTCTAATGAATTTATATGTTTTCTATCCTAATTAGTTTATATGCACATAAAGGTTATATGTTTTCCATCCTAACAATTAGCACTAGCATAAGTAATCTCTTTTAATTATCTTAAGTCTTAGTTTTTGTTCGAGTTTTGTCGCAGTTTAGTAAACTTAAGGTTTCTGGTTCGATAATTTTTGTCTACTCTTAGCGAGTCTGAGTATGAATTCTAGAAGTACTTTTGATATTAGTTTCAAACATATTGAACTTGGTCTAAACTAGCGTTTTAAGTTTTGCATAAACATATAGTTGCAGAATCAGATAGATAAACCGCATACTCATATTTGCATTATACTAACTAGAAAATCGAGGGAGGTTTCAAAATTCATTCTAGATAAATTATGTGAGTCGGATTTTGTTTCCTTTACGATTTAGTTTTAGTTCGATTCCCAAAAAAATAGGGAAACGAAACATATGCATGCTGAAGTTAGAATCTTTAATTTGAGTTATATTGCTGAAGTTAGAAAGGTCAATTTTGAGTTATAGAAACCTATAAGTATCTTGCTCCTACAATATCTTGTTCTTGTAACGGCAAGATCATATTCGTACGTTTCTTTCAAGGATTTCCAAAACTGGATATAATATTTCTCAATAATTTTATATGTGGAGGTTAGTCACTAATTTTGTGTACACATAATAGTCTAGCATCGATGTGTACTAGATGTAGAAGTAGTCGCATTTATCATTTGTGGTGTATATTTTTAAAAGTGTCATTAAAGTTAAACTTTAACGAACTCATAAAGATAAAAATTTAATAAAGTTTTCATATTAATTATATACCCTGGAGGGCCATCCTCAATCATTTCGTTTGAATCCATAAATGATAGCGTAAGAGACCCTTGAGAGCATTGTGATTACAGTTATACATACTGAAACATCATCTAACACTAATTCAGAAAGTAGGAATAGTAATTGAAAGTGAAACGCTCATCTTGCTCATCTACGCCTGAGTTCTTGTTCACCGATGTAATAAAATATTTAATTCAAATCTTCTATTTTTCAGTAAGTTAGTGACCAAGACCAATAATATGGTTTTGAGTAATAGCAATACCATGGTTTTAAATAGTAAGGGCATGAGTCATCGTTCGAAAGTATTGAAATTGATATGCACATTAGTCGTGTTTAACTTTAAAGTTGCTGTCTTGAGTTAGTAATTAATGGTTTTGAATTGGATCTGTATTTTCGATCGTATCTCTGTTGAGGCCTGTCTAAGTCCACTTAGCATTATTTTGAGTCAGTTTTAATTAACCCCCTAATCCTAATCCTAATTGTTGATCCTTTGATATCGTTTTCTATTGCCAAATATTTAGTTCTAGCGTATTCATCATGACCATATCCTTATTTATAAAAAATAGGACGAAATTAAAACCAGAATTTCGATTTGGTTTTTCTTTTCAACTCATATTTTTTTCCTTTCTGTACCACATTTTCATTTTCATTTTTATTTTTAACCCCCGACCTTGAGCTTGAGCCTGACTACGACTATCACCCCTTCTACGGCTACCATTCGATTTAGCTTTTGCTTAGTATTGTTATAGGAAGTTTTTCTTCATATTTATAATAATAAAAAAATCGTTTATTTCAAAGAAAAAATGTCATCAATCGACACTTACTTAGATTTGCTCGGTAATCAGTTCTTTCCGAACCGGTTCTACTTCGGTTATCAGGAGCAAAAAGATCAGCAGATGGTGACATTCCCCATCCTGCAGGCGGAGACCCTCGACCGCGATATCGTTCGCCTCTGTTTGGAGAGCTACAACTTTGACCACCAGGTGAATTGCTTGCCAGAGGGCACACGACTTGAAAATCCAGACTGTTTCCTGAACCCGTAAAAAAATGGGAACAACCAGCTGTCTGGTCACGACTATCTGGCCTCCACGGGGAACTCCATTAATCTTAAGTTCGGTTCCTTGTAGTTCTGGCGCGAGTACTTTGGGCGCGTGTTCGAGGTCCCCCCAAACCTAATCGATATAACGCAGGTGGAGCCAGATCAGGTGGGGATGATGCAGGTGTTTGACCCCAAGAACCAGTAGATAATGACTACGGTGAGCAGCTCCATGAACCAGTAGCGCATGGGCTTCAAACCGGGTGGCAGACCTAGGGGCAAACTGATTGTGGCTAGAGGTGGCAGAGGTGGTGGTACTGGTACAGGTGGTGCTGGTAATTTTTAAAATTAAAATTAGAGAAATTAATAATAGCAATAGCAGAAAGAACAAGAGAGCGACAACGAAGGGTTAATTCAGTTCGACATGGGCTCGGGTGCCGGATTGGGCGCGAGCAACTGCATGAACTTAAATAATTAAACCTGTTTCGAGGATGAGGGGAAGCAAGATGAAACCGGCAATTAGCAAGCGCAAGGTGGATTTTCGGCGATGAATGAGTTCGGCGGAAATTCGCCTCCTGTTTCTTCCGCTGGTGGAGATTCATGCGCCTCCGAAGAGGAGTCCCAGGCGCAGGCTTTGGAGGATTAAACGTAGAAATTCGGCGAAGGTGTAGACCCCTAATTTGCGGCTAAATGCAGGTCAGAGAACATGCGCCGCGCGGAGAACTTACAATCTTTGATTACGCTCGATTTCCAGCAGCTGAACAACTTCATTCCCAGTGAGAACACGGTGCTGGTGTTCAGTTTGAAATTCTAGGATTTCACTTTCCAGTCGAACATTATGAAGTAAATTTGCTGCAACATGCGGGGGGTAATTGACTCGCGGAATCCGGAGATCCCCCCGGAGGTGATGGCGGAGAAGGATCAAGAGAATTAAAGGGAGCTGTAGAAGCTGAAAGAGAAAAACTAGGTCTACATGAATGACATGCTCGCTTACTTGGATGAGAAGTCTTCGACGAACTACTTCGATTTACTGGATTTAGAGCTTTTCTAGAATGATCATATTGGCGGAGTGGAGGGTATTGGCAACATCACCCTAGTACCCTTCAGCAGCGTGAACGCGCAGGGACGCATCTAATGTTTAGAGTATTTGTATTTCGGGTTTTTGGCCAGTCATGGCCGTGGTCGTGGAACCAGGAAAGCTGTGAGTCGCGCCTAGGCCTAGTAGGCCTATCGGAACAAGCTGTTTGGCTCTTGCGGTGGGAGAGACGAGGATGACGATGCCTCGGAGTAGATTCTGGGCTTCCACAATATGGAGTTTTAGGTCGACTTCTGCGGCAGCAGGCTACCCCGAGAAATATTTGACGGATGGTATGATATTAATGAGTTCCCCAAACCACCTGGTATGCATAGAGTTTTACTGGGTAACCAAAACAATGAGTCTAGGTCGAGTAGCGCTACAACTGGGTCCGGTATCCAGTCCCAAAGCACTCGTGTTCTCAATTGCTGGAATAAGGGGGAATTGTATCGTTTGTGTTTTGAGAGTCCGCATATTGCCTTGTAGCTCATCTGTCATCCGGACATTCAGTTGCCTTAATAGTAGGTGAATTAGGTGGATGCACAGGAGGGGTTCACATGCTTGCTATATTCGCGCTCCTTCCCGATGGAATCGGTCGGGATCTAGCTGGTTAAGAAGTACGGTGAGATTTTTAGTTCCCACATGCTGAATTCGCGGCACGAGAAAACGATCGAAAAACAGGGCGGCTAAGTAAGCGTGCACACCTGTGTGTCTCGGTAGATTTTGGCCGGCTTCAAGGATCTATAAATGTTACTCATACACCATCCTTTGTTGGATGTTTAAAATACCCTCCTATAGTGCGGCGATGTGACGCCCTACCCGGGAGGGCACTAGGTTTTTGGTTCCTAATATGAAAGCTTGAAATTGCGCATTGGCCAATTTGAGGGGTAGATATTCCCAAATTGTTTGGAAATGGCGAGATAGATGGGCTTTGTCGATCTTTGCGCTGCGATTGAGGGCAGAATTCGGGACGAGGGACTGGCTTCTTGATACTTTTCTTATTTCTTCCTATCTGATTCTTTGAAATTTAGATCCCTATATTTGTTTACATTTGCGACTCTTGTCTTGAATTTCAATTTCGTTTGGTCTTCTATTTCCTCTTTATGAATACTTTTGCCAAATAGAGATTGGACTCGCCATTACAATTTCCTATGCCTGAACCCAAAATATTCATTCAGTAATCTGAAATGGTATAATTTTCCATACAAAAAAATACAAAGAGGCAACTTTTTGCGGTCTTTCATATAAATCTGTTAAAATTTTGAGCAGCTAATTGTAATTGTTCTAAAATATTAAATGCTTAGCCTAAACAATGTTATCGAACATATGCAAGCAATATTGTATTATTGAGTTTGAGTCAACACTTACATATCTAATCCACCAAAAACATAACCTCTACTTGATACAGAAAAATAGGCACAATAACTACAAGAACTATTACTTTTTCCGATATTTACCACGCAATAAGGTTTCCACTGCAGAAACTGAATTTGCCTCTAAAAAGTTTCATTTGGTTTAACCCCACCTTTATTTACCCTGTTTTTATGCAACAGTTTATTTTATTTTTATTTCACCTTTGTTCTAATTCTAATTCTAATTCTAATTTCTAATATAAAAAAACATCGTAATAAAAAAAAAATGTAGAACAATAGAAGTTCTTTAACATTGTCCAACTAGAAAAGGTCGAGATAGTCTGCGACTTCGGATTCTTCCGTGGTTCCTGGTTTCGGGGAGTATTTGCCCAGAGAACGGGAACGTAAAGTCTCCCCCATGAGCTTGATGAAGAGGCGAAAAAAAGTTGATCTTGACAGGCCTGCCAGTGGTTCCTCCTCCTCATCCTCATCTAACTGTGGTTCCTCATCCTCATCCAGATATAGTTGTAGCAATAATAGTAGCGAAAGTAAAGAATGGTACTTGCCAGACGAAGCTTCGCCGACCTAGCATCTTTTTTCAGCTTCAACAAAAAGAAACGTAAACGGATTCTCCACAAGTATTTTTAGCGTTTCCAACCAAAAAAAAACTGGCACTGGCATGAAGAAATGGAATTTTAAGAAGAAGAAGTCTTCCTCCAGTGCAAGTGCTTCGTCCTCGGCTATTCCCTCTGCATAGGAATGGCCAGTTGCGCAGAATGCAGTGCCTTTAAGCTAAAGACGCCAAACCTAAAGTGTTAGTCAAAGCTAGAGTTCGTCCTACAGACCCTAGCAAAGAAGGAGTGAGTAACGGTAAGAAAATACTTCTAGTAGGTAAGAAAATACTTCGAGTAGGTAAGAAAATACTTCTAGTGCAAGCAATAGTAATTGGTTTCGCCAGTACAAGTAACAACAACTGCAAGTTGCGATGGAGGGTACGCACGAGGGCGATGATGACGAATCGCCAAGTAGTGAATCGTAGGCGTCGGCCTCGGGATCTGATCTAGGGTCTGACCTCAGTGACACTACTGGTCGACGACATTAGTTGTAGACCCCTTTTTTAGTAAATATTTGTTTTTTTTTAATTTTTTCTATCTTAATATAAAAATTTGTTTTTATAAGGGGAAATAGCTAATGAATTTCTCAATATGGGATTTTGACGATTTTATAAGGGAAAAAGTCGTTTTTTTACTTATTTCTTCTAAAAGTAATTTTTGTCGTCATTTTTGTTTTTGATCAATTTCTACTTCTATTTCTTAAGTAAAAATAAAATTTTCGAAAAAAGGGAGTCTACAACTACTGTCATCTACAGGTACAGGTTCAGGTTCCGATGACGCCAAGAAGGACAAAAAAGAGGAGAAGGACAAAAAAGAGGAGACGGATACAAAGGATACGAAGGATACAAAAGATACCAAGGGTAAAGGGAAAGCGACAGGTGGCAAGGGGAAAGGTAAAAAGGGTAAAAAAAAGGGCTTAGATATTCGCAAAAGTACTACTCAGGCTTTACGCATTTCATTCGGTGAGCAAGAGGACGATAAAAAAGACGATGATGACAAAAAAGACGACGATGAGAAAAAAGACGGTGATGAGAAAAAAGACGGTGATGACAAAAAAGAATAAGATGATGACAAAAAAGAATAAGATGATGACAAAAAAGACGGTGATGAGAAAAAAGAATAAGATGATGACAAAAAAGAATAAGATGATGACAAAAAAGAAAAAGATGATGACAAAAAAGAGGATGACAGTAGGAGTGAATCCGATAGCCGTGCAGACAGTCGCTCTGATTCACGGGATAGTCGCAGTCCTGATAGCCCCAAAAGCAAGGGCACAGACAGCCCCGACAGCAAGCCGGCAGACAAGGCCGCTGAGCCGGGAAGCATTCCGTCGATGTAGCATCCCGGTAGCGAGCTTCCGGAAGTCCCCCATTCGGAGCCCCCGGTCGATTCCTAGCCCTCGAGCTAGGAGGCAGCGATTGTTAGCGAAGCTATCTAGCCGAACTCTTAAGACAGCCTTATGATCGAGATGTCAAACGACGACAAAGATAAGGATAAGGATAAGGATTAAAAGGACGAGGACAAAAAAGACGAGGACAAAAAAGACGAAGACAAAAAAGACGATGACAGTAGGGGGGGTGATGACGATAGCAGGGGTGATGACGATAGCAGGGCAGGTGATGATGACAGCAGGGCGGGTGATGACGACAAGGAGAAAGATAAGGATGACAAGGACAAAGACAAATAAGATGACAACGACAAAGACAAATAAGTTGTTGACACAAAGAAGGACGATAAGAAAGACGATGACGCAAAGAAGGACGATGATAAAAAGAAGGATGATGATAAAAAGAAGGATGATGGAGACGATGACAGCAGATAAGATAGTGGAAATGACAGTAGGTAAGATGACGACAGCAAGTAGGGGGATGAAGATAAAGACAAAGATAAGGATGAAGATAAGGATTCCGCCCCTTCGTCCCCTAAGAGCGCCGATCGCAAGAGCAGGGAAACTTTGACACAAGTGAAACTGCCAGAAGAAATAGATCCATTCGAGTCGGGCAATAAGAAAAAAGAAGACGGGTCAAAGCCAAAGCCTCCCCCTCCAAAGGGTAAGGGTAAAAAGGGTAAGTAGAAAAGTAAGGGAATGTAAATTAACAAAAGTGTTACTAAGGCTCTGAACCAGTCTTTCGAAGATGACAAGGAAAGCGATAAAGATAAAAATGAAAAAAAAGATGATAAAGATGAGAAAGTGAAAGACTAAAAGAGGGACGATGAAAGCAGGGTCAGTGCCGATAGTAGGGCCGAGAGTAGAGACGGTTCTCGCACTGGGAGTTTTACGGACGCAAGTGACAAAGATAATAAAAAAGATGATAAGTCAAAGAGTAAAGGCAAGGGCAAGAAGGGATTAGGTATTAACAAAAGTGTGACTAAGGCTCTAAACCAATCTTTTGAAAAGGATAAGGATGAGAAAGACAGTAGAGACGGAAGTGATTCGAGAGGTAGCGGTAGCAACAGTAGAGAGCAAAGTAAAAGTCAGAGCCGACTGTCCAAGAACGAGCGACAGTCGCGGGTACTTGGGCACAGCTAGTCATCGGGTGGTATCGACGAATAAAAAAGCCCCAAGCGTCGCAAAAGTAAG
>Ga0099798_10032_pt1 | contig 38667 bp, 34 predicted proteins | sample Uncmet_Sort29A_1_FD_89870 | JGI IMG/M metagenome (GOLD analysis project Ga0099798, IMG submission 89870) | Marine eukaryotic communities from CALCOFI LINE 67, Pacific Ocean - CN13ID_Sort29A_1 | ecosystem: Environmental > Aquatic > Marine > Oceanic | place: Pacific Ocean: Monterey Bay | collected...
TTCTACCTCCTTTTCTCTTAGACTTAGCAGGAGGTTTCCTCTCATATTCAGTTTCTGAAGTTGAAGGTTGTCGTTCTCTTGGTAGTTCTCTATCTCTATTTACTCTATCTACTTCTACTCTAGCATTATTGAGAAGACCTCTCTGTTTAGCACCATATTGCTGTTTAGAACGATTATCAGTACGTCTATCAGATGGAATATTACTCCCTAAAAAAAGAATAATTGTCCATCTCAAAATCCTTCAAATATCCGGCAGCATAAATAATTAAAAAATCAACGTTTTTCCATATAAAATCTGTATGATTTAGCGGCTTAAAATCACGGCTTTAGGATTAAGGACAATAATTATCTTTTGTGGAGTATACGAACTGCAGGACCTAGTGGCGGTGGTGGAATAGAATTATTAGGATTACCATTACCAACAAAGTCAGCAATACGAACTGAAACCATTGGTAAGTTGGCACTCAGACGCTGTTGAACTTGTTGTTCAAGTAGTTTGCGTTGCTGAACCTGATCTAATACACTTTGTTGCGCCTGATCTAATACGCTCTGTTGCTGAACCTGATCTAATACGCTCTGTTGCTGAACCTGATCTAATACGCTCTGTTGCTGCATGTATTGCTGTTGTAACATTTGTTGTTGGTTTAATAACTGGGCGTTGCTTTTGAGGCTTAATTTTCACAAACCGTAAACCGATAATTTCCCTATGCTAAATTAGCTATTTATACCTAGGAAATGGCTTCAGAATCATGCTTTCGGGATGGGTCTCGAAAAACTAAAATTTCACAATTTCACAAAGTAAGCAACAAGCAGATAACTGTTGTTGATATTCTCCATATTGTTGCTGATTTAGTAACTGTTGCTGCAGCTGCTGACTTAACTGTTGACTTAATTGTTGCTGATTTGATAGTTGCTGATTTAATAACTGTTGTTGAGCTTCATTTAAATGCTGTGGATATGGTAAATGTTGCAACATCATTGGCATTGCATATGGCAATTGTTGAGAACCATAACCTTCAGCTAAGGATTGAGGAGTTTGGATATTAGTATTACTATTTGCAGCTACATTAATCTGCTGCTGTTGCTGCTGCATACTCTGCTGCTGTTGCTGCTGCATATTCTGCTGTTGCTGTTGCATATTCTGCTGCTGTATAGCTTGTAAAGTATTATAATAATTTAAAACTTTTTGTTCATCAGTTAAAAAATGTAATTGGTGTGGCTGTACTAATTGCTGCTGTAGTAGTTGTACTTGTTGTGTTACTGTCGAATCTTGAAACCCACCTGCTTGTCCTTGCTGTATCCCTGTCGAATCTTGAAACCCACCTGCTTGTCCTTGTTGTGTTCCTGTAGCCAGTTGAAACCCACCTGCTTGTCCTTGTTGTGTTCCTGTAGCAGGTTGAAATACAGTTTCTTGTCCTTGTTTTGTTCCTGTAGCAGGGTGAAATACAGTTATTTTCAGCTTTCGAGACCCCCCTTTCCGAAAGCTTCAAAACGCTGTTTTTTCAAGGCTTTTTACATATAAAATCCTTTAGAAATTTGAAGTTTTCAAATATTAGAAAATGTCACCTGTCCCTGTAGCAGGTTCAAGTCCAGCTGATCTTAAAGCAGTTTGAAATCCAGAATGATTTGAGGTGAGTGGTAATGGTATCTGTTTCTGTTCATTAGAAGTCTGTTGATTAGAAGAAGAAGAAGATGAAGAATGCATTGTCATTATCAATTCCTCCGGTTGTTGTGGTTGATGAGTTTGTTGTGGTTGAGTCTCTTGTAGTTGAGCCTGTTGAGTTTGTTGTTGAGCATCGTGTTGGTGTAATAATACCTTATCAGGTGACATTTTCTATTAATTTTCAGCTTTCGAGACCCCCCTTTCCGGAAGCTTCAAAACGCTGTTTCTCAAGGCTTTTTACATATAAAATCCTTTAGAATTTTGAAGTTTTCAAATATTAGAAAATGTCACCTGATATAACACCTCACTTCCTCTTTGATGTCCATTCCATGAATAACTAGGGGATTGATCAGGAGTATGGTGAGGAAAAGAATTATCAGTCTGGACTGATGTTGAACGTATTAATTGGGATGGTACTTGAAGGTGATGGTCCTAAGTGACATTTTAGAGGTTTTGAAATCTTCGAAAATCATAAGGAAATCCATTGGAAAAACGCTTAAAAAACGATGATTTGAAGCTCTCGGAAAGGGGGGTCTCGAAAGCCTAAAATGTCACTTACCAGGTGGTGGTGATCTTCATCAACGTGTTGTATTACTTGCTCACCATTTCCATGTTGCATTTCATCTTGTCCTGGTACTTGTCCTTGTCCCTGGTCTTGTCTGTATTGTTCAAAATATGCTGGTTGCTGTGGTTGCTGTGGATTATTATTTGTAGCTTCTGATATTGCTCGATTTAATGATTCAAAAGTTGTTGTATCAGAATCTTCAGGTAATAGTGGTGGTGGCGGTGGTAGTAGGAGTGACTGTGACAGTCCACTTGGTGGTAGATCTGTAGCTACTACTACTAGATTTTGAAATTGAAGGATAGAAACGACTGTTAATGTTATTCCACTTAGAAGTTTCTTAAAGTTAAACCCGAAGGAGGATAAAGAGGAGGGAGGAGAGTTAGGAATTGAAAACAACATCATGGTTGTCTGTTAATTTCGATTTGGAATTCGGTTTTAAACTAGTGTCTAAAAGTTGGCGGTAATAATAGTAATACTATTAGTATTCTAGGTGTCCTGTTCACTGTTCAATACTCTTTCAGTTTCACTGTATGATTTAAACTACCCATAAAAATAAAGAGTATATGAAGATTGAAAGAATGAAACAGCAACTGTAAACGATATAGGGAAGTCTGAACAAAGAGATAGAGACAGATGAACTTGAAAGTTTAAAACCATATTATTATCATAGAAAACCATATAATAGAAGATCGTCGAACAACACAACATTATCATACACGAAGGCAAGTACCACCAAACAGTTACAGTAGTGTTTTAGTGTCTTAGACGCTTCTAACACAAGAAGAATTATTTTAGGTACATAAAATACGTGTAAGCATTTTCTTTTTAATTTGAATTTCAACGAAACTACCAATACTATAGTAATAATACTACATACAATTTAATTAGAAACTTATACTACTATTAAACTATCTTAACCAAACACATTATTATTAGCTAAACACTACTTCTAATTTCTAAGCCTATTAAATTAATATCAAACGACTTCCGACTTTATAGAAAACATAAAGACGAATAAAACGATGAGCAAATCTATAAAAACTCAAGACACATCCTCAGACTGAAACACTACTAGCAACAACTCAAAGTTAAGTTATATTACTTTGCTAATAGATTATAGATATTAACCTAGATTCGAAATCTAGTCAGATATTGTACGAAAGTCCGTAAGAAAGAATAAAGATATAGTTCTATTAAAAACTTCTCTGGCCACTTAGATAAACTTAAACTTTAAAGTTTAGACTTTAATATACATCTGAAGCTTCATGATGATGTCCAATAATACGTAATCACTTAGAACATTAATTAAGTAGATTTTTTAGGCTTACTCTTAGGCTTACCGTAACCGTAATTTTGATTTGTAGTATGATGATTCCCTTGACTCTTAGTGTTTTTTCCTTCATATTCCCACGTACTACTCCTAGTTGGAATATTAAATTCTCCATCTCCTTCTCCTTGTTTTTTCTTGTTCTCCATTCCTACTTTAGTACTATTATCACTCGTTTGTTGACATATTAATTGTTGTGATTGAGAGTGTAATTGCTTTGCATCCCGGATCCTATTACATTGTATTGCCGCTATGTACTTCTCTGGATTCCATTCCGGAGACATTGCAAGTGTTCTTCTATTAGCTGGGTATGGCTTTGGCTTATAATTTTAGGTTTAGGCTTTAGGATATTGAGGATCCTTGAATATATCAAAAATTTCACGTTTTATTCATGTAAATCCACTCTTTTTGATAGCTTCTGAGAGACTTTCAAAAATAAGGCTCGAAAAGTCTCAGTTTAGGCTTTAGATCTCCACTAAAAATTACCTTTAATCTTAAGGTAGTTTAAAGGGTAGCCAAGGTAGCCAAGCAAAGCCATAGCCAGTTAGTATTGTAGTAATCAAAGAATGTAGGTTTATATTTCTCATTCTGTATTTTTCTACCCCTTGCACCAGAGGAGCATTTACTCCTTAAATTCTCAACATAACCTTGTTCCTTACCGTCAGTGATATCGAGCAGAGGCGTACTTGGATAATTATAAGGTGACATTTTAGGATTTTCAGAACCTCAGAATGACCCTCCTTATCCCGCTAGCTCAAATTCACATCAGAATGCTTATTTACACGTAATCTAATGCGTTGATTCTGACTTTAGGATTTAAGGACTTTAGTCTAAAATGTCCCTTACTATGGATAATCATGTCCAATACCATATACATCAAGTCCATAACAATAGTAAGCACAAGAAGAAAATAAATCTACATTAGGAATTTTCTTGTCATAGACTTTTTTAAACCTGTATGCTATTTCCCTTGTTCGTAAGTTGATAAAAAAGAAACCGTGATTACAATGCCAGTCATCACTTAAAGCTGAAGTTACAAAAAACAGGTCCCCTAAACTAGTACTTTAAAAATTTTAAATATTATATCCTACACGTTTCCCTAGAAATTGAGTCATTTGAATTTGGACCAAATAATTAGATTCATATAATAAATCATAAATCATAGTGAACTATTTACAGTGCGAGCAGCACGTTACTGCAGAAAAGCTGCAAATAGTTCTACTAAGTTCTATAATTACTTATAGGAACATGGAGGTAATCGTAATCTCTACCAAGAAGAAAGCCGTACCTATCAGGTGACATTTTCTATTAATTTTCAGCTTTCGAGACCCCCCTTTCCGGAAGCTTTAAAACGCTGTTTTTCAATGCTTTTTGCATATAAAATCCTTTAGAATTTTGAAGTTTTCAAATATTAGAAAATGTCACATGATAGCCGTACTTCGAGAGCGATTCTTCTACATGATCTTTCGTCAGATGATAAGGTATATTACGAACTTGAAGAGTCACTTCAGACTCCGTAGGATTTGGTATTGGTACTAAGTCTAACCTATCATTATGATTATCCGTACTCGATTTTGGTACTATTAATCTATCATTATCTACTGCTTCTGCTTCTTCTGCCCATTCTGGCAAGATAGAAGTATTATTCTCTAAAATAAAATAATTGTCCGGTCCGGAATCTTCCAAATATCCGGCAGCATAAATAATCAAAAAATCAGCATTTTCTCCTATAAAATCTGTATGATTTAATGGCTTAAAATCACGGCTTTATGATTAAGGACAATAATTATCTTTTATGGAGTAGTACTCGTACCAGATCTAGTAGTACGAGGTTTGCGAACGACTCGAGTCTCAGTCTGCTCAGAATAATTGGTAGGATGATCATCATCATGATCTGGTAGTACAGGTATTGTTGATCTATTTGTACTAGTGGTATTACTATTATCTTTAGATTCTGCTGCTAGCACATTATCTGCTAGCATATTATAACTAGCATTAGGAACCGTAACGACCTCACTCTTCTCAGACGTATTACCTCTTAATATTGTAGTACCTCGTGTTACGCATTGTTGCTTTTGAATTGGGAATTTCTCTTTCGAATCTCTTTCTTTCTTTATATAATTTCCTAGATGTCTAAGAATACGCTGTTCTCGAAGATACTCATCATTAATACGATTACTATAATCGTCACCATTTTCATCCGATTTTTGACATTCATGATAAAGATCAAATCTAGTTAGACACTGTGGATCGGATAGCGTAGGATCGGATATAGATCTTCTCAGAATTGAATAAAATTCATGTCTCTTAAAATCTTGCTGTTCTTCCAAAAACGTACGCCGAATACGAATATTATCTTCTTCTGCCCATTCTGCCAAGATAGTTTTAGTACTCCCTAAAATAAAATAATTGTCCGGTCCGGAATCTTCTAAATATCCGGCAGCATAAATAATCAAAAAATCAACGTTTCTCCATATAAAATCTGTATGATTTAGTGGCTTAAAATCACGGCTTTAGGATTAAGGACAATAATTATCTTTTATGGAGTAGTAGTACCAGATTTCGTAGTACGAGGATTGCGAACGACTTGAGTCTCAGTCTGCTCAGAATAATTGGTAGGATGATCATGATTTGGTAGTACTAGTACAGGAAGTGTTTTTGTTGATCTACTTGTACTAGTAGTGTTAGCTTCAGATTCTGCTGTAGTACCTCTTTGTATTGGGGAATTTGAATCTCTTTCTTTCGAATCTCTTACTTTCTTTTTATCATAATCATTTGAATTTCGTAGTAGCTGTTTAAGACTATGTTGTTCTCGGAGATATTCATCATTAATACGATTACTATAATCATCACCAGTTTCATCCGATTTTTGACCTTCATCTTAAAAATGAAACAAACCCTAAACTTTTTCTCTTGATCCTCGCGGGTACAGAATTGATGAATTTGAGTCATTCTATACGCATAAAACATAGTGTTTGAACGGCCGCCTCACACCATGTTTTATGCGTATACGATAAAGATCAAATCTAGTTAAACACTGTGGATCATCGGAAAGTGTAGTACTAGGATCTGATATAGATCTTCTCAGAAGTGGATAAAATTCATGTCTCTTAAAATCTTGCTGTTCTTCGTAAAACGTACGCCGAATACGAATATTATTAATAGGGGATAATAGCTGAATTGGAGGATTAATATTAAAAGGAGAATCTGGAGGATCTGGTAGACTATCACTATATCGACTAATAATATTACGAATACTATTAGTTTCAGTAGACTTTGTTGTTGAACTTGAAGTAGGACTTCTTCTAACCGTTCTAACTGCTGCTGATACAGTTACTGATACATTGAGCAGTAGTAGTAGAAATGAAGAAAAGAAGATAGCTTTTAAAGTACTAATACTAATAGGATAGTATTTTCGCTTTCCTTCCAAACTGAGGGAATTCATTGTGAAAATATTCTATTTGTTATAATATATAGTATAAACCTCTATTAACTCTTAAGTTTACAAATCACTTAATTTTGGATTGGTATTCGAGATTCACTGTGATTAAAAATAAAGAATGTGATTTAAATGATTGAAAGAATTAATTGTAGAGATAAAGACGATGTGCTGAACTCTGAAATATATTAGATTTAGAAATATGAACTTTAAAACTCTGTTTATTATGGAATGAACATTACACACGACAATATAGTAGGTAACTCAAAACAGTGTATACAATAGTAGTACTAGGATCCTACAGCGAAGTCGTGTTTTATTGGTTTATTTAAGGAATATACGGTCACAATAAGAGCTATTTTCTTTTCAACAAAACTATTAATACTACATACAAATACTGTAACAAGGCTTGACAAGCTGAAATTATTTAATAATAATACTATTTTGAAATTTGAATTAGACTTACCAAACCTGAAACTTATTAAAACAAAACCTATTATCATTAGCTAAACACTACTTCCATATTTCCAAAATCTAAAACTACTAAATTAACAAACGACTAAAATGAAAAGACGAAGACGAATACGATTCATATTAACAACCCTTAATTAAAAACAAGGTAACAAATCCGGATTAGCAACAACTAAAAGTTAAGTTAATTTATCTAATAGTAATATTATTATTAAACTATAAGTTATATTATTATATACCTCTTATAAGCTATAGCAGGTTATAAACTGGTTTTAAAAGTTTCAGATTTATATTCCTTCCAATTGGGTTTACATGACAAGAATGAGATATTAATATTATGGTACGAAAGTCCGCAACCAATAATATAACCATTACCCATACTGAAATTAGTATTAATTACATGATTATCATACCGACATTAATTAGAGTCTGCTATAAAACAGAAGACCACGATGACATTGACAATGTTGAATGCTATTTTCCATTAAATCTATTAATAAGCTTCTTTTTAAACGTTAAAGTTAAACTTCTTCATACTTATATCATTTGTATTGTTTATAAAATATTCTTCTTGGGATACCTTTAAAATACTTTTCCTTTTTTTCTTTGATTTCTTGCAAGCTGTAGCCTGTATGCTTAGGATTAGGTTCCAACTCCAAAGTCTCTACTACTCCTTCATCACCTTCGTGTTGAGACACACCACCATCTAGTTTATCTACATAATTATCAAAATTCGAAAGTTTGAGTGTCCTGGAGCTAGTATACTCTATGTATTGCTCCCATTTCTGATTCGGAGTCGATTGAGTATCCGTATCGCTTACAAATAGCTTACTATCATAATCTCGTCCATCGTTGAACTTGTAGTTAAAAAACATAGGTTTGTATCTCTCACTTCGAATACGGATTAACTTATTTGAGCTCATCTGTGTTTTACGATTCTTGATGTAACCTTGTTCATTAGCAGCATCTATTTTAACATTGGAATTACAAAGGCCATTTGCATCTCTACTAGAAGAAGATTGTTCTCCTCTATTCCTATATTTATTAGAATCGTCTTCTAAGTGAGAGTTGAATACTTCATTCGGTCTTTTTCCTTTATAAACGTAATAAAATCTATTGGCTATGATTTGACTTCGTAAATTGATAAAGAAATATCTTCTATTCTCACCCAAATTAACTGCAGTAATTAATAAAAACCAAAGCCCTAAACTTTAAAATTTTATAAGGTAGGTTCCTAAACTTTTCCCTAGAAGAAGTGGAGTAACTTGAATCAAAATCTATGGATATTAGATCATAGTGTTTTATACTCTGTGCCGCTTAAAAAACGTTATGATTAATACAATTCATAGGAACATACAGATAGTCGTAATCCCTACCAAATAGAAAACCTCTCGAGTATAAGGAAGCTACTACATCATCTCTCGTCATGAATGAGGGTAAATTACGAACCACTAATGTCACTTCATTACCAGTAGGATTAGGGAGAAGTGTATTTTCTAGGGGACGATCTTCATTTTGTTGCACAGGGAAAGTTTGACCATCTTCTTTGTAAGGAGGAATTTCTTCATGACGTTCCTGGTGTTCTGTTTCGTCTACTCTTTTTTTTTCTTCTTCCTCACTGGTTGTTTTTTTCTCTTCTTTATTTTGGACTTGGAGTAAACGCTGTTTTTCTTTGATTTGATCTAAACGATATTCCCCATTAATCTGATCACGATAAGAGCCATGATCTTCATCAGGAGCTAGACGTCGTCGTCTATGATAAAGATCAAATTTATTACCATACATTCCACCACAACTACGCGATTGTCTTAACAATGGATATATTAGATGTTTCGCATATTCGTGTGGTTGATCGACGAAAGTGTTCTTAATTTTTATTTCTTGTGAGCTTGGAACCGTTACCGTAGTACTAGCAGTGGTACTAGCTGATACTGATGATACTGATATTACATTGAAACTATGAATATCAAGTAATAGTATTGCTAATAGAGATAGGAGAATAGTTGAAATAGGATGATAGCGCTGTTGTCCTAAACAGCAGAGGTTCATCATGGTGAAATTAAAATTCTGCTCTATTACTACCTAAATTAAGTAGTATTATTGTTTACTTTCTGAAATTCTAACTAATAATTTAAATTATTTATTCAAGTCGTGTTTATTCTACTTCTTCTTCTCACTGACTTTTTCATTAGAATGAATACATTGATAGACATAATGCATTTGTTTGTAATTATTCTATTGTAACCCCTGTTTTTGAAACGCTCCATGACCCGACTCGAAATATATGCATTTTGAGCCTCGCTAGCCTGTTAAAAAGTGCTCCTAGAACACGTCTCCTGGAGACTTCAGAAACAGGGGTTACAATAGAATAATGTAACTACTACTAAGTAGAATCAGATTATCAGAATTAGAATTCACGATCATCAAATATCAAGATGGTGGAAAAAGGTTGACCAGAGAAAAAACGAAGTTTTTATTAAGAGGAAAGCAAAGAGAGAATTCACGATCATCAAATATCAATATGGTGAAAAAAGCTGACTTTTTATTAATAGGTCGGAAAGCAAAGAGAGAATGGAATCAGATTTATTAGAATTCACGATCATCAAATATCAAGATGGTGGAAAAAGGACTTTTTATTAAGAGGAAAGCAAAGAATGGAATCTGATTATTAGAATTCACGAATCACGATCATCAAATATCAAGATGGTGGAAAAAGGTTGATCAACGAAAACACGAAGAAGTGGAACCTTAATAAGAATATTAAAGAAAATCTCATTTTAATTTAATTTAATCATATAAACAGAATAAAAAAAGGATTCATTAAGAACAGAAACAAATAAAACTCATATTTATTACACTACTTCTTCAACTAGTACGTACGAGATATTAGAAACGCGGTCTAGGTATTACAGGCCACACTTTAGTGGAACTTCAATGCATAATTAATAAATACAGGGGACAGATTGAATTCAAATTCCACCTTCCTTTTCGCGCTCATCTACTTTAGCTTTCGCAGCACCAATTTTACCTTCATCCATCTGATTTTGATTTACATTCTCACTATGCACCTCTTCTTTCCGAATAGCATCTGGATCTTCTTCTTCATCTTCTTCGTCATCATAGTCTGAAGATTCTTCCTCAACTTCCTCCTCCTCTTCATCAAAATCGGAAGATTCCTCTTCGGAATCTGAACTGCCCGACAAATCATCTCCATCTTCTTCTCCATCTGAATCTGACGTTTCATAATTCTGTGGAACTCCCGCATCAGCATCTAGAACATCAACATCTGCAGAAGTATTAGAATTATTATTGGTAGCTTCAGTAGCTACCACTAAATCTCCTGGTGAGTTGATACTATCAGGAACTACTATACCAACATTATTTTGAGGATCCATATTACTTGGAGAATCTGCTGAAGTAATACCTTTCTTAGATTTCTTTTTCTTCTTCTTCTTTTTACTACTCTTACCATGATCATCTTTACCATCTTTAGTAATAGTATTTGCTTTACCTGTAGCTAGATCTAGCTCTCTTGAACCCGCTTCCCGATTAGCTTTAGCTGCTTTATCTACATCTTTATCTTCAGAGCTTCTTTTCTTCTTAACTTTCTTCGAGATCTTCCCACCAACTTTACCTATATTTTTCCCCACCACAGAGGCAGTGCCTTTAGCAGCACTAGCAGCTTTCTTCAACTTACGATTCAGCTTTCTCTTTTTGCCAGTGGTAGAATCAATTGAATCTCTAAAGCCAGCTGCATCCGTGGAGTTCGTATTATTGATTGGTGGTAGTATATCCATTCCTTTTGCTTCACGAGTATCGAGATCAAGAGAATCTTGGGGATTATTATCTTTCTGTTTATCACCTCCTTCTTAAAAATGAAACAAACCCTAAAGTTTTTCTTTTGATCCTTGGGGGTACATAATTGATGAATTTGAGTCATTCTATACGCATAAAGCATAGCGTTTGAACGGCCGCGCGTACTTTTAGTTGCATTACTATTTTTCTTACTCTTCTTACTATCCTTCTTCGAGTTAGATCCGATCGAATTCCTACTATTCCTGCTTGCTCTGCTATTCGGACTTTCCGAATCACTTCTATCCTGTACGTACTGATCTATTTGTTGTAATGCAAGTTCTTGCTGTTCGGATTCTATTAGGACGTGTCCTGCATACTTATTCGAGAATAAAGCTCGCTTAGCATCTGAAATGACATCTTTTGGATTCAGTACTTTCTGAGCATTCTTTAGCCATATAGGCTTCTCTTCTTCAGCCTTTCTACGAAGGATTTCATCTTGCTGTTTCTTGAGTTCCTCTTGTTCTTTGAGCTGTTGTTCTCTTTTCTTCTGTTCTGCTTGCTTCCTAAAAATTTACAGAGCCCTAAACTTTTTCTCTTGCTCCTTGCAGGTACATAAATGATGGATTTGTGCCATTTTTTATGAATAAAACATAGTGTTTTAAAGGGCCTTCCGCGGCACTTTAAAACACTATGTTTTATTCATAATTTTGACGTTCTAGCACTGCATCAGCTTGTTTCTGATCAAACGGTGCATTAGGATTGAAGTTGAAATCATCATCCTCCTGCTTCTCCTTATCTTTTCCAGAGAGACTTAGAGAAGTCGGTAGAATACCAGAGGCGGAGGGTAATATATTAGGTATGCTTGATGTTATATTCGATGTTATATTAGGGATACTTGATGTCATAGAAGACAGAATATTTCCTGCGGGGCCTGATAACATGGAGTTATTAGTGGTGGCAGAAGCTGCTGGTGAGGGATTGGTATTAGGATTAATGAAAGAAGGATTTCCTGCAGCAGCAGCACTTGTAGTAGTAGGAGGAGGATTGGAATTTGTATTTTGAGATTGGATTGTTGTTCCACCTGATATTGCAGAAGTAGCAGTGAGTGGATTTGGATTACCATTATCATCTGGAAAGTCATTATTTTCAGGAAAGTCAGTTACTATATTCATAGGTATTGACTGTGTTGATTTCTTAGGTGACTTTTGTTGAGCATTATCTGTAGGCCTTATAGGATTAGCAGAAGAACTAGATGTACTTCCCCCAATCTGCATAAGATTTTCACCACTGATACCACTAGCTCTAGTAGAAGTATTTGCTGATGAATCTGGAAGAGTTTTCTTATCGTTAATTCCAGGAGTACCTACTTCAGCTTCATTACCATTTCCTCCTCCTGACACATTAGAACTCTTTGAACTACTACTTGAAGAAGAAGATCTAACACCACCTTGATTACCAGCTTGATTAGAGTTAGTAATAGCATGTCCTACTATATTCATATTATCACCACCACCGACTATTGTAGGAAAGTCAGGTCTATAACTGGGTTTTGCTTTGGTATTCTAATTTTCTAATTTTCACAAAGTCTAAACTCAAGATTACCATGTGTTAATTTAGCTATTTACCATTAGAAAATGGCTCCAAAACATGGTCTCGGGATGGGTCTCGAAAATTGAAAATTCCACATTTTCACAAAGTAAGCAAGAAGCAGATAACCTCCAGGACCATCACCGTAATTCTGATTATCAGGAGTTTTCAATGCATTCGAACGTTCCATTAATTCTCTTTGTTTAGCAGATATTGTTACGAAGTTATCATCTAACTTATTCATATTATTATTCATATTATTAACTGACTCTTGATCTGAACAACTCCCACTAGTACCATTCAAATCTAGATTCTCGAAGTTAGCAAAGTTTTGATTCGAATTCGAAGTATGGAAATTATTTTCCCAAATAGCATTTGGTGAGCCATTAATTGTGTCGTTATGTAAACTCCCGGCAGTAACATTACCAACCACGGTAGGAGTATGACCTGACATCATATTCATATTAATAGAAGTAGAGTTACTATTATTTAGAACAACTCCTCCTGACTGAGCAGCAATGCTATTGTTGTCACCATTCATATTCATATCACTACAATCATATATTCGTTTACCATTCATATGATGGGATGTACTACTAGAAAGTTTTGAAGTATTATTACTAGCTACTGGTATTCCAGCTACTGCATTGGGGTGTACGTTAGGATTTAAGCTATTTGGATTCCTTATAGCTGGATTAGTCGTATTTCCTCCTCCAGTTCCTCCTGTAACACCAACACCTCCACTAACTGGGTGTTGCTTTGGTCTGACATTTTTACATTTTGCTTCAGATCCCGGGACCTTAAATCTATCAAAAAAATGATGGTTTTCAGTGCTAAATAGCTACTTTTGGACAGGGAAATTACCGGTTTATAGTTTAGCATTTTTAAGGACCAAAGCAACACCCAGTTAACATTAGCATTAACTCTACCATTACCTTGTCTTTCTAATACTGCGAATTCTTTATAATTAAAAGCCACAGTCATACAACAAGCAAAGAATGCACACTCACAGATAACAACGAAATCCATCCATCTTTCCACATTACTATGTATAAAGAATGGAAATATATATCGTTGCCAAAATGTTAAGAAGACGACTAGTTTAACTGGGTTTTGCTTTGCTATTTGAAAATGGTCAAAAAACCTTGAAAATTTACACTCCAAGATTGCAAAGCAAATCCGCTACTTATATAGTATAAAAACAGCAATCTGAACCCTTCGGCAGTCTCCCCAGATTGCGAGCTTTCTGAAAATCTCAAAATCGACAATCAAAGCAAAGCCCAGTTAACGGAGAGAAACTTTAAGAAACAATATTTCCCTTGTAATGCAACATGATTCTTAGAAGAAGCATAGATGAGATAGAGACCGAAGAGTGCTGCTGTGTATGAGATGTTATAGACGACGTTGACGAATACCTTGTGATTTGAGTAATATTGTAATTTGTATTTATGAAGTTTAGTTTAAAATACTGTATTATACAGTCTAAATTAATAAATCAGATTCACTTATTCAAAAATTATTCAAATCAAAGAACTAAGTACATAAGCAACCCAATTCCCTGCTTTCCCTTCTCCAGTCTGTATCTTTCTCTGTCCTACATAAACCAATAACTGGGCGTTGCTTTGGTCTGACATTTTTACATTTTGGTCCAAATCCCGGGACCTTAAATCTATCAAAAAAATGATGATCTTCAATGCTAAAAAGCTACTTTTAGACAGCGAAATTACAAGTTTAGAGTTTAACATTTTCAGAGACCAAAGCAACACCCAGATAATTCAAATACACTCATCACTGGTTTCAAAAATACAAACTGTAATGACAGCTGTTTCGGTAACCTCACTAACTGTTCAGGAGGTATCCTAAAAATGAAACAAACCCTAAACTTTTTCTCTTGATCCTTGCGGGTACAGAATTGATGAATTTGAGCCATTCTATACGCATAAAACATAGTGTTTGAACGGCCGCCTCAAACACTATGTTTTATGCGTATACACCGGAGAAGAAACCCATCCTAATTGAAATAATGGCCAAGGATATCTGAATTCTTTCACAGGTTTAGTAAACAAGTTCTTCTCAGCACCAGCATCACCAGATGCAACAATCTTAAAAATGAAATAAACCCTAAACTTTTTCTCTTGATCCTTGCGGGTACATAATTAGCAAATCTGAGTCATTCTATACGCATAAAACATAGTGTTTGAACGGCCGACGAGGCGGCCGTTCAAACACTATGTTTTATGAGTATACAGCATTCATATACATATGTTCACCTCCTAGCATCTCAAGAACTAACATTAGAAACGAATAAATCACAACTGCTTCCCATAAATCTCTAAATATAAGAAGAACTGGTCTAGCTGAATTATGATCTTCCTCACCACCTTTTATAATGTAACATTTTAGAAATTTCAGAAGCTCAGAATGACCCCCCTTATCCTCATAGGTAAAAATCGCACCAGAATGCAGTGTTACACGTAATCTAATGCGTTGATTCTGACTTTAGGGTTTAAGGGAATAATTTGGTCTAAAATGTCACTTAATAATACCTTCATTACTTCCTGTACCATCTGTGATTAATGCTAAGAAAGAGAATATAACTATTATAGGAGTCACTAAGAGAATTCTTAATACATGTTTTTGAAGATGTGGACGAGTATAATGAGATAAATGCCCTAACATATTCCATGCTGTTAAACCACAGGAGAAAGCTATTAGGAGAAGAGAGAGAAGAATAACTCCAGGACCAGTGATGAATGTCATGATTGTTTTAGTATTAGTATGAATCTAAATTATTAATATTAGTTCACACTACAAGTAAATGAAGAACTAAACTTAACTAACGCTAGTTAAGACTAAAACTTAAACTAACTAAACTTAGATATTTTTTTAAAAAGCATTACTCACTCAATTCACTCACTCTCTTTCGAAGCAAACACATCATCATCTTTATGTACGAATGGCTATTTTGAAAATATATACAGCGCTACAATTATGGGAAAAAATAAGATCTTTCAATATACAATACAAGAGAAGTCTGAAGTCAATCCAATATCACATCACTTCCCTACTTCCTCTTAATAACAAACCTCGGCTGTATCAATACATTACTTACATCATTCATGTATTCCTGAGGTAATACGAAGTCCTTAGAATACAAAGGGAATTTTAAAGTCTCAAACCTTAATTTTAAACTCTCCAAAATGATAACGTTTTCATAAGCAAAAACATCATTCTGGAGCCATTTTTTCAAGGATTGTGTATCCGCAAGAATCAGAAGTTTTCGAAAATAATCCTATATACCTCAGTAGCCTGTGCTTCTGCTTGTCTAATAGCATCAGGATCTGCTTCTCCGCCAACATTACCGACTGTTAACGAAGGATTATTACCTTTCTTCTCTTCTTTTTCCACTGGTCCGTAGTAAGGTGGTTCATCACGGTGATGGGCATCAGTAGGCACTGGTTCATCTTCGGCGATTGGTTCGTCTGTTTCTGGATGCTCTGGAGCAGAGGCAGAGTCTTTTCCTTCGTGATCTTCTGGATCGTGTGGTTCATGTTCTTCTTCTTCCTCTTCTTTCGTTTCAGGTTCAGGTTCTTCTGTTTCAGGTACTACTGGTACTACAGGTTCTTCTTTTCTCTTCAATCCAAATAATTTAGTTTGAGTCTCTATTCCACTAGTATCACTAGTTAATGCTTTAGCATCTGCCTAAAAAATGGAGCAAACCCTAAACTTTTTTTCGTGAGCCTTGCGGGTACATAATCATCGAATTTGAGCCATTCTATACGCATAAAACATAGTGTTTGAACGGCCGCCACTATGTTTTATGCGTATACATTTCTTTTATCAGCTTCAGTGGGTCCTGTAGTATCGGGAGTTTCTATTTCTTTAGCTAGGTGGTGCTTTGGTATTGGGATTTTTACATTTTGGTCTAAGTGTCGGGTTACCTTAAATCTATCAAAAAAATGATGGTTTTTAGTAGTTTAAAAGCTACTTTTGGACAGCGAAATTACAAGTTTACTAGAGTTTAACATTTTCAGAGACCAATAGTCTACACCCAGTTAGATGTAATCTTCTGTTTTTCTTCTGATAAAGGAGAAGATCCTGATAGAGGAGGAGATTGTTTTTGATGACCACCAGTGCAATCTCCTAAAAACATCTCAGGTTTAGCTGCAAAAGCGATTAACAATACTCCGAGTAACTTAAGTTAATAATAGTCAAGAAGGAAATAATAATTATAATATAATATTAGTCAAGTACTACTACCAGGCTAGTATCATGTATGAATGAAATGCAAATTGCCGTGTCTACATTAAAAGAAAGCACTTCTTCTGATAGAGTATCCGATAATCTTTGATATTATATATTGAGGTACTAATACTATTACAGTATTACTATAAGGTAGGTGTTAAATTCATTTAAGTACCAAACAAGTTATACCTCCACCCCATCTCACGTTACCTTCCCTTTTGATAAAGAAATACAAAGAAGCAGCAACCTTAAAATTTACAGAAGTTCCCTAAACTTTTTCTCTAGACATCCTTGCGGGTACATAATTATTAATTATATCGAGTTTGAAGTTGTCTAAATTATATGAATAAAACATAGTGTTTAACTAAACGGACTGTTACACAGCCCGTTTAAATAACACTATGTTTTAATATTCATACTAAAATCAAACCTAAAATCCCCAAAATAATCTGACTTGTCAGAGACAGATGACTACAAGCTTCCGGGCGTGGATACCATTTAGAATTAGAAGAATTAGAAGATAAGTTTACCTTTAGAGAAGAGAAGAACTTAGATAAACGACTAGCTGATGCTGTATTAGAAGAAGTAGTACTACAAGATCCAGATCCTGTACTACTGCCAGTATTACTACTAGTTCTAACTAGTTTTGTATTTGAGTTATCCTTCTTTCGTATGTCTATACTCTGAACCTGAACCGTAGCAAAAGTGGAGAAAAGAAGTAGTAGAATCGGCTTAGAGAAAGGAGTCATGATGATGGCTAAGTAAATATTTTAGGAAAAGAATATCATATTGTAACTAACTAACTCACATCTAACTTTCATGGAAGTATTATAATTCAGTACGAGAAGAGAATCTCATCATTAATCTCATGGACTAAGAACAAAAATTAAAATTCATCTATCGAAATTTAGTTACTGAATATATAATATTTATATTAGTTAGTTTTTTTAAGTTTACTCTATAATTTTATCAACTAAAACACAATTACTTACTAACTAAATACATTACAAGATCGTACATCATCAATACCGCATATGCTTCACATGACAACCTACTAATTCTATACAAACCTAAAAACTTCATCACCACTTTAAAAATCATCATCTTCATCATCCTTAATCATAATATTACCTACCATCGCCGAAGCTGCTGGTTTATTCTCTTCTTCTCCATCTCCACTCATAGTAGTACCATTGGCTCCATTGGCATTCCCTTCGTTCCCTTTAGTCTTATTCATCGTACCAAGTAGTGCTGCTAAATCATCATCATCGTCTTCTTCTGATAGTTTTGGTTTTGCTGGACCTGCAGTGAATGTATTGTTAGATTTTAGTGAAGGATGAGATGCGGACGCAGTAGGTTTAGGCGGTTGGGCTGAACTTGAACTAGACGCTGCTGGAACGTTATCTTGACCACTATGATCAGGCTTAGACTTCGGCATATGATCACGTTTATCATCCTTTCCTTCATTCTGATTCTCACCGCCTCCCTCACCAGAATCTTCTCCACTACCTTTCTCATCATCCTCATCTGAATCATCTTCACTATGACTATCACCCGCCTCCTCTCTTTCTCTTTCTTCTCTTTTCTGTTGTTTTCTAGCTTGAAGATTAGCTTTTCGATTAGCTTTTCTCTTTTGTCTCTTCCCTCCTTTCTTTTCCATTCTAGCTTTATCAGCTACAAAATTCTCTACACGTTTCTTTTGGAAGCTAACTGGGTGTTGCTTTGGTCTCTAAATTTGTGTAACAGCGCATTCTTATATTAATTCTCCATAGTTAAAGTGCTGTTTTAGATGGTGTTAAATCGTGAAAATTTTGCTATATTTAGACAGACCCGCAATTTGCTGAAATCCCGAAATCCAGACAACCCAAAGCAACATCCAGTTAACTACCTCAACTTTTTCTGCGTGATCTTTTTCCATCATTTCATTACGTTCTATTTCAAATTTTCTTACTTTCCTGTAACCATCTTAAAAATGGAACAGACCCTAAACTTTTTTTCGTGATCCTTGCGGGTACATAATCATCGAATTTGAGCCATTCTATACGCATAAAACACAGTGTTTTGATGGGCCGCGCGCGGCCCATCAAAACACTGTGTTTTATGCGTATACCAAAGAAATCAGAACCAGCTCCAGCTATAGAACCATGGTAATTATCAACCTTAGAATTAAAATTTCAAAGAAATCAGAACCAGCTCCAGCGATAGAACCATGATAATTATCAACCTTAGAATTAAAATTTCAAAGAAATCAGAACCAGCTCCAGCTATAGAACCATGATAATTATCAACCTTAGAATTAAAATTTCAAAGAAATCAGAACCAGCTCCAGCTATAGAACCATGATAATTATCAACCTTAATTATAATAATTATCAACCTTAATAATAATATTGCAGAAATAAGCGACCGTTGATATTAAAACGCCAGTCGAGAGATCCATCTTACATTTAACTATTTCGAACGATTCTGGAGCTGTTTTTGTATAGATTCTAATTAAATGAAACTTTAAGGAGTTTTTCAATTTTAAAGATTTTCCCGCTCCTTGGGGATACATCATTCATTGTTGAAAAATTTACAATGAGAATGCGACGTTTCCTTATAAAATCCTTATGGAATTTTAAATCTACTAGAATTAAGGTTTTCAAACTTCTAAAATGTCACTTAATGAAGTACCTTCAATAATTGTGTTTTTCCTTCATAAGCTTGTTTATGGAGGGTACCCCAATGATCTTTAACATAACCTTCAGGAACAAAACCTGTATCAAACTCTTGAAGATTCCTTAAAAGTGGAACAAACCCTAAACTTTTTTTCTTGATCCTTGCGGGTACATAATCATCTAATTTGAGTCATTCTATACGCATAAAACATAGTGCTTGAACGTTCAAACACTATGTTTTATGCGTATACGTCTGTTTCTTCGTAGCATAAGGAACTAATTCACCATTTATCTGAGAGAGAGTTTTGTTTGTTAACTAATTTATATTAAATATTCTAATTTAGACTTTAAAATTTTAAAAACAAGAGTCTACACTTTCGTTTAAATTGAGTAATCTGGACCAAATTCTATTAATAAAGCATAGTATTTTAGTCGGCTGCGACAACCACCTTTAGAACACTATGTTTTATTCTCATTAAGTACCAAAACCATCTCTGCATTTCCACTTTGATCTTTCCCTGAATGTAAAGCCGCCATTAACTCTTCTCTTTTCTTCTGTGATTCCTAAAGATGGAACGAACCCTAAACTTTTTTTCTTGATCCTTGCGGGTACAGAATCATCGAATTTGAGCCATTCTATACGCATAAAACATAGTGACTATGTTTTATGCGTATACTGGCTTTGCTGCTTCAGCTTCTTCAAACTTTCGCCTAGCTTCATCCTCTTTAAGTTTTTTAGCTTGTTCTACTTCATATGCTAGACGATTCTGTTCAAAATTTTGATCTGTGGAGGGAGCTTGTTTACGAGATGCCATTGTTTGGTTGGGGAGAATTTATTGTTGTAGTAGATTGGTTGGGAAGATTTAGTTTAATTTACTTAGAAATTTATATGTATGTTTTGTTTTGAGTGTCCCTGTAGTACACTATTTTAAAATAGAAGAATAGTTTAGGAGGCTTCGATCAAAAGATATAGATTAGATGGAAAGAGACGAACTACTGAACTATAAAATCGAACAAATAGACAAACACTGAACTATGAGACACACACACACAAGATCATTAAACTCGAATATTATTAGGATATAACAGCTGAATGATAGTAGTTACTAGCTATTTCTTCTTGGAAGATCATTACATAGATAGGAGGTTACAATAATAACAAAGTGAGAATTTGAGTGAATCTACATTTAATCTCAGTAGTCCTTCCAAACTTCCATATACTCTTTTTGACTTTTTTCCCAATCATCAGCTGTTTTAGCTTGACATCTACCATTTGATTCATTGTACCTTAATAATCCAGACAATAGCCACTTAGCTTTAGAGTTCTAAGACTTTAAAACCCTCAATCTTAAACGAGTTTTAGATACTTTATTTGACAGTATGTACTATGCTTGAGATTGTGAGACCATTGAATTTTTGCTATTGTCAAAGATACCTGATATCCAAAGAGTGTTGCTAAAGCCTAAAGCCTCAACCGTAAATCTTTAAGTACTCACAAATTCCTCCCATACCACCTAATCCACCTCCACCACTACCACCACTAGTATTCATATTCATTTTTAACAAATAGCTGGGTTTTTACTTTGGCTGCTGCTGCTGCTGTATCGTCGCCATTACGAGGGTGTTGTCGATTAATGAACTTTATAGTTTTAGGTTTTATACTATTAGGATATTGAGGATCCTTGAATGTCTCAAAAATTTAATGTTTTGCTAATGTAACTCAACTCTTTTTGATAACAATCTGAGAGTCTTTCAGAAAGTAAGACAACGAAAAGTCTCAGTTTAGGCTATATTATAGGTCTCCTTTAAATTACCAATTTACCTCTAATCTTAAGCAATTTAAAGCATAGCCAAAGGTAGCCAAGCAAAGCCGTAGCCAGATAATTATTAATCCCAACTCTTCTACAATTACTTGGTTGTCTATTATAATCTTCACAACGTGGTTCACAGGATTGGAGATATTTAGCTGGATTTTGCTTTGGTCTTTAAAAATAGACAAAAAAAACTCATTTTTTCAGCTGCATAATTCTACAGTAAACCTATCACTTTTTCTGTATAAAAAACAGCAATCTGAACCCTTCGGATGCCTCCGCAGATTGCAACGTTTCTGAAAGTCTCAAAATCGACAACCAAAGAAAAGGCCAGTTAGGATTCGTTTTCTTATCAGGTGGTATAGTATCATCGAAGGAAGGATTCTCTATTTTCTTCATCATACAAACACCCTTAAAGTTAAAAGTATCATAAAGGGAATTCAAATTGTTAGCTTTCAATGTCAATGACTTTAAATCACTGCCCCAAAATTACAATTACATGCATACAGATTAGTTTGGAAAAGGCATTGTTCTGAAGCGTTTTTGAGCTATTGGGATAAGAGGAGGGGAAGTCATTGTTTTTTTGAAGTATTTTTTAAAATTTGTCTTTATACCTTAAAATCTTCACATTTAATAGCATAAGGATTTCTATCTATCATATCTTGACAAGGTGATTTGAAAGGTTGTAATCGAAAGATCCTATTCATCTCTTCTTTACAACTAAAGAATTCATTTCCTCTACACTTACATTCAGCTTCTTCCTCACTTGGATCAATCTTAAGTAATCGATCTGGGATAGGAGTTGATCCACCAGTCAACGTTAAAGAAGCCTTATTAGCAGCATCTCCTAAGTAATCCAGATTCTTTGGTTTATTTAATCTTATATCTTCATCCAAGAATTCTTTTAGATAATAAGTTCGAAAAGCTGGACCATATAGACTAGAAGAACGATCTAAAGTGTTCCAATTCTTTACACTTCCCCCTAGATTAATCTTCTTCAATGCTCCTTTCGTGAGCATTACATAAGTTCCTTGTACATCCAACTCCTTATTCACTCTACCACGAGGAGCATTCATGATTCTAAAAGCTACGAACTCAGAATCAGGAATAGATTTAAGAGGTGAATTAATCATCTCTTTACCATGTAGCATTTTCACCAACATCTTACCTAACTTCTTCGCACTTCTTTCTGGATTCTTAGGATTTACTTTTATACTACCTATAGTATAATCCTTTCCTTCTTGCAATAATGGTTTATCATTTTCACCAGCTACTCCATTTTTACTAGGGTCTTCACAATGATAAGACAGCATTTCACACCTACCACCATCATTTTGGGATCATATCGAGGATCCCTGAAATAGTCTTCAAAACGCGTCAGAAACGTCGTTTTGACGACGATTTCATGGGGATCCTAAGATGATGGTGGTAGGTAAAAAATGATGTCTTAAATGATTATCAGGGTTAAAACAAGGATCATGCATAGCTTTCTCTAAAAGAGAACGTGGTATATTTCTCATCGTGCATTTAACTGGGTTCTGCTTTGGTCTCATAGCTTTTTCTAAAAGAGAACGTGGTATATTTCTCATCGTGCATTTAACTGGGTTTTGCTTTGGTCATTAAAAATAAACAAGGATTGTCCGTTCAAACACTATGTTTTATGCGTATAGAATGACTCAAATTCATCAATTCTGTACCCGCAAGGATCAAGAAAAAAAGTTTAGGGTTTGTTCCATTTTGGGATAGTTAAAATCCATGCTAGAAGCTTAAAAACTCATTTCTTTAGCTCCATAATTCTACAGTAAAACTATCACTTTTTCTGCATGAGAATGTGAATCTGAACCCTTCAGATGCCTCCGCGAATAGCGAGCTTCTAAAAATACGAAAATACGAGACCAGAGCAAAAGGCAGTTAATAGAATTCTTGATATCATCAGGAGTGAGAAAGGAAGTGGGGAGAAGAGTATGGGAAGAAGAAGAAGAAGAGGAGGTGGATGAATTAGGAGGAGTAATAGGATTTAGAGTAGTGCGAAAGAGTTGGTCGAAGTAATGTTGTAGCATCATGGTGACACTTACTTAGTACTACTACTACTACTATGTAACAGTAACTACTAACTAACTCTCTAGTGTGTATAAGTAAGTAGTAAACTGTATACTTAAGATTTTTAGACAAATATGTCTTTCTTAAAGTTAAAAAATAAACAGTACTACTAGTGCTACTATTATATGATAAAAATTTAAAGTAATGGTAACTTAATACTTAGTTTTATTATCGTATCTCTGTCGCAGCCTCTTCGAATCTCAAACTTAAAGTTAATCTCAGACTCAATGCTATATTTACTATCTATCTGCCTCTCCAAAAAAAAAAGAGAAGAACGGACAAAATCATTTTAGCATGAAAAGACGGACTCAAACTCTGAGATCTAGTAGAACATTATAAGGCATCATAGCACTAACTCAGAAAATTAATGTCGTTTTTTTTTAATCTTTGTTTTTTCCTAAGTCTGTATCACATATGCTAATTTTCAAGAATTAAGATGATGATGCTGAAGAAGAATCTCTCATTAGAAGAATTCAACTCATATCATTAAAATGATTCTCTAGAATTAAGATGATGATCTTGGTGTTCTTTCGCAATTCGAGCCAGAGAACAGATCATTAAAATGATTCTCTTACTATATGTGTTTTTAAAATAGCTATATTAAGGGATGACATCCCACAATCTAAATAGATAATAGCCTCTGCATCAAGTTCAGCAGGAATAATAGTCTCTGCATTAAGTTCAGCAGGAGTCAGTCTTCAATCATAAATCGCAATTGATTTAGAAATTGTACCACCACTCAAATCAGGAACTTAAATAAAAGATATATTCTCTATTTAAGCCTAAGTAACTATTCCCATAGCATGCAGCATGCATCACATATAATAATTTTCAAGAATTAAGATGATGATGCTAAAGAAGAATTTCATTAGAATAATTCAACCCAGATCATTGGAATGATTCTCTAGAATTAAGATGATGATCATAGCGTTCTTCCGCAAATTCGAGCCAGAACAGATCATTAAAATGATTCTCTTATTATATGTGTTTTTTAAAATAGCTATATCTGAGGAGATATCACCCCACAATCTGAATAGATAATAGCCTCTGCATCAAGTTTAGCAGGCATAATGGTCTCTGCATTAAGTTCAGCAGGAGTCAGTCTTAAATCATAAATCAAATCTAATTTAGACATTATTATAGTACCACTCAAATCAGAAACAGTCTTAAATAGAATGCAATATCGTCTATCTAAGTCTGAGCAAGTAATTCTCATAGCGTGAACCACATATGCTAATTTTCAAGAATTAAGATGATGATTCTGAAGAAGAAGAATTTCATTAGAATAATTCAACTCAGATCATTAAAATGATTCTCTAGAATTAAGATGATGATCATAGTGTTCTTCCGCAATATGAGCCAGAACAGATCATTAAAATGATTCTCTTACTATATGTGTTTTTAAAGCAGCTATATTAGGAGATGTCGTGCCACGATCTGCATAGATAATAGCCTCTGCATTAAGTTCAGCAGGAGTCAGTCTTAAATCCTAAATCATAATTAATTGCGATAATTATAGTACCACTCAAATCAGAAACTTAAATGCCATGTGAAATCATCTATCTAAGTCTGAGTAAGTCTTCCCATAATGTGCAAGATATAATATATCACATATGCTAATTTTCAAGAATTAAAATGATGATGCTGAAGAAGAATCTCCCATCAGAAGCATTCAACTCAGATCACTGAAATGATTCTCTAGAATCAAGATGATGATCACAGTGCTCTTTCGCAATTCGAGCTAGCACGGATCATTAAAATGATTCTCTTATTATATGTGATTTTAAAATAGCTATATTAGGAGATATCATCTCACAATCTAAATAGATAATAGTCTCTGCATCAAGTGCAGCAGGCATAGTAAAATTCTCTGCATTAAGTTCAGCAGGAGTCAGTCTTAAGTCATAAATCATGATTAATTTAGATATGATATTATAGCACCACTCAAATCAGAAACTTAAATAAAATGCAACATCATCTATTTAAGTCTGGGTAAGTCTTCCCATGCTAGCGTGTGTCACATATTCTAATTTTCAAGAAAGATGATGATGCTGAAGAAGAATCCCATCTGAAGAATTCAACTCAGATCAGCAAAATGATTCTCTAGAATTAAGATGATGATCAAAGCGTTCTCTCGAAATTCGAGACAGAACAGATCATTAAAATGATTCTCTTATTCTATGTGTTTTGACACAGCTATCTTTGAGAGACACCATGAGATCTAAATGATAGATAGTGGTCTCTGCATCAAGAGCAGCAGGAATAGTTAAAATCACGAACCAATTATAGTGCCACACAATCCATGTAGCAGAAAGAAAACAAAATATAGTGCTGTCCACCTAATTCTGTGGTGCAGACTTTCACGCCAAGTTCATGTTACCCAGCGTCCTCCATTTCCAGCTTTCACAGTTTTTTTCTTCTTATTCCCTATATTACTTGTTGCTCATCGCCATCTGTCTCCAACCTTCCGGAACAACTCCTTACTTCTCCCCTATTTCAAAGTTTTCAACCCTTCCAGCAAGGCTAGCCTCAATAATTTCTACAACCTCCAAGTATCCACTTGCAGAAGCAAGCTCGGACGCAGTCATGGAACCAGGTCCTGGAAGTCTAACAAAGCCCTTAATCTCGCCATTCTCTTTAGCATGATGTAGAAGGATCTCCACAGCTTCTTTGTGGCCTTCCTTTGCAGCAAGATGGAGTGCGTTGTTTCTATTGTAGTCAGCATCAGCGATGCCCAGATGAAGAAGATTGAGATTCTTAAGAAGCTTCTCCAAAACTTCGCTACTGCCCTTCGATGCAGCTAAATGGAGTGCAGTTTGGCCAGCTCTATTAATCGTCGACGTTCCACGATTACCTTTGACCAAGCGTTCCAAAGACAGTGAGCGCTAACACTTTTCAGCACAAAACAAAATAGAAAGCTAGCAACTCACAGTGCGCATGCATGCTAAGCGGTGTTTGGATGCGCCACAAATTTTCTGTTTTGTACCAAAATCCTCCATCGCCTTGAGAAGCTCCACCACAGCACACAGCTTATTCTTTGCTGCAGCAAGATGGAGTGCAGTGTTGCCAACGCCGTCAACTGCAGCGATGTCCACATGAGGAAGATTGAGATCCCCAAGCAGCACCTTCAAAACTTCGCTACAGCCATACGATGCAGCTAAATGAAGTGCAGTTAGGCCTTCTTTGTTTTTTGTATTAATCCACGTTTCAAACTCAATACCTTTGACCAAGCGTTCCAAAGCCAATGGGCACTAATGCTTTTCAGTATAAACATAAGATAGAAAGCTAGCCACTCACAGTGCGCATGCACGCTAGGCACAAAGCGGTGTCTGAATGCACCACACATTTTCTAATTTGTACCAAGCCTAAGGTCCTGCGCCGCATCAAGAAGCTTCTCCACAACATGTGCCTTTCCGTTTGCTGCAGCAAGATGGAGTGCAGTGCTGCCAGCTGTGTCAATTTCCACGATGCCCAAAGGATGACATACAAGCAGCTTCTCCAAAACTTCCTTACTGCCACTCAATGCAGCTATATGCAGTGCAATTTGGCCAAGGTTATTTTGTGCTCTGATCGACGTTTCAAGATTACCTTTGAACAAGCGTTCCAAAGCCAGTTGGCACTAACACTTTCCAGCACAAGCTAAGATAGAAGGCTAGCAACTCACAGTGCGCATGCACGCTACGCATAAAGCGATGTCTGCATGCCCCATATTTTTTTTTTTTTATTTTGTACCAACATTCTGCATCGCACTGAGAAGCTTCTCCACAACAGAAAACTGTTTATTTGCTACAGCTAAATGAAGTGCAGTATTGCCACTTTTATTAGTCTCACTGGTAAATTCCTTAATCTCACCATCGTACTTAGCAGCATCGTCAAAAGCGTATCCCAATTTATCGAGCCACCATGTTCCACTCGATACAGTTAAAAGGCGTACGCGCTTACCATAGCCATCCGAAGTGCGATCTTTGATTAGTTCGGGGCAAGCATCGACAATCGTCTCAACAAGAGACCTGTTACCAGATTCAACAGCAAGACTTAAAGCAGAGTTGCCACTATGATTTTTGCGAGTCAAAGCTTCGCATACACCAATACCTTTGTCAGGGCTTCCAAGAACATCGGGATGCGGCATCTGCACGCTCCCACCAATCTTCTGTCTTTTTTCCATCGCATTGAGGAGCTTCTCTACAAGCTTCTGTTTAAAATCGGGCTTGCCCTTTGCTATAGCCAAATGGAGTGCAGTCTCGCCGTCTACGTTGACTGCATCGAGCAATTGAAGAGTGGAGTCGTCAGGATCTTCAGCAAGAAGTGTTTCCACAAATTCTGGACATTCGCCTTTTACAGCTATGTGAAGTGCTGTGTTCCCCGTAGCATCTGGTGCCCAATTCAGCAGGGCATCTCTCAAGCCGCCAGCCTCATCAGGTTTTGCGTTCTGAAAGAGCGCTTTCAAAACTCGGTCGGCCACGGGACTGAGAGACACAGCCGAGCCATGGTCACTCTGATAATGATTTGAATTTTTTTATTTTTGCTATTGCTAATGCAAAGTTTAAATAGGTTCAGTCTTTAAAGTGGCGCCTCTTCGCCATAGGCGATATCTAGTGGAGCGCACAGTATTGCTCTTTTTTTGAAAGACAAAGCAAAAAGGGTCGCGCGTAGCTGCACCCGATGCTCTTTTTTGAATATTCGGAGTCTGAGCCATGAGTAGCGCGAAACGCGCCAAGGGAAAGCAACTGAATCTTATTTCTATATGCGTACGAAACGGCTGGTCAAAAAATTTTGAAAAAAAAAATATAAACCAGCTAGCTACATCACGAAGCTAGTCGCCGCTGAAAAACAAAAAAAAAAATCAACAGCATACTAACTTTTCAAGATCAGACAGTCACAAATTTTAAAACCGAAAAATTTAAGGCTTTGTTAAAACCCTCTGTTAGAGCCTTCTGTTAGACTCACAATTTTGAGCCTCTCATTTAAGCTCTCATTTACATCCTCTGTTAGAGCCCTCTGTTAGTGACTCTGTTAATTGTCATGCTGAAGGTAGCCTGCACCACTTAAAAGACACCCCAAGAGCTAAATGAAAAGAGAAGGATTGTCAAGAGAGGTAAACGACCTGTCTGTAAGAAAAGGAGAAGCAGGAGCCCGAAGCCAGTATTAACAGATGGTACTAATATAAAAAGGTAAAAACATGTTTCGCGGTGGGATGTCTTGATATCAATCTAAATGTACTTGCGCCTGACCAATTAAATCGCGTTCCTTCAAGCGATCTCCAAAAATGGAAGTGCTCTCGAGAGATAAGAGTCCATCTGCCTCTAAATAGGAATCAGCTAAGATCTAGAGTTCTAGTTTAGTTACCGAGCCTCCTATTCTATTTGTTTCAAGACACTTTAGCGCGTTGAGAGAGTTGTGATTGCTGACTCTTCAACAGCTGCCACCAAAGCCAAAAACAAGAAAGCACCCTTTCGTGCAACTTAAAAAGATACAGTGATGCCATCGATCAAATTGAATGGCTCAAAGCCAAAGCGAGCTAAAGCCCGCGCGAAAGGAGAAAGTCACTATAAACACAAGCAAAAATAATTTTCTTCGAAACCATTAACGGATTCTCCTTGGCTCAGTGCCAATGTTCGATTTCTGCAGCAGCAACATAAAGTGCAGTTTTAGTTCCATCGACTTGCGTATCAGGCGCGATTATTACCTTATCGCATAAAAATAAATGATGTGCAGACCCTAAACCAAGCAAAGTGCTTGCTCTGCAAATAAAAAAAGTAACTCATTTCCGTTCGTCTTGACTAACAGTGCCAAAAGTTCTGAAATAGAGTACACCTTTAGTAGCTACACCAGTTTTACGGAGCAACCTATCTACCATTGCCAACTTCTGTGGAAAGTTAGATTCCACTGTAGCGAAACACTTCATGTCATCTAGTTTATCACCACAGTGAGCCTTAAATCTCTGCTTAAGAACATGAGCACAAACTCTAGGAATAATAACAACAATGAGCAGCAAGGTAATAGTAATAGTAGCAGATACATAGCCAGGCATTGAAGCCGCAACATCATGTTTTCTTTCACTAGAAGAAGGAAAAGCAGTGCTAGCCCCACCATTAACTGAGTGTTCTTAAGGCTGCGCCAATATTAGAGCATTAATTTCAAGATTGTGAAACTGCGCCCAAAAAGAAAATCATTTTGAAAAAAGAAATTAGACTATCACTTTAGAGTACCAAAGTTCTAAGAGCACAAGCTTAATATCGGTCCTAGCGCTTACTTAAATTTGATGAGCCCTACTGATCCCAATTCTTCTAACCACAAGAGTTATTAGTCTTTAAAAAATCTAAGTGCTAATATTCGCCAATATCAAGCTACTGCGAGCAGACTGCTAACTTTAATATCTAAGTTAATAGATAATTTTAAAAGCTTCGGTTTTTATATTTTTAGAAAGGCATTGCATTTTTTTCTTTCTATATGATGTCTCTAGTAGTAGTGGTAGTAGTCCCCTGAACTAGGTAGGGATCCGCGAATGTCAGATCAGAGAAATATCAATCCAGTTAAGAGAATCATGGCCATCACGATCAGCACACATATCTTCATACCTTCCGAAGACTCTGTTGTAACTTATAGTTAAAGTATAATCTGATAAGTAGGACGTACTAGTTCTGACTTTTAACTTTAAGAAAACATCAGGAGGTGAAAAGTGATATCTAGACGGAAAACGATCATCCTAAAGTACTCTATTAGAGTATAAAATAATTTCAGAAAACCTAAATATCAACATTTCTATTCTATAAATGGAATACTACTTAATTAGCTTCTACCTCACTCTAGGGAATGACAAGAGTAAGTGTAGAAGGAATGATAAATATCAAATGGACTTAAAAGGAGAAAATACTCATAACCTTCCTCTAAGAGACGAGTAGTAGCTTCATCATGGTTTACAACAGAAGTATTCGTATCATTGTTACCAAACATACTGGCAAATACCTTCATAATTGTAAGACGAGTATTCGTATCACTGCTGCCAAACGTATTGTACAGGAACAAAATGAATGTTATTAGACTACATCTCTATTACAATATCATAAAAAATGGAGGTAGTCCAAAAAGGAATCGAGACATTCTCGCGTCTGCAAAAAAAATGATTGAATTTGATGGACTTAAGTCAACTTCTGCCATATTATTTTAAAACTCACGTTCTCAGATTATCATTATGACAATCACTAATGTAGAATCGAAAATCTCTTAAGTACATTAGAAGTACTAGTAGTACTAGTAACAGTCATAATTGTACTTTGGACGATTTCCTGAAAGAAGTCTAATCAATCAACTTAAAAATGCAACAAGCCCTAAACTTTTTTTTCTCGATCCTTGCGGGTACATAATCATCGAATTTGAGCCATTCTATACGCATAAAACATAGTGTTTGAACGGCCGCCGAGGCGGCCGTTCAAACACTATGTTTTATGCGTATTACTGCTTTAATTGATTCCTTTTCTTTTAACTGAATTTTGAAATTTGCTTGCATAGGTAGTAGTTGACCATAAAATATTAGTAATAAGCAGACCATTTAGACTGCTGCTTCCAAATAATTATAACCAGAGCAGAAAAAATATCAAGCTCATCTCTAATCAGAAAAACATGCAGTTGAAAGTTGAAACTATCGTCAAGTTCCGCAGATTAATTAGTTAGGTCTAAAAGCAGATACCTTACTTCCTCTTTTGAAAATTTGAACACAGTCAAATCTTCGACTTGAAATGCTTCCTCTTCTTTTACCTACCTTCTTCTTTACTAACTAGCTCAATACTTTTACTCTAGAAAATTTGAGCACAGTCAAATAATCTACTTTACTTACTTCTTTACCTCTTCTCTTTTTAAATTACCTTGATTTACTTCTTTACCTCTTCTCTTTTTAAATTACCTTGATGTACTTCTTTACCTCTTCTCTTTTTAAATTACCTTGATAATCCACAAATTAGGCGAGTCTGTATTATTCTATTGTAACCCCTGTTTCTGAAGTCTCCTGGAAACGTGCTCTAGGAGCACTTTTTAACAGGCTAGCGAGGCTCGAAATGCATATATTTCGAGTCCGGTCATGGAGCACTTCAAAAACAGGGGTTACAATAGAATAACTGTAGTACTTCTAAACAGCTACGCGGCAGCATAGTTTAATTAGTCTTCAAAACGGAACTTTTCCTAAATAGAAACAAGCTAATTCACGTCTCAAAACCATCACAGGCAGTAGTAAGGGTTGACCTAAAGTGGTATCTGCGGTATCAAATTAATTATTAATACTTTGAATTTAGAAAATTTGAACAGAGTCAAATAAACTAAGATGCTGATTTAGATTTTAACTTTAATTTGGCTGTTATTCATCAAGCAGAAGGTGTAGTCATCATAGTGTCATTTCAGAAAATAGTTAAGTGTCATTTCAGATAATAGTTAAGTGTCACTTCAGATAATAGTTAAGTGTCATTTCAGATAATAGTTAAGTGTCATTTCAGATAATAGTTAAGTGTCATTTCAGATAATAGTTAAGTGTCATTTCAGATAATAGTTAAGTTACAGTGATGTTAGTTATGTTATATATAAGAAGTATATTATAGATTGGTTATATATAATATTAGACAATATGTTTTTGTTTTTAGTAAAATAGTTATAGTTATCATAATTTTATGCATATTCATGTTCATTATAAGATAGGGGATGCGATTTTGTGTATATCAATAAAAGATTGATTGATTCACAGAAAATATTCGTAGCATTTGTGTGTTGATAAGATCTTTGAAAACATCGGCGGATACTGTATAGAATTGGCGGATTTTTTAAAGAACCTAAAACGGAATTCAGTGACACATTCTATACTAATACTTAGCGGAGTTAAAGTTTTAAAATTGTTGAGAAAGAATTCTAAGTACTTTCACACTAATATCTAAATATAGAACGAACCGAACGAGGACCTAAGTACTGCGAAGAATGCACAGCTATGAAGTCGAACACAACAAGAAATCAGAAGAATATGAATATCTTTTATAGCTAATGGTAAAAGACTCTACTATACGACTCTACTAAACACACATCATTGTCACTTGTTAAGTATTAACTAATCTGATTGTTATCAAAATGAAACCTATGCTTAGTTTTACTGACATGAAGTGATTCTACATCACAAAGCTCGATAACTTCTTTCATGTGCCCTGATTTAAGAATCTCATCATATTTCAATTTCGATGATATTAACTTGAGATTACTATTGTAATTCTTGATACGTCTAGCTAATAGCTTCTGTGTTGGAGTAAAAGGAGTTATAGCAGTTATAGCACCAGCAGTTACAGTAGCAGCAGTTCCTTCCGACTCCGAGACTAAGCTGCTGCTCTTCTTCTTCTTCTCCTCACAACTCTCTATAAAATCATTCAACCTAAGCACATGACTGATGTGACGAACATGATGTTTCATTAGTCGGTCTAGATGTTCTCTAAATCGAATATTATGACGTCTATTGGAAGTATCATAAACTCGACCGGCGTAATCTATAATATGACATTTTAGGAATTTCAGAACCTCAAAATGATCCCCCTTATCCCCATAGCTAAAAATCGCACCAGAATGCAGTTTTACACGTAATCTAATGCGTACATTCTGACTTTAGGATTTAAAGGTCTTAAATCTAAAATTGCACTTACTAGAGTAATCTAGATCTTTCTCTTCATAATTAAATCGTTCTTTAAGAATCTGCAATGTTGAATGCCAGATAATACCATTTTCTTCATGTTCAAAGAGTAAACAAGCAGCAGGAAGATTACTAATACTATTAGTACTAAGAGAGGCATTAATTTTGTTCAAATTTATACCTAAAACAAAGCTTCTCTCTCCACTATCATATTTACTACCCGTTCCTTGATGAGGAAAATCTTTAACGAAACGAGTAGAGTCTAAAAGATTTAAAGAATTTAAAGAATCATGTATAACGTTAGCAATTTTCTCCTCTGTGTCTAATGATTCACCAATATGTTTGAAGAAATTATAACAAAAGTTATTGTTAAGAATTGGATATCTTAGAAGTCGAATTATTCCTTTCTCATTCTTCTTCTCTGTATGACTTTGAGTATCAACTTTTTTATCATTCTTCTCAGTAATATCACAACAACATAAATAATGAATAGCTGCTACTGATATAGCTGCATCCAACACATTCTTTCTTAAAGGTACACCTTGAGAAAGATCTACATAGATTAAATCTGATTTACCTCTGCGACCTCCTCTGCGACCTTTATTATTAATGCTTACATTTAGTGTTCCCCCCCCCTTACATACCCCCCCAAGATTAGGGGGTTCAAAACACCCCCCTGTCAGCACCCCCCTACACTTTTGTGTTAGGGGGCCCCCTACATGTTTTGTAGGGGGGTATCCAAAATGCATGTAGGGGGGTACCAAAACTGATCCCGTAAGGAACGTATACTAATGCGTTAAACTTTTTGCAAGGGGGTCCCCTTCACTGTATGTAAGGGGGTCCAATTTGGATATCAGATTTGATCAAAAGTCCCCCCCCCCCCCCCCCCTCACACAATCGGACGATTTCTGGCTCTGCAGCACTCAGTTCCCCCGGGGGAACTTGAGACACAACACTGGTAGGGACGCACGGCGCCGAGTTGCTTTCTCCCCACGGTGTTCCCTTTCGGACTGTGGGCATTATATCAGATCCCTTTGTTGTACCCGGCGACGAGGTCGACAAGGAGATGTACACGCGCTTCGTCAACGCCCTCCGCGCCCACCCTGAGAGACGGTGTGGTTGGTGGCGGGGGCGGGGGCGATCACCCTGAGAGACGGTGTGGCTGGTGGCGGTGGCGGGGGCGATCACGACGGTAACGGCGTGGAGAGTCCCATGCCCCACCTCCAACGCCGCCGCCTCTGAGGCCCACGGCGAGCTGCACCCTGCGGCTTAGCGTGCGTACGGCGAGCAGGCACCGCCGCCCGCCCTCCCCTGACCCAGGCCCGTGATCCAGGCTGATCCAGGCTCCCGCCGAAACGGATCAGCGTTCATACTATCAGGCATTGTGCGGAGGGCAAGATATCCGTAACGCCTGCACGTGGTGGGTTCGGGCAGGCACTTCCGAATATGATTGCGAGCACCTGTAAGTGTGCCTGTGCAAATGTGCGGGCACCTGTATTCTGTATATCCCTTTGCTGGCGTGCGCGCATTATTTGCGAGTTACACTACGCGGGGGCCTGGCGCACCCTCAATATCCGCAACATCCCACCCGACCGCAGTGCCTGTCGGCGCTCCGATCCCATCAAGGTTGGCCTGTTCCCAAGAAACCCCAGTCAGCTGGGCAGTACTTCTGTAAAGTGTTTCCTTTGCGACATTCCGGAAGTGCTTTTGTTCATGCAACCTGGGACCCTGTTCATAATGTCCCATGCCAATTCATAAAAAGGATCAGGATCCGGAGCATGAAGGATTAGCTTACAGTCAGTTGGGAAGTACTCCCATTGCAAGCGTGTAAGAAAGTGTTGTCAACTTTTTGTAACACTCGTTTACTTTTCTAGCCGATCTGAACTTACCCAACTCTCGGTTGCTCTCGTTTACATCCCAGGGCCCACCGCTCCAATTAGCCAGCACTCGGTAACACTCGTTTGGTTAATATTAATTAACCAATTAATTAATTGATCATTCATTTAATTCATTAATAATAATTAATTAATCAATTGGTTAATTAATTAATTATTTATTTAATTAATTGATTAATATTATTGAATTGGTTAATTAATAGATTAATCCGTTGATTAATTCAATGAATGGTTGACACAGTTCCACGATTTGGAAGCCCGGGATTATGAAGTTCCACGGTCATGGCTTGTCTCAGGACGAATATTTACCCAACTCTCGGTTAGCACTTTATTAGTTTGCGCCAGAATAGGGGTAATCGAGTGTTGGCACTTTGTTTGGTTCTCGGTAACCGAGAGTTGACTTTTTCTTACACGCTTGCCATTGCTTTCGGGAATAATTCTTTTTGAGAAAAAAGCAGGTTCCGGTCAGTTGGAAAGCTAGAGCCAGCTTCCCGGCAGTTATTTTGCAAAAAAAAAAAAAGAACCCAACCTTGGTCCCACCGACCGATCCCATGGCCGCACCCTGGTCGCACGTATCGCCCCGGAGCCCCGAATGGGTCCCGTGGCCAGGGTTGGTTGCCTTTAAATGGGAATACATCGGAATGCAAAATTATTCAAGCAGTTCCAATTAATTAATCCGGGCCCGCCCCCGGTGTTTGGAAACAACGGAAATCGGAAACAAAATGGTTTCTTGTTCCATTCTAGTTCTCCTGGTCCCCGGCGGATTGGAAACACCGCAACGTTGTCACCTTGTTCCATGCGCTATCAGTTAATTACCACATAACCCACCTGACGGTGATAGGAGTGGGGGGGCCGGGGGGGGGGGGGGGGGGGGGGGGGGGGGGGGGGGGGGGGGGGGCGTCGTTTTGTTGGTGTTGGCGTTGTTGTCGTTGTTGTCGTCGTCGTTGTTGTTGTTGTCGTCGTCGTTGCTGTTGTTGCTGTTGCTGTTGTTGTTGTTGTTGTTGTCGCTGTTGTTTTTGTTGGTATTTGGTGTTTTGTTGTATGTTACTGATTTTCACATGATGTCTAGTCATCGTCCCTGAACCAGATCCCGCCGGCCAGGTTTTATGATTTTGTCTAGTCATCGTCCCTGAATTGATTCTCCGCCGGCCAGGTTTTATGATTTTGTCTAGTCATCGTCCCTGAAATCATTCCCGCCGGCCAGATTTTATGATTTTATCTAGTACAAGTTAAGCGGACGGACGCACGCACGCACGCACGGACGGAGGAGAAACTTCCCGGGACGGCTCCCACCGCCGGTCCCCAAGCTGCCACGCACCCAGACATCCATGGAATCCCTATACCGTGAGGTGGCCAAGTGGCCCCCCCACTCCAACATTTACGGTGCATACCAGCCGGACGCGAATCTAAAAATCGTTTTTTTGAAATCGCCGGGCCGGCTGATAATTCACTAAAAGATTACAATCTTTTTTTTAAATCCGGGCCGGGATCTAATTAATTAGGCGGGCCACGATCTTTTCTGTGGACCACCAAGCCTGGAATCCTTTCAAAAGGCAATGATTTTTTACCCTGAGGCCGCCAGCTAATTATCTCAGAGACGACCTCAATCTTTTTTTAAATCCGGCCCGGCTGGTAATTAATTCGATCGGTCCTAATATCTTTTTTTTAGAAAATAAATCCGGGGATCTAATAATTAATTAAATTAGATTCCCGTCCGGCTGGTATATCCGCCACCCTACGAACCACGTTCCTGGAGCGGGGGGAAGCACTGTTCGTCGAACCCCTCGCCAATCTCCTTCACCCTCCCCTTCAGGAGGCGGAGGTGCGGCGAGGCACCAAGAAAAGGAAGCTCGGAACGGGGTGTTTGTAACGGACTTCCCGGACAAGGGCGTCTTCGGGAAACATGCACTGGGGACTCCTCCAACCATTTCCTTAGAACCGTTTTGAACCATGTACGGCGATCATCAGTTGATCCATACCTCAGGGGCAGCACCCGCGCAGCCCACTCGCCGGATTTCCCTCCCCCCACTCCCCCAAAGGGATCCCTGCCCGGATACCTTCGCCGTAGCTGAGCTGCGGCCGGCCCTTCTTCCACTGCGTCGAGCACTTCTCTTGGAAGTCCCCGCGCTTCAGCCGCACGGCCAGCGTCCGTCCCGCATCATAGCCGTTGGACTCGATCCACTGGTGCGCGAGCCGGAGAAGCGCGGGCATAACAGGGCAGTGATTCGGTTGCGGGGTGCGACCACCCGCGTCCGGCCGCCCGCAAATGCAGGGTGCCCCATCCCTCCCTGCGGCTGCGGATATCACATCCCTGTGCGCGGGGCGCACCCGCAGCCGGGGCATGCCTCCCTAGTACCCGGAGAGCGCGATCGCATTCGCAATTATATGCTCAGAACCACGCTCCACGGGCACGGGGAGAAGCTTGTCCCGAGACCGCATCCGCCAGAAGAGGAAGCTGCCGTACTGGTCCTCGCTTGAGTAGCCCTGGCAGAGCAGCTTGAACTCCCCTGGGGAGCGTGCACAAAGGCATCGTGCCCGACCTCTCCTAGACATTGTGCAGGGTCCCCTGAGCCGTGCTGCGGCCGGCAGTCTTCGCAGAACTGCGCGGGAAGGGGCCCCAACAGAATATTCGCGGATGCCCCGCGGCTGGATTATGCATCTTAATCGAGGCTGTCCATGTCGGCTAGACCGTTTGTTTCTTTATAGCGTTTCCCAGACACAGGTCTGGGAACATTCCCATCATACAACCCCATACGCAGGATGCCGTTCTGAGAATATTACGACCCGCGGGGCCCGTCTCCGGACGAGAGGCGTGTCGATCAGCTCGTGCAGCGATTCCGGCGTCTGCTGCTTCGCCGACGTCTTGAACGAGGTGGGGTACATGAACTTCGTGATGTTGTTACAGAGGCATAGTGGATATTAGGATTGTCACGCATCCTCATACACCTTCATGCATTCACCGAATCCAGCCCGTTGATTATTGTTAATGCCTCCCTGATCCCTGGCGTGGCTCTACATGGAAAGTCCCAGGTCGTACAAGGGCACTCCAACTGTGAACACCTTCAGGTTGGTGTTTAGCATGTTTTTTCAGAGATACCCAATGCCAACTATCCAAAGACACGCGACTTCACAACCATAACAGCGACAATTTTCCCAATCCGCATATGACTGTACCCATCGCACACAGCGCGTACTCATAGAGGACACGCAACTGGCGGGTGACGTCGAGGGTCGGGACGTGCTTCGTGGCCATGAACACCCCGTGCTTCAGCGCCCAAGCGGCGCATCCCCCGATGAGGGGGGAGAAGAGAAGAATTAGCAAGGGAAGGGAAGAAGGAGCAAGGGAGGGGAAGAAGGAGTGATCCTTAAGGGAGGAGAAGGGGGTGTAGGAGAGGCACGCACCGCCCCCAGCTTCGAGGTTCCTGCCCGGCCGTTCCACGTCGGCCGCGGGAACTCCCCGTAGC
>Ga0099798_10033_pt1 | contig 38435 bp, 18 predicted proteins | sample Uncmet_Sort29A_1_FD_89870 | JGI IMG/M metagenome (GOLD analysis project Ga0099798, IMG submission 89870) | Marine eukaryotic communities from CALCOFI LINE 67, Pacific Ocean - CN13ID_Sort29A_1 | ecosystem: Environmental > Aquatic > Marine > Oceanic | place: Pacific Ocean: Monterey Bay | collected...
ATAGTAACGATTGTTTGACGACCTAAAACTGCTTAGAAAAGAGATGACACGATTGCTGTGACGCTTCCGCACAGGGTGCAGCAACGCTCACACGCTTCCAATAATTGTAACGATTGTTTGACGACCTAAAACTGCTTAGAAAAGAGATGACACGAGTGCTGTGACGCCTCTGCACAGGGTGCAGCAACGCTCACACACTTAAAGTACCGACTATCTGGCGAGCTTAAAGATTGTTTAAATATGTAGAGTGATGGGGTGTGACGCCTCTGCACAGGGTGCAGCAACGCTCACACACTTAAAGTACCGGTTATCTGAGCTAGAACGCATTGTGGAACCGCAGTTATAGACTAAATATATGATTAAGTAGGAACATGGAAAGAGGGCATGGTGGAGTGTGACGCGTCACCCCTCCTCACAGAATATAGCGACACACACACACTCGAAGGCTTAGCGAGAGTTATTAAGTAGAACATCATTCAAAAGCTGGTAGGTGGAACGATTCTCGGCAGAGCATTTATCGCACTGAACTTGAAGGCGAGTGCGTCTGCCTCGCGTTCCGCACGCATTGCACTTCTGATCTTGGCAATGCGTGCCCAAAAGTCCTCACGTTGACTTTCAATTTGGAGGACTTTGAAAGTCTGAAGGACTTTTTCTACACATCTCAATTAGGTCTGCCACAGCTTTAGCCGCTTCTGTGTTGGGAGCATCATCGTGTCTAAGGGATATGAGCAGCGTCTCGATAAACTGCTTTTGACCTCGGCCTGGCTCTTTGGGTGCACAAATTTGTGCCATGAGCTTCTTGAGGGCGTTACGGACTCTGTTGAGAGCCTGAACACCTGCCTCACGCCTGGCCCACTTGACGATTACGCCCATGACACTCGGCGAGAAACGATAGCCAGTATCAGATTCCACTTGTTGAACTACCTCAAGCAGCTGCAACCCCTCGTGAGGTTTTAATTGAGTCTCAACCCAATCTAAGCCACAATGTGCCTGTGCTAGATCATACAATTGTAGAGCATGGTGCAGATAGAGTTCGCTCCCATCGTCAAGAAGATCGCAGAACAGCTTGGCTGGAAAAACGCTGGAATCGGATAACCAAAGATACTTGGCCATCACAGGGAATGCGAGCCCGTCGCCGCTTCTTCCTGGACATAGGCTGCCGCTGGTCTCTTTAAGAGGTTGCCAGGCCAGGTAGTGGTTCTCCAGAGCTTTACACCTGACTCTCTTCCCCACCTCTGCGAAGGACTTCCCCATCTTCCCTGTCACCTCTTCGATGAACTCGCTCCCCTTGTCGACAACGATATCACGCACCAAGTCGCGCCACGCCTGAACGTACGTACGAATAGACGCTCCCACTTTAACCAAGTTATCCCTAACTCCCTCCGTCCCCTCCGTCGAAACCTTAAACCCCCCCACCTCCTCGAACCTCTTCATCTCGGCCTCGGCGGCGGAACTGGAAAAGGGAGTCTCAGTTGCTGATTCAAATCCGTGTTGGTGCAGCATGTTTTCGGCCCATCGGCCGATCGCACACACGGCCAGGCCGTCTCCAGCCTCCTTAACGAACTCGTCCTTCTCCTCAGCCAGCGCAAACTCGAAGACGGGCTTGGGTGGGGCTGGATGGGTATCCGTGAGCTTTAACCAGTGATGCATAACTCGACTTCCCTCACACATCTTGTCGATGTACGCGCGAGTGATCTCATGCGTCGAGAGACGGCGCCCGTACTCCGCTGAGGCGTCCGCCAGCTGAAACACAGCCACGATGTTCTCCTGGGTCAGACCCATCTCCCGCTTATCGCCATCCACTGGTGGTTTAAGAAGCTTGCGCAGCGCCGCAGCCGGAAAGAAACCGGACTGCATACTAACCCTATTAATCCTAGGGTTAGTCAACACGTCGTTCTGAACGACAGCATTGTAGCAGTTCTCGACGTCCAGCCGCGTCGGCGCCGCGACACCACTCTCCTTGTTGAACATCGGCGACTTCTTGAGCTTCTCGAAAGCTACCCTGCCCTGGTCCGGGTTCGCCGCATCCTTGCACTTCTTCATCTGCTCTTGGGTGACGGTCGTCTCACGGCCGGGACTGTCCTTGAAGTACGTCTGTTCGAAGAAGTCCCACCTAGATTTTGGCTCTTGTGCGCACTTGATTTGGAAGTTGGTCAGCTCGGGGTATTCGAAGATGGGCTGGTCGTCGCTCACGTTCGGGTCGAGGCACTGCTCGGTGACCTTCTTACAGAACGCAAGCATTTCGTCGAGTCCATGTGGAGTACAGGCGGCCTCGTGCCGGATGTAGCTCAGCCGACAAGCCCTAACGTACTCGAGGTCGGACTTCGTGGGGAGGTTGTCAGCCGGCGACTTCCGGGACACCTCGGTGTGGTGGCTCTCGATGCTATCCCAGAGCACGTGGTCCGTCATCACCGGTTTCCCCTCGCCTTCCTTCAATGCGGCACTGCAGAGTTCCCTCTGACGCTCGGGAGCCTTTGGTACAACCCCAAATCCGTATAGGAATTCGTCCTTCGCCTCCTCAGCAGAAGAGCGGATGCATCCGATTTGGCGCTTGGCGAGTCTGGAAGGGAAAAGCTCGTGGCCGGTTGCAGCGTCGCCGCAGCAGTTCTGAGCCAGCCTGACGCACAGCTGCTTCGTATCAGAAACGAGGCGCGCAAGCGTGACCTCAGCGTCCTCATCGGAGCTGCCGCCACGAGCAGCAACGTCGGCGAGGGTAGAACCCTGATCCGAATCGGTACAAAACGTGTCGGGCGCGGGATTGAGAACCCCACGGCAGCTGTCGACGAACTGCCGCAGCGGTGATGGAGAGAGGACGGAGACCTCGGCGATCTTGTTCACGGTCACGAGCGCTTCTGTGTTGGCGCTCCAGCACTCGGCCATCTGGTTGGGGACCTGGGTCTGGGGCTTGAACATGGATTTGAAGCGGTCCAAGTTCTGAGCGGCGGACTTCGATTTGGGGTTGGCACAGCTGAGCTGCCTGTGGACCCACGCCCATTGCGTAAACGCTGCCTCCACTTCGTAGTCGGCATCGTAGCAGCGCTGAACGACCGCGGCGCACTTGACGCGAGCACCATACCACTTGGATAGGCACTGCGTGTTGGTTGAATCGCGATAACTCGAGACGCACGTCTCCACGTAGCTCAGGCGGGACTGGAAGTTGGCATCGTTCGCCCTGCCCGCGGCAGTGACTAGCTTGTTCGTGCTAATAACGTTGTCCAAGAATCCTGAATCAGTAATCACGCGGAGCTCCTTGAGACCATCCGCCGCCGTGCCGCACTCCCTCTTCTGCACGGCCCAGTCTGCAGGGGGAGTGATATTTGGGATAAAACCCTCCTCGAACCCGGTGACTGCTTGAGCGTCGTTAGAACGACCGCACGCGACCTGCCGTGCGGCGCGCTCGGAGTCCACGCGCAGGATCTTGGTCTCGCTTACACTCGACGTGCCGCAACACTCCTGGACCAGCGTCTCGCACTTCGTAACCGCCTCCGAAACCGCGGCGTTCATGTCCGCTGTGACGACGGCGCTCGAAGCCCGGGCTCGGCACAGATCCGTTGAGGGGCTGGCGTCTACAGTTCCCCTGCACGCCTCCACGAACGCCAGTTCGCCGCCGGGCTCGGTGGCTCCAGCCTTGGCCTTCCCGTAGTTCGTCTTGATGGTGCTGTCCACTAACCCCACAGCGCTAGTGGCGGCGACCGTGGCGCGCGCGCACTTCTCGGCTTGCGTCTTCATCGCGGTCCCTTCAGTGGGAATGGAGCCGCTCGGCCACTTGTACGTCTCCGCGAAAAGCCGCGAGGTGGACTCGTCTTGGGCGCAGCTGATCTGAAACTTCGCGGCAGCCCAGCCGGTGAACGGGGAAGGAGGAGATGCGATGGAAACTTGGTATCCGGAATCGCAGCAATCCGCCACCAGCTGACGGCACGCAACGTGGGCAGCATCCACCATGGAGAGCGCACTCGCCTCGGCCGCCTGCTGAGCCGCCTTCGCCTCGGCTTCCTTCTGAGCCGCCACCGCCGCCGCCTTCTGAGCCGCCGTCTGGTCTTGATCAATCGGACCCGCTCCCTCCGTCAAATACGCTTGACACCCGGTGAAGATCTCCTCCAGAGCTGTCTTAAGCCCATCCTTGGTCGGCTTGGACGACTCAGGCCTATTCTTGACACCCTCCGTATCCAGGAACGCCGTGATCTCCCCCTCCCTCGCCTTCGCGACAGCATCCCGTTTGAGCGTCTCGCTCGCCGCCGCGGTCGCGCACTTGCCCCGCTGCGCGTCGTCCTTGCTCTCCGTGTAGAGGGTCCAGAACTTGGCCGCATCGTCTCCTCCCGCAGCCTTGGCGTAGCCGATCTGCTCAGTGAGCCGATCCTTGGCGGGAAACTTCTCGAGCCCAGGAGGTCCGAAGCACTGCACCACCAGCTCAGCGCAGGCCCGGGCGTGGACTAGTTTGGCGTTGCTACTGTTCTCGACGAGGTGGCGATAAACCTGGACACCGGGAGGCGCCTCATCACTCGGGTAGTTGTACCACACCAGGGCAGCGAGAGATGCACCTCCGAGAGTGGCAGCACTCCCCCAAAAAAAACTAGTTTCTTTGGCGCCCTTGGGCTTCTCGGCGGACCTGACCGTCTCCGGTGTCGCTTGGGCGCTGCCCCTCTGAGCGCTGGTACGCCCGGAGGTTCGTGGACGGGCGGCTTCGCCCGTGGGCGCGTTGTTCATCAGGCCCGTCTCCTCGTTCTGGTCGCTGTCGGTCGACTCATCTTGGGGAGGCGGGTTATCGGGCAGCGCCCCCACACTGCCCTCTTGGCGCTGCGAATTATTGAGAGACGCCCTCACACTGTCCTCTCGACCCTGCGATTTACCGGAGGAGTGGGACGCCGCACTGTCCCCCCTGCCCTGCGATTTACCGGAGTGGGACGCCCTCGCACTGTCCCCCCGGCCCTGCGATTTATCGGGGCGGCCCTCCACGCTGCTCTTGCTGCTCGAGGAGGACGAGCTCGAGGACGAGGAGGACCCCGAGTTAGAGGTGCGGTGGGAACCCTCCCCCAAATGAACACCGGCATGCGTGGTGGCCGGACCGGCGGTGTCCTTGCAGACCCGGCGCGCCCTCGCGCTCTTCTTGTTCTTCTTGTTGTGCTGGGACTTGGACGGAGGCATGGTGGTGTTGTGTGAACTTAAAGGGGGTCGGTGAACAGACGGATCTGCTGAGGTGGTTGGTGAGCAGACGCCGGGTCTGCAACACGGATTCTTCTTGGGGATGGGATCCCGTGGGATGTGTGTGTGTGTGTTAGACTGGTGGTGTTAGACTGTCGGTCAGAGTCCTCTAGAAGGAATCCGACACTAAGACTGTGTTGTCAAGAAAAGTCGAGAATCTGCGGCGGGGTGAGGGGTTGGAATGGATGAGGGGAATATGGATGGTCTGGAGGCGCACGGCGTGGCCCCGTGCTGTGATTATCTAACTAACTAAGATTATGCTAAACGGATTTGGCATGGCGGACAGAACGATCTTCGATTCTTGGCACTCGGAAGGAACGGAATATTCTTCTTCGATTTTTACCCTCGGAAGAAACGCCACACGACAACACCTTCTGGGAACACACGTCGAATCACATAGTTGCGGTACGGCGACAACACCTTCTGGGAACAGACGTCGTATCACAGACTTGGAGTTTGTTCGTGGCATTCACCGCAGTGAGCCGTTCGTTTGTTGTGTGCGTTGAAGTCGAGATCTGGGGAGCTGCACACTTCTCGGGAATGTTTCTCTGGATTGTTCCTCTGGAGCACGATGCTTTAACTGGCACACCGGTGTTACATGTCCTCCTCCTCCTCCACTCCGCATTCAACCGCATCCGAGCCCTCTTCCTCCGACTCACTCAGCCCGTAATCCGGTAGCTCCACCACGCCGCAGCCTGCCTCTCGACGGCTGCTGCTCCCGCCATCTAGACTCAGCGCTCTCTCCAGCCCTTTCAGCAGATCCGCCAGCACCGGCTCCCGCCCGTGGGCCGACGGGCGGCCGTGGTAGGGGTCCACGCGCGGCCGCCTGGACTGCACAAACGCGATGGCGTCCTCAGAGGACCACGGCTCCTCCCCCTTCTGCTTAGCTCTCCGGTACATCAGATAAGCTACACCCGCGGCGCCCGCACGGTGTGCACCCGCTCGACAGTGCACCAACAGGTTAGTACCACCCCTGGCCAGCTCCCTGTCGCAGAACGCGAAGAACTCCCGGAAGAAGCCCAGCACGGCGTGGGGAGAGCTCAGAACTTCCCGCGCCCCGTAGTGGAAGTCCGAGATATCGAAGTCCAAGTAGACAATTCCGTCGCCGGCAAATTTGTTCCGGCTCCCGCAGCAGTTCACCACGGCGGTGATCCCGTTTTTGGCCAGCCTCTCCCTGGAGCTCGCGGTGGCGAGGGCGCCGATGAAGAGGGTGCCACCACCTCCGGAACCACCGTGACCCCCGATTGAGACGCGCTGGATGGGGGAGGGCTCGCGCACCGTCTGAGCCTGGGCTGCTGCGTCCACTTGGTCGGCGGCCGCGTCATAGAAGGCGTTGTGGAGGGCGGATTCGACGCGCTTGGAGCCGCCGCCCCACTTGTTGGCTTTCTGCTTGTGCTTGGGCATGGTTTGGGCTACTTAGCGCTGATACTTAAGGTGAAAGGGGCTCGTGTCAGAAAAAACCTCAGGAAGAAGACAGATCGTCGCTGCTGCTGTGAAGTTTGAACAAATGAACAAATAATGAGAGAATAATGAATGGGCCCGGAAAACGCGCGGTGGCACATGACGACATTTGGAAGATTCTGCGCGGACAAATTTCGCAACAAACAACAACGCCATTGAATTGGAGGAAGAGTGTTTCGGACGAGAGTCTAGCGGAGCTGAGGTGTGAGAAACTGGTCCTGACCAAGGCTAAGTTTTCCGACTACGAACACGTGGAACGGGGCGCAAGGCAATGCCATGCTGCGAGCGAGTTGTTTTTGGTAGAAATCACTGGGAGGGTCGTGCCGCTCGTCTCTGGGCACGCTCGTCTCTGCTTCACCCAGGGTAAGTTCGGTGAACGGCATGCGACCCACCCGCCTCCTCGGAATCTGTAGTGCTTTCTTTGGGGAGTACCACGTCAATGGAAGGCTTGTGCCGTCCAGTGGCCGCTGGCGTAAGGGTCGTGCCGCTCGTCTCTGCTGCACCCACGGTAAGTTCGGTGAACGGCATGCGACCCACCCGCCTCCTCGGAATCTGTAGTGCTTTCTTTGGGGAGTACCACGTCAATGGAAGGCTTGTGCCGTCCAGTGGCCGCTGGCGTAAGGGTCGTGCCGCTCGTCTCTGCTGCACCCACGGTAAGTTCGGTGAACGGCATGCGACCCACCCGCCTCCTCGGAATCTGTAGTGCTTTTGGGGGGGGACGTACTTCGTCACTGGCGGGGTCGTGCCGTCCATTTCTCTAGCACCCACGGTAAGTTCGGTGAACGGCATGCGACCCACCCGCCTCCTCGGTCTCTATAGTGCTGTTTTTTTGGGTACAACATTCACTGGAAGGGCCGTGCCGTCCATTTCTCTAGCACCCGCGGTAAGTTCGGTGAACGGCATGCGACCCAACCGTATCCTCGGTCTCTGTAGTGCTGTTTTTTTGGGTACAACATTCACTGGAAGGGCCGTGCCGTCCATTTCTCTAGCACCCGCGGTAAGTTCGGTGAACGGCATGCGACCCAACCGTATCCTCGGTCTCTGTAGTGCTGTTTTTTTGGGTACAACATTCACTGGAAGGGCCGTGCCGTCCATTTCTCTAGCACCCACGGTAAGTTCGGTGAACGGCATGCGACCCAACCGTATCCTCGGTTTTTTTAGTGCTGTTTTTTTGGGTACAACATTCACTGGAAGGGCCGTGCCGTCCATTTCTCTAGCACCCACGGTAAGTTCGGTGAACGGCATGCGACCCAACCGTATCCTCGGTTTTTTTAGTGCTGTACCTGGTAGGTTGAGATTGGGGAGGCGCACAGGTCGCACATGACAGGTCGCGGCAAATTTTGGCCGCAGCTTACCTGGCTCCCAAGTGCCCAGTGCCCCCTTGAGTCCGACCTCACCAACTACCTGGCTCCCAAATGTCCAGTGCCCCCTCCGGCACGTGCTCCACTGGCTTTCCTACGCCTCACCCTTCGCACTCTCGTCCACACGGTCGAAACACGCGAGAAAGAGCATTCCCGGCAGCCTCGATGCACGTGATGATCCAACAAGTTCTTTCAAACTGTCGGAGACAGTGACCGCGCCCTGCGTGGTCTTCCCCCACAAATCTTTCGCGATCTCTGGAAAACAACCGCCGTCCACCCCTGGGGTCGCGTAGTGCTCGAGTAGAAACCCCTTGACTTTCCCTGTGAACTGCGTTTTGTCCTCGCAGACTTTGCTTCCCCAGGCAGCCATCTGGTCGCGAAAAGCGAGCAGAATGTCGAAACAGGCCGCCTTCTTCGGCTCTCCTGCGAAAGTCTCACGCGGTACCAAGTCCAGGAGAACGGGCACAGCGTTTCTCACGTGCCACCACGCGTTCGGGTTGTCAGGGCGCAGATTATTCCATCCTTCAGCCGCCGACATGAGGGACTGCTGGAGGCCACTTTCCCAGGACCCCACCACTGCAGCCAGCTGTTCGAGATAGTACTGCACAGCCACACGAGGAATCAACCGACCCCCGCCCCAACGACGGTGTACAGGCGCGAAAGAGGTCGTTAACTCTTTCACGTAAGCTTGGCGGGATCTATGCTCCTCTTCCATGTAGGCGTCACACTCATGCTGCCTCTCAGCATCGGGCAGACCGGCGAAACCTCTTGTGCAGGCCAGGTAAGCCTCGTAGAAGTCCTCACGATCGGAACTTTCCGCGTCAGTGTCAGCGCATGGCGGACTCGCCATCCACTGCGCGTGTGTGAACTCCAACCCAAGCATAGACTGCCACGATTGGTGGAGCACCCAGTACTCCGATCCGTCCACCCTGATCTTCTCGAAAACGAAAGCGTGCTGTGGGTACATCATTTCCATGTCATTGCCTTCCATCAGGTCCGAGCTTAAGCTCCCCAGCTTCGCGTAGCGCACCTCGATCACGTCGTGCCTCTCCAGAGCCGTGTTAATCACCTGCTTGGCCGTGTCAAGCAGCGCCTTCTGCCTGTACGGGCCGGGAGCTAGGCTCTTTTGGGCGCCCCAGAGTGGCCAACCGAGGAGGACGCCGTCTGCCTCCAATGGTTCTTCTTCCTCCCCTTCCTGCTCGGAGGGAGGACCGAAATTAGCTTGCATCCTCAAGAAGCTCTGTGGCTGTAGAAAGTCGCCGTAGGCAGGGTGTTGCTGCGCGAGAGCGCTCCCTTTCAGGTTTTTGAAGACTTCCTCTGAGGAAACCGGCCTGAGACGGCTAGCGGATTCTCCGATCAGAAAGTCGATAGTCGTTCCACAATGGGTGTCTGACACACAGGGATCTGTTGACGGTGACAGATGCACAGGCATACTGAGAATGGACTCTGCGCTGGACAGAAACAGGTCGTCGCTGTGTGGTCCCGAGAGAAACCTCTGCAGGGGGGAGTTCTCCGTGACGAGATCCTCCACGGCCTTCTCAGGCTGAGAGCCCTGCGCCCCTTCCCCCGTGAGACGCTCCTCAGACGCATACACCGCCTGGGAGAACGCGTATGCCATGAGCGCCTTTCCCCCGACCTGAAGAGTTTGAGCCACGTCTTCCGTCACCGTCTGCGGAAACGCGTACGCCATCAGCGCCTTGCCCTTCTGGGGAAGGAGATCCTCCGTGTTTTCGATCGTGCCATCTGAGAGAACCGTGTGCAGAAGCGGAGTGGTAGCATACTTGTCCTGGTAGTCGAACAAGAGGCGGTAGACATGTTCGGTAAAGCCAGTATGCTTGATCACCTCCCCACCAGAATTCGCGTCTTGGACCACTGCCTCGATACGTCCGAGCTGCCTGTCTCTCCTGAACTGGTCCAGAATCGTGACAGAGGCCGTCCCATTCCAGCCTACCCTCGTGTACAGGGCAACCATCGTGTCGGTCTTCGGGAACACCAAGGGCTTCGTCTCACCCTTCGCCGTTGTGACGACGAAGTTGGGTCCGCTGACCTGGATTTTCATCGTCTCGGCGACGGCAGGTTTGTTGCGGAGGAAGGACTGGATGGCCTCGGAAGTCCCGATGTACAGAGGCTGGTGGTTGACGCTGGCTTTGTAGCAGTACAGGATGTCGTGACTGCTTGCCGACGGTCCGAATAGCTCGACCATAGCCTTTTCGAACTCCCAGGCAGCCTGTGGACGGAAATTATTCGTATCCCAGTTGTGCGACTTGCACGTGAAGCTTTTTTGGAACTGGCCGTTGTAGTCCGTCATCCACGCCTGCACCAAGGCGCGCGAGCCGTCTTCGCGTCTCCACACGAACGGAGAAACGTTCTGGTGAGTTGGGGATACAAACAATCAGCAGGCACTCCGAGCAGCTCAGGTTTACATCTAAGGACCACAATTCACACATCCGCGGCCCCAACTTACTCCGTATACGAGATCCTCCTCACTCTCGACCGTGCCGTCGGGGAGCTCCGTGGAAAGCTGCGCCGGAGGCTTGCAGCCTGCGGGCAGGCCGCCCACGTAGTCGAAGACGAGTCGGTAGGCGTGCTCCGTGAAGCCGTTATACGTAGTAATGCCGTCTTTCGACTCTTCTGGGATGCGACAGCTGGACATGTTGCTCTGTTGAAACTGGTCCCACAGCACGAAGCACGCTCCCCTTTCCCACCGCTCCTGCGTGTAGAGCACGATCTCGGTGTCCGGAGGCGGAAATCTGAAGGACTTCTCCCGTTCCTTTTCGTTGCCGTCGACCCACCGAGCGTCGAAGCCGACAGCCGTGAGCTCGACGATGCCCATCTGGTCCTGAATCTCGGGGCGATTCCTCAGGAAGGCCTTCATCGCGCTGACGGTGCCGACGTACACGCGGTGGTTGTTCACGGCCATCTTGTAGCAGTACCGAATCTGGAGGTTTTCTACCTCTTCCTTCTTAGTCGAAAAAAGCTCGGCAACCTTCGCCTTGAACGCGCTGACGGCCTTGTCGTCGAACTTGGTAGGGTCGAAGTTGGTCTCCTCGACGCGCCACTCCTTCTTGAACTGCTCGTTGTAGTCGATCGGCCACATCGGCACCCGGGGGGCCTGAGTGGTCTCGCTGGAGTGTTCCTGATTGGCCGGCCCCTGATGCCCCCTGATGCACAAACCGTGCACGCCGGCGCTCCCCGAAGACGAAGCGGCCAGCGCCATCCAGGCGCGGACGCGAGAAGCCAGAGATCTGGCGGTCATGTTGGTTGTCTGGTTGTTGATGTGGGTTAGTTAAGCTGGAGCTTACCTGTGTGGCGAAACGGGTAAGAGACGGTTAGAGTGTGGGGGATGAGGAGAGTCTGGATGAGACCAGTCTGGGTGAAAGATGGTGTGAGAAGAGTCTGGGTGAGACGATTCTGGGTGAAAGATGGTGTGAGAAGAGTCTGGGTGAGACGATTCTGGGTGAAAGATGGTACGAGAAGAGTCTGGGTGAGACGATTGTGGGTGAAAGATGGTGTGAGAAGAGTCTGGGTGAGAATAGTTTCAACTTTGAGGGGAAAACGCGCGGTGGCACATGATGACATTTGGAGGATTCTGCCCGGACAAATTTCGCAACAAACATTGAAGGCCCTTGAATTGGAGGAAGAGTGTTTCGGACGAGAGTCTAGCGGAGCTGAGGTGTGAGAAACTGGTGCTGACCAAGGGTCATGTTTCCGACTATGAACACGTGGAACGGTGCGCAATGCGCTGGAGGTCATGGCAATGCCATGCTGCGAGCGAGTTGTTTTAACTTTTTGGTAGCTGTAACTGGGAGGGTCGTGCCGCTCGGCTCTGCTGCACCCACGGTAAGTTCGGTGAACGGCATGCGACCCACCCGCCTCCTCGGTCTCTGTAGTGCTTTCTTTGGGGAGTACCACGTCAATGGAAGGCTTGTGCCGTCCAGTGGCCTAAGGGTCGTGCCGCTCGTCTCTGCTGCACCCACGGTAAGTTCGGTGAACGGCATGCGACCCAACCGTCTCCTCGGTTCCTGTAGTGCCGTTTTTTGGGGGACGTACTTCGTCACTGGCGGGGTCGTGCCGTCCATTTCTCTAGCACCCACGGTAAGTTCGGTGAACGGCATGCGACCCAACCGTCTCCTCGGTTCCTGTAGTGCTGTACCTGACGTCAACTGCCACCTGCCACCTCGATCCGTGCTCCACTGGTTCTCCTAAGGCTCCTCACCCTGCTTATTCGTCCACACGGTCGAAAAACGCGAGAAAGAGCATTCCCGGCAGCATCGATGCACCTGGTGATCCAACAAGTTCTTTCAAACTGTCAGAGACAGTGACCGCGCCCTTCTTAGCCTCCCCCCACACCTCGTTCTTGATCTCTGGGAAAAGACCGTAGTCCACCTTGAAGGTCGTGGAGCGTTCGTCAAGAAATACCCGGATCTTGTCTGTGAAACGGTTTTCGTCCTCGCAGACCTCACTTCCCCAGGCAGCCATCTGGTCGCGAAAAGCGAGCAGAAGGTCGAAGCAGGCCGCCTTCTTCGGGTCTCCTGCGAAAGTCTCACGCGGTACCAACTCCAGGAGAACGGGTACAGCGTTTCTCACGTGCCACCACGCGTTCGGGTTGTCGGGGCGCAGATTATTCCATCCTTTAGCCGCCGACCAGAGGGACTGCTGAATGCCGCTTGCCCAGGACGCCACCACTGCAGGCAGTTCTTCAAGGTAGTACTGCACAGCCACACGAGGAATCAACCGACCCCCGCCCCAGCGCCTGTGTACAGGCGCGAAAGAGGTCATGTACTTTTTCACGTAAGCCCCACGGCCTTCATGCTCCTTTTTCATGTGGGCGTCAAACTTAATCTTTTCGTCAATGGGCAGCCTGGCGAAACCTCTTGTGCAGGCCAGGTAATCCTCGTAGAAGTCCTCACGATCGGAATATTCCGCGTCAGGAGCGCACGGAGGGGCCTTCCACTGCGCGTGCGTGAACTCCAGCCCATACCCAGACTGCCACGATTGGTGGAGCACCCAGTAGTCGGATCCGTCCACGCTCGCTCTGACCTTCTCAAAAACGAAAGCGTGATGTGCATCCTTCATTGTCTGCTCGACGCCATACCCATTCTCGTCTACCATCAGGCTCGGGTCTAACTTCCACAGCGGCGCGTAGCGCACCTCGATTACGTCGTGATGCTCGAGAGCCGTGTTAAGCACCTCCTTGGCCGTGTCAAGCAGGACCTTCTGACTGTCACGGCCGGCAGCTGGTCTCTCTTGGGTGCCCCAAAGCGGCCAACCCAAGAGGAGGCCCTCCACGTCCAGCTCACGTTTGGAACTTTCAGGACGAAGCCTGGAAAGGCTCGTTTCTTTTAGAAAGTCACCATAGTTGGGGTGCTGTTCTCGGAGAGCGTTCGATTCCAGTCTTTCGAAAATTTCCCCTGCGCGGACCGCGCTGAGACGGCTAGCGGATTCCTGCATCATAAGGTCGATGCTGTCTCCACAACGGGTCTCATAGCGGCCGCGAGCTGTCGACAGAGACAGAATGGACTTTGCGCTGCCACTGCGGGAGAGAAACAGGTCGTCGCTGTGTGGTCCCGAGAGAAACGTCTGCAGGGAAAAGTTCTCCGTGACAGGATCCTCCACGGCCTTCTCACGCTGAAAGCCCTTGGGACAACACTCATGATGCAACGCCTGGGGAGACGTGTGGACCACCCGCGCTTCTTCCGTCTTGAAATCCTCCCCAGACCCATGCACCGCCTGGGAGAACGCGGATGTCATGAGTGCCTTTCCCCCCTGGCATACGACCTGGTGAGTTTGAGCGAGAAAGAGTTGTTAGAATCAGTGATCGTAGTCACGCACTGCATACAAACATAATGATCTACACACTGGCAAATTCACACATTTTCAAGGTCTGCGTTCCAACTTACCACGTCTTCCGTCACCGTCTGCGGAAACGCGTACGCCATCAGCGCCCTTCCCTTTGTGAGATTCTCCTCGCTCTCACCTGTGCCGCCGGCGAGCACCGCGCGAAGCCGCACCGGGCGCTCGGAGCCTTCCGGCAGGGGAGATCCGTAGTCAAAGACAAGCCGGCTGACTTGCCCGGTGAACCCGTGATACGTGGAAACGCCGTGGTCTTCGGCGCGGAGGAAGCCCAATTGCTTCAACTTCAGCTCCCTGCTCCGCTCGAACTGCGCCCAAAGCTCGAAGCACGCTCCCATTTCCTGCCACTCCTGCGTGTCACTGTAGAGCACAATCTTGGTGTCCTCGGGCGGAAACATGAAGGCCTGCGGCTTCTCGCTCCCGTCGACCCACGAAGCGGTGAAACCAGCGCTCGTGAGCTCGGTGATGCCCATCTTCTCACGAATAGCGGGATTGCGCTGCAGGAAGGCCGTCACCGCGCCCACGGTGCCGACGTAGATCGGGCTGCTGCTACTCTTGGCGCGGTGGCAGTACCTGATCGGGAGGTTCTCTGCCTCGTTCTCGTCAATGGAAAAGAGCTTGGCCACCGCCTTCTGGAACGCGCTGACGGCCTTGTCGTCGAACCTGGTAGGGTCGAAGTTGTGATCCCGAACGGTCCAGTCCTTCTTGAACTGCTCGTTGTAGTCGGTCGGCCACATGTGCACACCGGCTGCACCCCCCCAAGACGCAGCGGCCAGCGCCGCCCAGGCGCGGACGCGGGGAGCCAGTCTAAATCTGGCAGGACTCATGTTGGTTGTTGATGACGGTTGAAGTAGTTAAGCCGCTGGAGCTTGACTGTGCGGGATGGAGTGGTGGGAAATGGTTAGAGATGGTTCGAGATGGGGTGACGAGAAGAGTCTGGGTGAGAAGAGTCTGGGTGAAAGATGGTGTGATTGATGAGAAGAGTCTGGGTGAGAAGAAATTTAACTTTTAAATTGGGCACTGAACGACGGTATGATCGGATGGGAACACTCGGAAAACTTCGCACAACAGACAGACATTTGGGAGCTAATAGCCTTCGAGTGCCAACTGCTGCATGTCATACAGGTGTTAGCGTCCCTCGCCACCCCCCCAGTCCGCCATCTCCGCGCACCGTTCGAAGAAGCTTTCCGCGACGCGCTGCTGGTAGCTCCACCCCTTACGGTCGAACAGCTTCAACGGCCACCCCACGTGGCCGCCAGCCCGCGTGAAGAAGCCGATGAACTTGTGCCGGTGCTGCGGATAGCTATCCGCAGGCTGTCCCATCTTCACGTTCCTGCGGTAGAAGTTCGTCACGTGGTCAGGCCCAGGTACTACACCCTCCTCCACCTCCTCTAGATCGCTATCCGGCTCTTCTTCCGCGGTTACGCACTGGATGTAGCTTTCCGGCCTCACCAGGGGGTCATCCAAGGCCGTCATCCCCAGCACCGGGCACATCTGGACGTTCTGCACGAAGACGCGCTGAGCGCGGTAGTAGTTGGCCGCTCCCCGCATCCCTTTCCCGAAGCCGTTGAAGGGGGCAATCAACCCCGCGTCCAAGTCGAGAATATTCTGGGAGTCCGCGACTTTCGCGAAGTCGACCGCGTGGAAGTCACGGCGGAGAGGGTGACCGAAGAGAGGGAACTCGGAGGTGGAGTCGTTGGTTCGATCCTTACCCTCGTCCGGACAGCACTCCACCGTCCGCGCCCGCGTGAGCTTCCCCAGGGCCGCCGCGGTCTGCTTGCCCTCACCGGCTCGTGCTTTCCGCGTGGTTTCATTCCGCAACGCTATCTCAGGGTACCGTCCGAAGTTCTTGAAGCACTTCTGCACGATCAGCGGTTGAAACGCTTTCAGCGCCCTGTTCACACTCATCTGCGTACCCGGGTACAGGGTCCCGGAGATTATCATGACGCCCTTGAGGGACGGAGAGAGGTTATCCAGTTCCTCTTTGGCAGCGGGATTCAGCTCGCCCCGCTCCAGTCGCAGTTGATTTCTTCCCAGTCTATCCATCAACTGGCTAGCTGTCATCGCTCCCATGGAGAAACCGCACAGAAACACGTGACCCCCACCGGCGCGCCTCCAGATCCGGCAGATCCGCTGCAGGGCCATCCCAGCATCTGTGGTTCGGGCGCCGTGGAAGGCGCAGTCCGTGTTCAGCGGCGCATCCATAAATCCCCGGGCGACCACGCAACAAACAGCGTAAACTGGTGCGCCCGTTTTCGGATTCCGGACGGAAAGGAGGTGGTTGGCCAGAGAGAGGACGTACTTTTCCCTGCTACCGCCGTTGAGACCATGGAGGAGGACGACGAGACGAAGGGGTTCGCTGTTGGGAGACTCGGTTTTCTTGTTGGAGTTCTTAGGATGCCCCGCATCAACCACCTCGTCCGGAAACGCCCAGTCGACCGCAACCGCCTCGTTGAAGGCGGCATCCGGACCCTGGTGGCGAATCTTCGCCGCAGAGCCGACCCGGCTCTGCGGCGAGATCGACCCCGAGTGACAGTCTTCCTCCTGGTCCACAGATTCCGGCGACTCTGACGACCTCGAAGTCGCCGTCAAACTCGCTGTGGAGGAGGCCACCGTGGTCTGGCTGCCTGGACCTGCGCGACTGGTCATTCCTCTGTTCCCAGTCTCCGAAGCTTCCAGCGCCCCAACCAGATCCCCGTGCATCCCCATTGCTCTGAAGAACGCTTCCTCGCCCTCCGTGAAGCCCACTACCTTAACCCACGTCCGATACTGGTAGGGATCCGGCTGCCCAAACACTCCCTCTCGCGCGTCCTTCCTGGTTTTGCAGAACACCACCCGGTAAAAAGTCTGCATGAACTCCGGAAACCACAAAATAAAGGGAATGAGGGTGAGGATGTCGCCGGTGGTTAGGAATAGCACTCGGTACAGCTTGAGCAGCCACCAGGGGGCCTCGGTTTCGTAGTCGGGAACGTTTTTCCAGCCGTGGACGAAGGTCTTAATGAAAGAGGCGTTTTTCTCCTCCTTGGACGATGGTGGCGAACCGAACTCCCTCTTCCCCGTCTTCGTCCTTTCCACTTCCGGATCCGAGTAAAAAATCCCGGGCTGCAGCAGCTTCCAGCGGTCCTGCAACCACTTGTTCTTGCCGGCGCTGCGTGAGAGAGGCCACTTCCTGTCGAACCACGGTAAGATGGGGGAGAACACGTCCCTATCCACCAATTCGATTGAGACGGCGAGGAGCCAGAGGGTGAGGGGCAGGCGCAGCGAGCCTCCAGAGAGAATAAAACTCAACGAGAGCCACACCGGAAGCAGGGAGGTCAGCGTTAGCTGCAGGAACGCCCTCAGCGGCCCCGCCACAGCTGTGGAGTCCGTGCAGAAGCTGCCTTTCACAGCCTCCAGACTCTTAGGATCAACGCGCGGCTGGGGGTCAGAAGCGGGATCATCAACAGGCAGCTTGCTATCCCCGTGGAGCCGCTGTGCGCGCGCTATGGTGTGGAAAATGGGTCCGGGCGAGGTGAATGGCGTCGGAAAGGGGTAGTCGACAGAGACATACTCCTCAGCGTCGCGGGCGGTGAGCCAGCGTTGGAGGAAGGCGGTGGGGCGCTTGGGAGGCGCCTTGGGGTCGAGGGTGACGTTTGACATGGTCTCTTCCAATGTATCGGGGTGTATAGGGGTTCCTGTGGTATGGAAATATGGAGTAGGTAGGTGTCAGTAGCTACAGTACCACTGCGTCTATCAAGCAGGAAACGGGTTGCGGGTTCAACGGAAAACCACGATGATAGAACGGAATAAGCTTGTCTACTCGCTACGGATTAAACATCTGTGCTCGAGGTGGCAACCTGAGTGAACCAGCCTCGAGGTCGAAAAAACGGATATAATTCCGACATGGGTCAAGCCTGCAGCTCGGCTATTAGGAAAATAACAATATTAAGCAATGTGAAGATGGTGTGGCCGCTGTGCGCGACGCTGCTAGCCAGATACAATCATTCCGTTTCATGGATTTGATTCGCAACGACGATGATTGGAGACTGGGTCGGTCCATTTTTCCGGTCCCACTACCCGTAACCCGACAATCCGCCTTTTCCAAAATTTCCTGGAACACTGGATGCATCGTTCCAAGGTCTCGTGGCGCTTTTTCGTGCATCAAGTAGATCATTGGAGGAGTACCGGTACGAGGCCTCCCCACGAAGTTCAGCGGAAAGCAGAGAAAAGTTCCACGAGAGAGCTTCTTCAAAAAGCAGCGGGTGTCTGCACGAGTTCAACCGTGCAGGCCCACCGCTGTCTTTTTAATGCATGTTCAAAATAATGTCACATGGTCTGGACGCCCCGAGGACAACGACCTGATAGCCGAATCGTTTTTAGGATTGCTGTAAGTACCATCAGGCGCGTGGCCTGTGTCGTTTCCTTGATCAGCGTCAAGTAGCTTGCACAAAAAGGAAGTTCTTGGATTCGTGCCCTGCGGCACCACAAGCGAGGCCGACTGTGGGAGCTTGTTGGAGAAAGAGACCCCACAGCGGTCACGCTTATAGCACCGCGTTTAGTTGAAGCAAGTGAAGTGATGCTTTAAACAGCTTGAAGCGAGTGAAGTGATGCTTTAAACAGCGACAAAATAGATGAAGTGATGCTTTAAACAGCGACAAAGTAGATGGATAGCTGCGTGCTTCTGGCGTTCTTGGAAGTTCCAGTGCGATCTTTCGTCCGTTTCGGCTCGGTTCTAACGCGCATTCGTATCGATGTCACCTAATGTACCCAACAAAATTGAAAACAGCATGCACAAAAATCTGGAAATCTGATCTACCCGGGGTTCAACCGGCGCTCAACAATTCTTCCTTCATTGACAGCCACCATATCTCAGTGTTTCGATTCCTTTCCCTCCTCCACCATCCTGCACCGCCGCTGCAGGTCCGCCAACGTCGCACCTGGGCTGTCCGGCTTTACCACACTCCTGACAACAACGGCGTGCGCGTCCACCGTGATCACCTCACCGGTTGACGGAACCACGCCCGTAAGTTCGCACGGAGAGACGGAAGGAACTCGCTCCTCCGAGTTGTTGGGAGCACCGTTTTCACCACCGGGACTTGCGGCCCACGTGATCAAGTTGCCCGGAGTGGGTGTGCTGGTGCGGTCTCCGAGTCCGACTGCTTTCGGCGGCTCGTGGACCCTCGGCGTGACCGTGCGCTCAGAGACCGTCTCGGTCTTGCAGTTGAGCAGATTGACAAACCCTGGAGTCGACGGAAGGTTGCCAGTGAGAACAGAACCATCCGGGCCCTTTGGGGGGTTAAGTAGTCCGATCTGCCGCCGCGGATCTTGCAGGACAGCACGCACCCGCTGGGAGAAGGAGGTGACCGCGAACTGCATCCGGTTGGCCGCCGTGACTTGAGGAAAGGCGAGACCCTTAATCGTCGCCGGAGCGGGAACCATCTTCGGAACAGCCGCTTGGTTGTCGACGTTGTTAGCGCTGTTAGCGGGTTCAGGGTCTGAAGTCTCCTTCTGCTCTGGCTCCGCCGGTTCAGCCCCGCTCTCCGTGTCCACAGGCGCCCGCACAACCGGTTCCGGACAGCTCCGACCCCTACTCATGGACATTCCCTCGACATCCCCAAGCTCGTGATCCCGGAGAGACGAAGTCGCGCCCTCATTCCGCGGCGTCGGAAACCTTCCGAACTGCCTCAGCTGCGGTCCTGGAATGGGTTGGTGGCATTGACTAGCCGTGAGATTCGTCAGCTTGGGCGGCGTCAGCTCGTGGACTCGTCTCTTCCTCAGGCTCTCATCTGCGCCTCCCAGGATGCTGACCTCCGCCTCAAGTTTTTGCCTCCTCCTTTCCAGCTCCCGCAGCTTAATCTGATTCCGCTTCTTGCACTGCACGCGCTGAGACTTGAGGGAGGCGATCCGCTCCTGGGAATTTTTCACGTCTTCGGGGTCCTTGGTTTCCTGCTCTTGGATACCGTTTTGGCTCTGCCGCTCCAGTTCCTCGTACTTCTTCCTCAAGCCCTTGAGCTCAAACCGCGTCGAAATCAGGATCGACTCGATCTCCGCCGAAATTCCGGCCAGCTGAGCGGCTTTGGAGGCGCACAGCGCCTGGAATTGGGTGCGTTTGCGAGTAAGTTCGGTGCTGTCCCCAGGGTTGTTAGAGAGACCGATTTGCTCGTGCGTGAGCTTCATCAGATGGGTTAACTCCTGCGCGGACGTCGGGCTCGGCAGCCGCAGCGGCGGCTGGCACTGCGGGAGCGTCGTCGCTCGCGGAATTTCGAGCTGGATAGACTTGGGCGGAGACAGAGTGCGCTCCAGACCTTGACGGCCGAAGGAGAAGGTCAGGTCATCAGCGGGTCCCGGTCCTCTAACACTCCCGCCCCTCGCCGTCTGAGATCCGCTGGAGTAAGCGGTCTGCGTGCACCCCGGAACGCGCGGGGTTCGCTGCGTGTACGAGCCATCCGTGCCCTGAAACTCCGGAGTAACCTTGGTGCGAATGGGGAGGTGCGGAATCGTGACGCGCGAGTGGTTACCCCCGCTAACCTTGACCTTGTCTCCCTCAGCCGGAGCATCCTCCTGTTCCTCCTCCTCCTCAGGAACGTCCGGAATCGCTTCAGCTTCAGCCTCTTCTTCCGGTTGCACAGGCGTGATCGAAACCGACGCCTGCACCTTGGTGAACTGCTGCTCATCTCCCGGGCCCTGTGGGTCTTCGTACTTGAACCGGGAGAGGTGCCATCGGCTGTCGTCCTGGGATCCGTCGCTGTCACACGGCGATGCAGCAGACGTCCGCAGTCCGACTCCGGGAAGGGACTGAATCCTGTGACTCTGAGTCTGAGACTGAAGGTTGCTGGCCTTGAAATTCTTGAAGCTGAGGTTGTTCAGCGAGAGGCCGAAGAACTTAACCGCGTCAGTGTTCACCGCACGGGTCTGGGGCTGCGGCGTCTGAAACTTCGTGACACCCTGGGGAGCAGCCAGCGTCACGCTGCTGGTCCGAACAGCCGCACCGTCTGTGACCGGAAGCGTAGTAACTGGAGCGGCCTTGTTGAAGGTGATGCCAAAGCCCAGACCAACCGGACGGGAGGTGAGCAGCGGCGTTCTCGGAAGGGTGGTCGAGAAGTTGGAGTGGATGCCCGCGCCAAGCTGGAAGGGCGCAGGATTGACGACGCTGAGAGATCCTGCCCCGACACTGCTTGTTTTCGTCACAATCGTCGCCGTCGGAGGCGCTCCCACACTGGCAGTCCGCGTAGCTGCGGTCCATTTCGCCCCTGGAAACAGCTTCGAGACCTTGTCCGCCTGAACAGGAAGTTCCAGCGGGGAACTTCCATCCCCGACCTGGATGGGAGTGGGCAGCTTCAGCACCGGGGCGACGGCGTACTGAGAGCGGGGCAGCAACGTGGTCCGGAATTTATGCTGGCGAGCCTGATTCACTTGAAACGCCGAAGTCCTGCCAACGCCCGGAAGGGAACGGGCTCTGGTCGCCTTCTGCTCGGAATCTTCTACAGGATCCAGGGTGAAGTGCGTCTCTAACGGGGAGGCCTTCCACAGGCTTGGCATCGCAACTTCCTTGTCCCACTCCGAACTCTCGGTGACCGTGCGGCGCTTCTTGGCGAGCGGATCCCCTGAACGAGGCGTGGGACTGTGGCTGCGCTTATGGGTGGACTTCTCGCCGTCGACTACCTCAACAGGTTCGTCAGCTGGACCGTCAGCACTCACAGTCTCAGACGCTGACTTGCTGTTCCCCCGTTCCCTCGCTTGACTCTCCTTGATCGACAGCCCCGCTTCAGCTGCGTCTGGAGACTCCGATTCGGCCTGGACCTCAACCTCCCCCCAACCCTTAGGCTGACTGGAGACCGCCAGAGCGGCCTCCCTCTTGCCGCTCGCCGCCCTGGCTGCGAGGAAGGCCTGGAGTTTCCCACTGCTTCCGCCGCTGCTGTCCACCATTTTCAGGCGGGAGGAGATCGTATCCCGCTGGAACTTCTGGCGATCCTCGGGAGCAGCGTTTTCGAGAGTGGCCGCAATCTCGCGACTGGTCACGTTCAGACTCTTGGAGCGGGCTGGACCGAGGCTATCATGAGGGATAAATTGGTCTGAGCCGTCGACATTAGAATCCTCCGGCAGCGTCGACCCCGCCACAAACGCGCCCGCGAAGTCGCGCACGAAACTTCCACCCGCGGGACGGCGGGGCGGCGCGTACTGCCCCTTCTGACGGAGAGACCACTGCTGCGGGTTCCGGTCCTGTTGATTCGGCTGATTCTCTTGCTGGTCAATCTCACCATCACCAGTACCTCCTCCCTGCACCTCCGTCTGCGTCTGCACGATAACGCACTGGTCGTTGGGGTCCACCACTTGGCTCCCCGGCCGCCGTTTCGGTGGAGAGGTCAGCACGCACAGTCCCTCTCCATCGGGTAACTGGACGAGACGGTCGTCGGAAACCCGCTTCTTCTTGGACTTGGAGGAGCGGTGGAAGCGGGGGTCCTCGATCGAGTGCGATTCTTCCATAGTGGGCGTGGAAGGACGGTTGCGGTAGGTGCGCGGGAGGGCTTTAACAGCGGTGTTGGTGGTGGCCTGAGAGGCCTCAGCGGGGTAGTGGTTGGTGTGAGCGTTCTTGGACTTGTCCGACTTGTTGCTGGTTTTGGACAGACTTTTCTCCTTCATCTGGGTTCCCGTCTGTTGCTGTGAACCTTCGACGGCCTTCGACTTCTTTTTCTTCCCCACCTTAGAGGACTTCTCGGCCTTAGGCTTCTCCGACCCCCCCTCCTCCGAAACCGTGCCCTCTTTAACCATCGCCGCCACCCTGCGCGCCTTCTCTTCTTGCGCTTTCTCCCGTTTCACTTCCGCGCGCTTCTCCGACTCCAGCGCCCGCTTCTTGTCGAGAACAGCCTCCTTGTCCTCCTCGAGGGAAACGGAGAGCTGCTTGAGGTGGTTGCGCCGCCGTTGGTCGACCTCCTCTTGGAGGGAGACAGAACGGGAATGGGAGCGGGAGTTGTCTTCCACCGTCTGAACGTCCGCCGGCTTGATCAGGCTCACCGGCTGCATGGGGTGATTGTCCGGGGAGATGGTCCATTTATTGTCTTTTCCACGGAAGTGTTTTTCGACAGTCATTACGTCCCCAGCACTCTCCTCGCCGCCGGAGAGGCAGCCACCGCGGACGCGCTCCTTCTCAGGACTAAGCTGAACCTCAGTTTGCCCCGCCTGCCGCAGCCTCTCCGCCTCAATCTCCTGCTTGATGCGGCGCTGGACGTCGGTGGCGCCCCGACTACCGTGCCCGGCCCGATTCGGATTGTTGTTGCTCTGAATCTTGTTCTTGTTGTTCATCATCATCATGTTCAAACGTGCCTCCAGAGTCCCACTCGTGCTGCTGCTGGGCAGCTCGTCGCCCCCCTCCGTCACGCTCGTATGCGTCTCCGGCACGGTGCGCCCCCCCGCGCTAAACACCGCCGTCGGCAGCGTGCGTCCCGTCCAGCCGCTGGACCGCGTGTTGGACGAGGACTCTGCCTCAGAGGAAGTATCGGGACTGCTGGCCGGGGGGTAGCAACTGTTGGCGGGGCCCGGAGTGCGGTGAGTAGCGGGCTTGGAGCGAGGCGGAGGCATGGCTTGACGTTCAGGAAGTGTCGTTTGATCTACAGTCGAGACCGGTGTGCAGTTCGCTAATTTCTTCGTCGGTATTAGGGTTCGGAAACAGCAAATCCCGATCGGTAAATTTTGCGCAGGCGACGGCGCGAATTCCGCTCCGCCATTTTTGTCAGCTCTGCTCTCTGGCAACTCGAATTCAGCTCAATATCAGCAAAAGCGCAGACTTACACTTCACAGCTTTATTTACGAGCAGATAAGAAGCTATTTTGGAGAACACACCGAGCAAAAGTTAGCAAACTTAACGATTCGGATTTCTGATTGTGGATTTGTAAGGCGTTAGCGTAAGCGTTCAATCCGCGGCGTTCAGAACACTAACGCCGGTTGGCTCAAGTCTTCTCTTGACTGCAGTGATCGTGAGTGAGGGAGCTTGTCTCTCTCTGGTTGTGTCGCGCGCGTAAGGTGTTCACCTAAATAATACCTGAGTGGATAGCGGTCTATAGCTCTACAACATGGCTCCTCTCCGTGCCTGACGAGCGTCAGACCCTTATTTAACATAGTCTAAGGAGCAGTATGCCCACATTTTGTCATCCATTCATTTCCTTTTACCTTAAGTTACCTCTTTTCCCCTCCCGACAAACATGTGTGTACACAAGTTAACCAGCCCTACGTTGGATAACTAAGTAAGTTACAAACGCAAACTAATCAACCAACCATGCTCAACACACCTACGCCATTCATGGACAAAGCGGACCGTGAGAACTACTCGTTCGCGAGTGGGGTGCCCGTGGCGTGAAGATGGTGGAGCGTGGTGCTTGCAAGCCCTGGGCGCCCATCTCGACTGAGAGACGCGCGTCCCGAGGAGGGATCTCTAAGCGGCCCACTAGTCTCACACGAGCATAAAGTGGCAACCCGACTTAGGGCAAGCAGGAGCCTAGCTAGCTCCTGCACCAGGGGCTGGAGCACACGTCGGCCATGGAAAGAAGGTAAGTTCTAACAACAGGATTCAGTTAAGCAAACTCACCACTACCGCTAATGTCAAACAAGACTTGGGTCAAGTGGCTGCGCCCACCCTCAGTCTAACCAAACTGGAAACGCCCAATGGCGGTAAAAAGACCTGTCTCCCCCTCGGGGGAGACAGGCAACTGCTGGCTTCTGACGTCGTGCAATGAACCGTTCCACGTGAAACGGCATTGGACCAACGATCTCAGACCAGCGCCCAATTAAGTGCATCTTGACTTGAACCTACTTTGCCAAGGGAACCAGGAGAGGAGCCGCGACCACGAACTCTTCGGAGCTCTAGTCGGGCTAACACGGGACACGATCTCCGGGCAAAAATGGGTGAGAGCATAATTAAGACTAATTAAGAGAAAAAATCCCCTTGTCACAGAGCAGTTCATACCAAGATCCACGTTCAATTTCACACACTTGTCACTTTCACTTCAACTCAAAATCCCTCAACCTCGAACTTTTCCCTTCCCCTCATCTCCAAACGGTCAGTGCCAGGGAAGTTGATCGTCAACATAAGCCAACAACAACAGGCTTTTACAAAAAACATCGGTAACATCACTGCACCATGTCGGACAAAGTCTCCACATGGGCACACTACGCTCGCGCTGAAACCACTAATAACAGCATCACACCTTAACCTATGCTGCGCCGGACAAAGCCTCCGCGCGCATGCACTGCGCTTGCGTCCAACGTTAAACGAACCTCACTACTGAACGGTGTCGTGTCGGACAAAGCTTCCGCACACACTGCGCTTGCGCTTCAGTACCCAACGTCTAACGCAAACACCCCAGACCACCGTCTGAGCACAAGCACCACACCGGACCACAGTCTGAGAACGCAGTAACCCAGACCACAGTCTGAGAACTAAGTACTTACCCCAGACCACAGTCTGAGAACGCTAACCTCGGACCACAGTCTGACACGCACTTCCACCCTGGACACACAGTCCAAGAACCAACCCAGACTACAGTCTGAGACTTTCAACCGTACACACCACTGACCGATCCGAACCACAGTTCGAGGCTAACAACACTACCCAGACTACCGTCTGAGACCACTTACATGAGAACCACAGTTCTCCCACCGAACAACAGTTCGAGACACCACCAAGAACGTACAGACCACAGTCTGTCAACTCAAAGACGAACCACAGTTCGCACAACATGATGATCCGTTCTCTCTCTCTCTCCCTCTCCTGCTCCCTGCTAAGAGAGCGGAGAAACCATTGATCTTCCCCAACTAAACCAGCAGGACAAAAAACAAACACCAACTCGGAGCCTAGCTCCGACCCAATGATCAACTCGACCTCTGAGCAGGAGCAGCAAAACCAGCTCGCGGCCTCCCTCCAGTCTGACCAACCGGGGAATACGTTCAGCACCCTGGACGTTCAAGACGCGTACCACCCGTGCAGTCCAACCCCGGTCATTCCTTCCAGCCAGCAGGTCTGGCCATTCTCCAAGCACGGGCAGACTCCGGTCAAAACTCCTCATTCCCCACCGCTCAAGCCAAGGGTCAACCTCCGGTCGAACAGAAGGAGGAAACCCAGCCCTATTCCCGAAGAAGAAGTGTCTCCCGTCAACCTCAACACGGCTTTCGACCAACTCGGCGCGGAAGTCTCTCCAATCTCGAACCACAACGGTCACAACGCTTCCTGGTCCAACATCTCCGTAGGGAAGAATCTGGGAACCACCGAACAAGAAGAACTCCGGGGGGAACTCCAAAACCTGAAGCAGAGGATTGGCACACAAGAGGACAAGGGAGACGCACTGGCCGGACAAGTTGGAACCCTGAGAGGAGAAGTCCACCAACTGCACCAGCAAGTTCTCAACTGGGAGGACCAATCAGAACTCGTTCAAACCGTCACCCTCCTGGGAGCAGCAGTCAAGCTCACGAGTGAGCAGCACGACCAGGTTAAACAAGCTTTGGACGACCAGGGTGACGCCCTGTCGCACTGGAAGACCCAGCTGGACACAAAGTACAACCGGGTAAACAAACTTCTGGAAGACGCCCACCAGTTCAGGACGGAGAACGAAACGGTGATCAACCGAATCAACGAGCACGTCCAAGTCCAAACCTCCCGTCACCAGGAAACTCAGGAAAGAGTCAACCGCGCAGCCCAAGCAGCGCACCAAGTTGCCCTCTTCCAAGGCCAAAACACCAACAATCTGGCAACGCTGCTCCAGCGGGTGAACGAAATCGACCAGGGGAACCGGGAAACGCAGCAGCAGGTCAGAGAGACGCGAGCAGTCACCGAACACGAATTCCACGAACTTGTGGTTAGCGTGCACACGAAACTGAACGCTCAAGCCAAGCGCATCTCAACGACCACTACTCTCCAGTTCTCCACTGTCCTAGCGGTCCTGTCGGTCATCTTCTGCTACCTGCTCAAGTAAAACGAACAAGATGGCGGAAGCGGACAAGCAGATCGAGCTGTCGGCCAGGTTTTTATCTGAGACCCGCGGGGGAATGGGCATAACCAGAGATAACAGACTGGTGCTGCTATCTCAGATTTTATGGCAGAAAGCGGACAATGGAATGCCGGCGAGTAAGAAAAACCAGTACCCTGGGGCCGCAATCATGCTGGTGGAACTGGGAGCAGGCGAACAAGAAAAGTTCGAACAAGCTCACGGGTACAAAATGGAAGTAACGGAGCAGAGGGTCAAGGAGAGCAACGGCAAGTACCGCCAAGCGATCATGGGATTCGTCCTCCTCCTGCTGGGAAAGAACGAACAGGTGGAAACCCTCAACAGCGACCACCTAAACCTCCCCGACCGCTACAAAAACGTCCAAGCAGATGGAAAGCTCTTCCTCAAAATCCCCAGCGACCGCTCCCTCAAGTGCATCACAACGCGAGCAGATTTCATCAACTCGGCGCACAACAAGGGGGAACAAGGCAAGCGCTGCTTCCGAGCCTTTCCAAAACGCCCAGGTCTCTTTGAGGCCCAGCTGGAGTGCTGGCCGGTCCAGGATCTCAAAGAAAAGCTAGAGGTAACCTCTTTCATCCTCGACCAAATCAAACCCTGGGAATCCGAAACTCTACTCCTGGAACAGCAGGCAGGGCTAACGCGGCAACGTCTGAGCACTGCGGCTCTTCCGGAGCAGCGGGCGAAGCTCGCTGCCTTCCTCGAACAACAGCTCAAGCTGGGAGCAGCCCAACCGGTGAGCGGACAAGGACATGCGGGGCTGGCGAGCACGCCGGACCACAAAATCCCCAAAACAAGACTTGGACCGGCCCTCATCCCCGGAGAAGATGCAGAACACCCCATCCTTGAAGGACTTCTACCTGCACCAGATGCTCCAACGATCAGCAGGAAATCGGGAACGGCGCCCCGCCCTCAACTCCTCAGCACAGAACTGGACACACAGCTGGGGCTTCTCCTACAACTGACACAAGGTCTTCCGGAAAGCACAAAGAGGAAAGTGCGCCAGAGCATCGACAGCCCTCAAACCGTCGACCACTCTGAACTGGAAGCAGAACTGGGTCCACAACGGGCAAAGAGGATCGGACAGCTGAGCGACAAAATCAAGGAGGCCGTCATCCACACCGTGGAAACAGTGGACAAAGTAAGCCAAGTGATGGAACCGGAGGAGATCAAGGCCTACGCTCGCACCATCATGCAGCCGAGCAAAGAGAATCACTATCAAAAAGTGGACATCAGCACCTCCTCCCTTCCGATCAGCATGGACCACCTCATTCCAGTTGTACACCAGGCGAACCAGCTGACCACTCAAGATGGGACTCAGCTGAGTCCGGACGGGGACGGGCAAGTGCACCTCATCCGGATGAACGACAACGCACAACTGATGCAGTGGCTCACGGGGGACGGGCGAATGTACCAGGATCTGAAACATGGGGAAGTACTCCGTGTTGTGCGACCAATCCAACAAGACGGGTACGGTGAGGCAAACCTCAGCATCACCTTCGTCTGCATCAAGAGCACCGTCTTCCACCACATCGCCAACCGCCACCTTGATCCGACGGACACGAGTGAACGCCACACTGTCTTGGCCAAGGAAGAAAACGTCCACCTCGTGTTCGGCAATGATTTCCTCCTGCGTCCAGAAAGGGATGAAGTAAGAACGGACGAACAAACGGAGGAATGGGAGAACCGGCGGTCGAACATGGCAAACCTCATGGATCTCTACATGAAGTTCAGAACCCAAACCGACAAGCAACCGATCAGGGTCAACCTAGAACACGACCTTGAAACGATATCGGTCAGGGCCATGAACACCACGTTCAACCAACTGGGAATTGGGAACGAGACTCTACCGGACATCACACTCCACGAAGGGAAAGAATGGGAAACCCTCGAAGAAATGAACGACCGGGCAGAGAGCATCGCGGACAAAATAACCCGAGAGCAAATCCAGCAGCAGACCAGAAGTATCCTCCTCCAAGTTCGGTCAAACGCTGGCACCGCCGGCATCAACCTCCAGCAACTGTCGTACAAAGTACACAAAACCACCCTCCACCTGCTGCGACGCCTGAATCGCACCGACGAACGGGCAATGTCCATCCTGGCCCAACTCAGGAGGGATCTGCAAGCAACGGAAGGTGACCTCCGTTTGGAACTTAACGACGTAGCGGACAAAGCGGCAAGTGCGGAGCTGACGGCCACCAACCAGGAGGGACGTCTCGAACGGCTAAGAAATGAGCTGGCACAACTCAACAACCAAACCACGGAACGTCTTGACGCCCAGGACCAAAAAATCACAGAGCTTGAGGCCAAAAACGAGAGCCTCGCTAAAACAGCAGAGAAAACGACCACCAAACTCCTCGAGGTCGAAAACACTGTTGTGGTCATGGGGGAAACCGTCAAGAAGCTGAAAACCGATGGAGGCGCAGCGGCAACCACTGGGGGAACGCAGGAACTATCAGAGGACAACATCAAAAAGATCCTCGGGAAACTCCAAGGCGAAATACGAGCAACTGTAACCACAGCGGTAGACGAACAAGTCCCAAGGAAGGTGGAGAACATGCGGGCACAAGCAAAGGCGGAAGCTCTAAAAGGGAATGGACAACGAGCACCTGCCTGCGAGATGCCGCAGGACATGGATGAATTAGGGACGTACGTTGGAGACGTCATGCGCCACTTCACGACCAAGAAATACGACAACGCGCAGTTCATCCTCGACCCGGACAGCAAAAATCCGCTAGGTCACTTCCAATCCCACCAAGACCCCTTCCAAACTGGGTACAGCCACGAAAAAGTCCTCAAGGCGAACCAGGAATATGAGGAACTTTGGAAAAAGCGGGCTGAAGAAATAAAAGAAGGAAAAACGCCCACGGGGGAAGCACCGGAACCGCCCGAGTGGATGAAAATCCTGGGAGCGATCCCGATCCCTCCGTCGGCCAAGTTCGCGCTACCGGGTCAAGAAAGCGGAGTCCGACCGGGACACAAGCTCAGTGTGCAGGAAGCCTCCGCCTTCTTCCGGCACTACGAAAGAGTCTCCCAACAAGGTCTACTCTGGTCGAACAATGCTCCCTTCCAAGAAAAGGGGGTAGACCGACTGGTGATGCTCGACCAACGAACGGTCATCGAGCACCAAAAAACCATCGGAAGAATGATTCTCGACCGCAACGGGTTTCCCCTCCTGCACACCCAAACAACGCTGCACTACAAGGAACCGGAGCTGGGCGACGTAAAGGCGCAACTGGAGGCTGACGACGTCGAACACGAGGACGTACTCACCATCGCTCTCCAAGCGCTGGCCAACGTGAAAGCGGCCACGGAGAACGAAGCGATCCGCATTGAACGCGAACAGCTGGAACACCAGCACATCAGCCTTCCCCCAGCGCCGACCAATCGCCAAAAACTCAGCTTCAAGGATGAAAACAGGTGGAAGCCGATCAAGACCATCGACAAGCTGGACACAACGGGCAGGGAGCACTACCGGGCATTTATCCAGGATCTGTGTGACGGGTACGAAGCGGGCATCAAATCGCATCAATCGATCAGAAAAACAATGCAGTCCCTCGTCACCCAAATCATGCCCCATTTTCAACCCGCCCAAAACCTGCTCAACGTGAATCCGAATAGCACGTTACTCCAACTTGTGCGGCTTTTAAATCGGACAGCTGGGGCGAATGCTTTCTCAGACCGAGAGAAGTTAGCCTGGGAAGCCGATAACGTACATCCCTACAGGCTCGATAAGCAGTCTCCGGAAAAATGGAGCCACTACTTTTCGAGGTTTGAAATGGTCCGCTCTCGAGCGGGCCTCGGCCAAGATGAACGGGCAATGGCTTCAGCTTTCTGGATGTCGCTCAAAAGGGGAGGGGTGACTCCGGAAGAGTACACGAGAATCGAAGGGGACGTGATCTCACACCTTGGGGTCATCCACGATGTCCCCTACAGCAAACTCTCGTCGTACATCAAGCAACGCTTCAGCACCGAGAGGCACAACCACCCGCCGGACAAGTTCTACCTGCAAATGGACCGGGACTACGCTGAACACCAACATCGGGCACAGCCGGGGCAAGCGGGTCGCCACTCCATCTTCTACGCGAACGACCAAGATCCAAAAAGGGAGAAATCGAGGGAGCGCCGGAGGGAACAGGAAAAATATTATGATTCCCTACCCGAGAAAAATAAAGAACATGATCATCGCTCAAGCAAGTACCGCGAACCGGACCGGTACCCCTCGCCCTACGGAAATCGCGTCATCGGCCTCAGGAGATCGTCCAGCGGCAACCGCTACAAGGACTTCGAAACCTCCACGCCGAGCAAAAACGCCTTCAAGATGGACAACGATAAGGCGCGCAAGCTATTTCGGGACAAGGAGTACTACGACCTGAACGGAAACAAGCTGGCCAAGAAGTTCAACGCCGATGGACTTTTCGACAAAGGAAAAGTCTTCCGAAGCCAATTCTCAAAACCAGAAAGAATGTTCCACGCAGTACTACCTCCCTGGGATCGCAACCGCAACTCTCGTCGCCCATCATCACGTTCGCCCAGTCGCCTCTTCGAACGACGCCCGGAAGCGAACAAGGAAGGAGAGGCTGGTGGAGAAAACAAACCCACCTCTGAACGGAAGCTCACCAGGTCAAGCAGCTATCACTCAAGGCGAAACCCCAGCAGAGAATCCAGCAAGGGGAGATCAAGCGGGTACACGTCCAACTCATCCAGGGGCTCATCCAGAGGCTCAAGCAGGGGCACGTCCTCAGGAAGACCCCTGTGACTATCGGACACAGAAAAAGAAAAAGAAGAAGGCCTCATGGCCTCAGACACCCCTCTACCTGGCACTGATCACCCTCCCGCGGAAGCGGAGACCAATCCCTCTGAACCAACTCCAGAAACACTACCTCCTGATCAACCCGCACCTCCAACCGAGCAACTCACTCCTCCTTCTCCTTCAAACTCGGTCAGGTGCACGTTGGCAGAGATACTCTCCGACCTTCCAACCTCCACTTTTCCATCCGCCGACGAACAAGATGAAGACATTTCGGCGAGGTGGGAGTGTGTACAAGCAGAAAACCGGCCAACCTCTCCTGACAGCACCATGCAACTTACAGCGGAGGACGACGGAATTCTACAACTAACTCAAGAAAAACTCCAAGCTCTCCTTGATGACCACACAAACCTCCTCGAACAAAGCTGGGAGGACGACGGCGGGTCCTCCATGTGCAACCTCTCGGAAGCGACGGAAACCAGCTCTGCTGCAACGGCCAACAGCGTGGAGGAACAACAAAACGACCAGTCTTCCTGGACCACCATGACCAAGGAAAACTGGCGCGCCATCTCCCGACGCGTCCTAGCGGACCCGACCACGCAGGATTGGAAAACAGCAACGGAAAAACTGATCCAACTGAAAGTTCGCACACCCCGCCAACTTAAGAAAAGGTGCAAAAGATACGTCGTCCAAGCCCTTGAACAAGGAGAAACAAGGGACAATTTCCTTCCCAAGCCCACGGAGAACACGCAGCACCTCGGTCTCTCCACCACCCGCCAGATTAAGGAGAAGATCAAGCAGGCCAAAGCACTCTCCTATCTGGGCGTCGAACAAACTCCCAGCATGTGGATAGTACTGGACACGGGATGCAGCAAAATGTTGGCAGGGCTGAAAGCGGTCAAGAAGTATCTCCGCAGCATAGGGGAAGATCCGGACACATATCTGGAGCAGCACCGGGCTGAAGCTGACACCCTGTACAGTTTTGCAGGAGGGGGACAACAACGGGCAGCGTTCAAACTACCCCTACCGATCAAGATCTTCGGCGAAGCTTCCGAGCACGAAGTGGACATCCTCGAGCAAGAAGGGGAGAACACACCTCTCCTCATCTCCAGCGAAATCCTGGAAAAGCAGAACATCATCGTGGACCTGGCGGGCAGAAAAATCTACGATGGCACCGCTGGAAAACACCTCCCCCTTCAGGACATGCCAGCAGCTCCGCTCATCTACCAAAAAGGAGGACTACCCAAAATCCTCCTCCACCGATCAGAGCAGGAAGTCAACTTCGCACAAGAGGAAGACGCGCTGGTACTGGCCGAGGAACTGGCCAGCAAATCCAACGATCAGCTGGCGGACAAGAAAATAGCTGCCGCCATCACCAAGCTGCATGAAGCGAAAACGCAACAACTGTACCTGCAGGCGTTTAACGAACATATAGCAGCGCTCAAAGACAAAAATCCGGAACTGGACATCGACCAATTCGCGAAAGATGCCCTCCAAACGGTCAAGTGGGAACTGCGTCAAGCAGGAACCACACTACCTCCGGAAAAACTGTGGAGCATGGTGAAAACAACGGTCAAAAAGAAGGGAGGAGCAGCGCTGGATCCGGTCAACCTGCAGGTGGTCAAACTAACGAGCAATCTAATGAGCAAGCTCACGTACGCCTCCCAGCAGAAACCGGACAGACCCCGTGCGTCGAACAGGCAGGTCAACCACAAAATGCACTGGGCAGCCCTCGACACAATGTTCATAGACGAACAACCATACCTCGTCTACGTGAACATGTTCACCCGCTTCGGCGACGTGCACGAATGTGTCGGAGGAGCACCAACGGCCAGAGACACGCTTGAATTTTTAGACAAGCTGTCAAATTATGGCCTTCTAACGGACAATGTGCTGACCGACCAAGGCCCCGAATTTGCCAACTACCAGGTCGCACAACGTCTAGCCTACGAGCAAGTGCACCACTGGACCTCCGCCGCACAAGCACACTGGACAAACGGGATGGTGGAGCGGAGAGTGCGAACGCTCAGAGAAGGATACACCCGCATGCTAAGGTGGATCCAGAGCAGCGCCTGGGGGAAAGAAAACCTCGGACAAATGCTAGGCTCGAACAAGTCCATGGACCGAGTCAGAACTGCACTTCTGTACAAAGTAGCCCGAGGAATAAATTATCAACCGGTCAAATCTCTGGCTGGAAGAACTCCCCACTCCGTCCAACACCACAGCGCACGAGGCCCTCTCCACCGAGCGCGAAGCGTGCACAACATCGAAGAGGATCCGCGAATCACCATCGAGCACCATGACAAGCTACAAGAGGAAGCGATAACGATATTGGACGAAATGATGAACTCCGAACAATTCCGGCAAGATTTAGCCAAATCGGAGGATGAACGCGTTCGGCCAACGGTGTTTCGGGCTGGTGATATGGTGGAAGTATATGAAGAAAAATGGCTCATCGGGGATCAAACGGTCAGAAACACCTGGTCACCTCCCCAAATAGTCGTCGGTCAAGAATCACCCACCACGTATTGGGTGGTGAATCCTGAGAACAACCACGCACGAAGGAGGCAGTTCTCGGTGATGCGACCGGCCATGACCCTCGACACGCTCAGGTTTCCAACGAACATGAGCCAGCTCGACCTGCAACTGGCAGCAGGACCCCAGCTGGAGGACCTTCAAACAGCCACCAGTGAGCAACCTCTTCCACTTCCACCACCGGAGAAACCCGCGATCAAGTGCAATCTGGCAGAGAGCACCCGGTCATCCAAAACGGTCACATTCTCGGATGACCAAGGACGGCCACTGGAAACCTCTGTCCACTTCTTCCCATCAGAAGACGATCCAGGCTTCCAGCGACTGCAGCGGGACATCCAACGCCAGCGGGACAAGGAAAAAACAGCTGAACTCCTCGACTGGTACCTGGACACCATCGAACAAGGTGAGCTGCAACGGGAGAAGGAACAAGAAGAGGCAGACCTAAAAGCCTTCAACGAACATCTCTCCCAACCCCTCCAAGCGGCCCACCACACTGTGTTCCTGACCAAGCAGCAGATCCAGAATTATGCCAAGTCCATGCCAAAAGGAAAACAGATGCTGGATCTCACCGAACAAAATGGGGAATTCAAGGACTTTGACCCGAGGAAAGATCCGGTGCGAGTCATCCTGGCGCGGTTCAAGAAACAAGACCGAACGATCAAGCTCACCAAAAAGGACAGAGCCTGGGACTCGGTCGCGGTCAACTACGCGGACAATGAACTGGTAGAAAAGATCTGGCTCACCCGCGGACAAAAATCCATACGAGCAGCGCTGGGCAAAGAAGCGGACGGGAAGAAACTCCTAATCAAAGCGATCAACACCAGCACCGGGGAGGTATACGTCGTCCAAAACCAAGACAAACTCAAGTCTGACGACGTACACATGATCCTCTCCCTGGTCAAGTTCCAACCGCGCAAGCTGAACCTAGCCGACATCCCCCTAACCGTCGAACAACTAAAAACTGGGCAGGTAGAAGTAACATTCGACCAATGCCGACAGTGGGGCATAGCCGACCAAATGACGATCGCCATACACAAAGAAGTTGAAGCTGTGCGAGCAGTAAACAGGTGTGTGGAGATCGTCGATCTCGACGAGATCACGGGGGAAAACGAGCAAAAACGGCTGCGGACGGCGGTAACGAGCAAGCTGGTTCTAACGATCAAGTTAGAACACGGAAAGACCGGACAAGTAACGGTCAAAAAGTGCAAAGCCCGCTGGGTAGCCCGCGGATTTCAAGACAGACGCGGGCACCTAGTAGAAGGCTGGCGAACGGACAGTGAAACGGTCAGTGAATTGGGGTTGAAAGCGGTACTGCAATTCGCCGCACACCACAACCTCCGCCTTCGGACATATGATTTCGAAACTGCCTTCCTGCAGTCGGAATACTATAACGAACAAGAGAAGAAGGTGTACCTCAAGTTGCCAACCCTCCTACAAAACGGACAATTCGGCTTCGGTCCAAAAAGCATAGGGCTCGTCCACAAAAGCCTTTACGGCCTACAGGACGCTCCGGCTGAATGGCAACAAAAACTGATCAAAACACTCGTCCAAGCCGGCTTCCGCCAAAGCATCTCCGACCCCTGCGTCCTCATCTTCGAACAAAACAAGGAGAAAAAGGACAACCTGCCGACCAAGGAAAAAGATTATTACGCCATCGTAAACGAGACACGCTTTCACTACCCCGAACCGGCCAAAATTCGGGCAGTGATATGCGTGCACGTAGATGACGCAGTAATAGCAGCAGACGAACACTTTTTCCGCGAACCGCACCTCTGGCCGAAAATCGCCGTACAAGTCAAGGCAACGGATCCAGAATTCGCGGACAAAGAAGGTCTAATCTACTGCGGGAGGCGAATAAAGCAGTGTGACAAAACGGGCAAGGTCACTCTCGACCAAGGTCACTATGCGGAAAAAATCGAGGAGCACACCATCGCCCAAGATGTGCAGGACCAACTCGACCAAGGGAAGTCGGTACCGTTCAAGGAGAAACTCGCAAATGGAAAATGCGGGTATCAGTCGACGGTAGGAACGCTCAGATGGGTAACGGGCACCCGGGCAGACATACTCTTCGAACTCAGCGTAGCAGCCTCAGAAGCGAACACTCCAACGTACAACGGAGTCCGCATGCTAAACAGCTGCATAAAAAAGGTCAAGAAGCGCAACATGATCACCACCTTCGAAAAACTCCCGCGCTACGACGTACACGCCATATGTGATGCGAGTTTCGGAAATAGAGGCGACAAACAAACTCAACAAGGCATCATAGTGACCGTCGGACATCGCCGCGCCGGACAACACCCAAAACACGCCGCCATGGAAACGAACAATCCAAAAGCGGTGGAGCAAACGGAACATCTCCGTGCAATTCCAATCCTATGGAAAAGCGGCAAACAAGCGCGTCGGGCACAGAGTACGGCAGGAGCCGAACTAATAGCGCTCAGAAGTGCCTTGGCACTAGCAAAGTACACGAAAGGAATGCTGGTGGAGCTGGGCCTGAGCAAAAATTCGGACAAGATCTACCTCATCAGCGACGCAAACGACGTCGTTGCCACCGTCCAAACAGTGAAAAAACCACGCGAGCCCAATCTCCAAGCAGATTACGCTCAATTGCGATGGGAAGTCAAGGCGGGGTGGGTCGTCGTCGAACACGTTCACGGACCGTGCAATGCTGCCGATGTGCTGACGAAGGACCCGACCAGCAAAAATACGCGCAATTTCGACCTCCTCTACCTGGGCTTCGAGGAGAACGTCTGGATGCTCAAAAAATCGGACAAGAAAACCCAGGTCCGGTTCGAACATGCTCTACTTGCAGACGAGCTGACGGCGGTATACGAACAAGAGGAACTTGAAAGGGAAGATTGATCAGCGGCCAATGTCTCTTAACCGCTGACCAATTCTTCCAAGTTTTTTATCAAAGAGCTGAAAAAAGGGAAGATTGATCAGTCCTACGGCCTGATCAAAATTTTTTCTTCGAACGAGCAGGATGTTCACGAGCAGTTTTTCGGTCACCGTCTTTCCACTCAGCATCTATCTCTCTCTCTCTCTCTCTCTGTCTTTCTCTCTCTCATCTCACTCGTTCACACAGTTGACCTTTTTTCACGACATCCACGATCAAGTTCACAACCACGACATCCTCCTCATCACACCACCGTCCATGACATTCACCTGACCACCGACCTTCAACACCACCTTCCCTTCCAAACGAAGAACACAAGGACAAACACGTCGGTCAAGGAGGAAATAAGTTGAAAAATTAATTGAAACTTAAATCCACCTCGCCCACCATGTTCTCTGGTCCACCGGCCAGACTCTCGATCGGAGGCCGCTCCAGCAGCAGTGTATCGGACAACAACCAGGACCAAAACAACGCTCAAGGAGGATGGACTCAACAGCAGTGGAACGACTGGAACTCCTACTACGAGCAGCAGGAGGAGGAGGAGGAGGAACTCACGGACTGGGAAGAGTTCGTGGGAAACAGCCTCGTCGGCCACAGCTACCTCCTCAACGTCGAGAAACTCCACTACGTCCAAGAATTCCGGACGACGGAAGCTCACCAACGGCTAACGTCCAAAACCCCGCACAACCGCTGGTACAACGACGACACGCCGTGCAAACTCCTAACGAGCAGCGTCCTCACCGGTCCGTACATGCAGCTCTTCTTCCACGACCAACGAGTGGCCTGCCGCATGAAGACCGCGATCAGCAAGGCGGTGGAGGATTTTCCGGGAGCGGCCAGGATGGAGTGCATCGGGTTCTGGTCAACGCGCAAGCACACCGCGGGCAAGGAGGCGTGGCCAACGAGCAGATGGGCGGACGTCAAAACTCCTCAAGACGTCGAACAACTGCTCAACATCGAGCTCAGCGACAAAACGCTTTATACGAGCAAGTGGACACCGCTGAACGACATGTATCACGACGGCCACGAGCTCGCCAAGAAGAACGGGCGCTTCCACCGCAGGGACCGGTGGGAGGAACTTCGGACAAACCTCGAGGACGGCACCTCCATCATGCAGGTCCAGTGGATGGAGTTCCCGTCGCCCACGGCCAGTCCGATCAGAGTCTACACGTCCTTAGCCGACGTACTCTGTAAAACGTCCATCGTCCACGACCTCCACCACAACCTCTCCTCAACGGACAAGAGAAGCTGGGAGGTCAGGGGCGGAACGTTCAAGGAGAGGCTGACCAAGGGGTACATCGGCCGAACCATCGTCCACCGCGAGCAAAAAACGTACAAGGAGAGGCTTCTCCCTGAATCGCGCACGTGGACGAACACGTCGGACATTTGGAGGCCGGATGCGGACAGTGTGT
>Ga0099798_10034_pt1 | contig 38110 bp, 39 predicted proteins | sample Uncmet_Sort29A_1_FD_89870 | JGI IMG/M metagenome (GOLD analysis project Ga0099798, IMG submission 89870) | Marine eukaryotic communities from CALCOFI LINE 67, Pacific Ocean - CN13ID_Sort29A_1 | ecosystem: Environmental > Aquatic > Marine > Oceanic | place: Pacific Ocean: Monterey Bay | collected...
AGTACTATTCTATGCCTGTGACATTTGTTATTAATAGACTTCTGCTTGAATTGCTTGAAATCACACAAATGCTCCTGAGAAGACACCACGCGCCCGTATGAAAACGATCAAACGCGCAATACGCACCAAACACAGTAGCAACGTAATGATTAATTATCGCATGTACCTTTAGCAGAATCATTGGAAAATAGTACTTTGATCATACGTTGCTCATGCTGCAATTAGCAGAAATATAGTCATCATGTCTGCTCGAGGGGACAAACCGAGCTCGTCTGAATCGAAATGCGTGTTAGTATATTTCTCCGGAATGGTAACGCTGCAGTCACCATCTCCATAACGATCAAACTGTCGTTGACAGATCCGTTTGACTTTTACCGAACTACACCACCATCCTGCAACACCACTAGTGACTACGCAGCAAACAAATCGATTCGCGTGTGGACGACATCCTTTCCTTCGTGTCCTTTGCGGGTGTCCTTGCTCGCGTGATATGAAGGCAGGACGCAAAACTCACGACCGCCTTGCTCGCGAATTGCTTGATTTGTTATGGCCACGATCTTGATCACATTCGCAACCGCGTCGCGCCCCATCGCCAGCATCTTCGGCCGCGAGCGGGGATCGATGGTGGTGCCTGAGTTAGTATTACAGTTAGATAATTTTTTTCGATTGAACGAAATTGTATTGAGGAGGCAATTTCCTTTCGCTATCATGTTAACTTCACTGCGGGGTTCAATTGAGTGCATGTGGTAGTATTAATTAATTGCATTACTTTAAGTTGTGCATTGTCCGTAGCACCACAAGAAATTCATGCTCGCTTCTTTCGCTTACCCTCGCTCTTCCTCAAAAACGTCTCCCACTTAAATTTCAGGCTTGCGCTGACTTCTTGGAGCTTCGATTCATCTTTCGTTCCATACAGCACCGTCTCTGGCAGAAGGGGTGTCCTGTCCCAGCTGTGATTCACGATCATTACTGGTTCGAATTGTAGCTTGAGTCCGGCATCACCGTTGAAAGAGATGTTGTTCGCGTACATTTTGTTGGCGTAGCTCGGGATGAATCCGACGAGCTCTTGCGCGTGGTGGTCGCTCTGAGTCTCGTGCACGGGCTTCTGAAACAGAAAACGAGTCACGGGGGGCTCCTCTGCGGTTTCTGCGGAGGAAGGAGTAGTATTCGTAGTATTAGTACCACTAGGGCCACTACCACTCCTATTGCTACTGCCAGGGTCACCGGCCTCTTGAAGTAATTTCTTGAGTGCAGTGTGTCGTTCAAGTCGGCGCGACCTCTGTGCATCGGCCACAACGGCTTCCTCTGTCATTTCATGCGCGTTCCGGGATTTCTGCTCGGCTGTCCTCTCCGCCCTCTGCGCCACCGTCAGACTACTCCGAGGTTCGACAACACTGTCCAATCGCATTCCCACTTTTACCACTCGTTCGGGTTTTCCATCCGCTTCGATTTTCCGACCTTCGCGCAGGAAGTCGCTCCCGACTTTCCACGCGCTTTCTGACTCCAATAATTTTCCCTCGCCCTTCTGCAAAAAGTACTCGGCGAGCTTCCTTGCATCCTCTGTGGACAAGTCCACTGGGATTCGAGACTGCAGATGCATATTCGCTTTATGAAAAACACCGGCGGCGTGCGCAATCTGGTGAGTGCCAGTGGCGTGGCAAAGAGTCGCCTTCCGTTTTGCCATCCGCATCGAGAGTATCGACGCGACGCTGTTGAGATGGCCCTTGTCCGCATACTTAGGGATGACCAAATTTTCGAGGTTTGGATTGTCGACCGCGTCCTTTCTGCGTTGCTGCATGGCTGAGCGACTCGGACGCTTCGGATTGTGTGTAGAATGGACATGCTCGCTGGGAGCCACGGACGACCTCTCCGCCGATGTGGTAGAAGCTGGGGCTGCTGCTGATGCGGACGCTCCTGCGGAGAAATTTCTCCTGGTCGTATTCACACTACTATTAATACGATTGAAGTGGCGCCCCTGCGTGCGTTCTGCTGCAAGATTTGTTGAGCAGCACACGTGTATTGCACGAGCCGAACGCGCCCTTAGCGCGCCTCGGACGCATGGGGGTGCGACTACAGAGGGCATTTGGAAGATCAAATCCGTTGTCGCATTCGGAATGTTGGTAATATTAGCGCGTACAAGCGTAGCACTGCGATCCAAGATTATCATTTGCAAACGAAATATTAATTTGAAGCATAATCGATGCGCCCACCTCTCAACACACAATGAACACACTGCAGATAAACTCCACACACTGACCACTCGAAATACAAATTGAAACTACCTTTAAAATTCACCTAGACAAGAAGTCTGGTCTTTGTGGGAATGTTACGAGTTCATGAAATCGGTTCCTATGGTACTGTTCAGTACTGGTGCTACGTTCGCTTGGTTCATGATGTACTGCAACATTTGGCAAAAAATCCGCCCTTCCGTCCCACGCCACTGATATAGGCCAGCATCAGGTGCCTGTTTCACCATCCCTCTGAGCCATTCCTCCCATCACGACGCCTCCCATGAGACCTCCCCTTAGTGAATCTCCGAACGATATTTTCACTGATAAGGCCAATCGCAATGTCTATGATAATGTCTCTCCCAACATATTGTACAAACTGTATCCTACTCCTATTTCTAAACTCAACATTTGTCCCACCTCTATACTCATCTGATCATGGTGTGTTCAATTTCCTTCGATACATGTACCTCAAAAATTAGTGTGCATTTTGCCGGAAGCGGTCACTTTCCGCAATCAGCCTTCTCTGAACAAACCCAAGTGTCTTTCTTCCTCCACTGACCCCTTTCTGACCACCATCCGTAGAATTTAAGCAGCAAACAGTTCAAACTTGGTTTGCACTAGATCGCTTCCATCACGACCTTGTCCTTTGACGACCTGATACGAAGGCACCACGCAAAATTCCCCCGTCCCAGCGTTTTTCGAGGCTTCGTTTGCGATCGCGATGATTTTGATGCCGTTGGCCACACCCTCTCTGCCCACGGCAAGCACTCGTGGACGATTTTGAGAAGTCGCATTTTTCATTCCCGAGAAGTATCTCCATTTATTCTGGAGCATATCGGCCGCTTCGGAAAAGCGCGCTTTGTCTTTAGGCGGGTAAACGGCCGCAGCAGGAGCACCCGCAGAACTATCGTGGACGTAATCCAAGACCATCAGCGGTTCGAATCTCATGGTAATGTTACCATCAGGCTGTTTGTGGTAGTGCGGGATGACGGCGATGCGCTGATTGAATGATGGCTTCTGGAATAAAAAGCGAGTGAAGGAGGTGTCGTCGCCCGCTTCAAGGAGCTTTTTCAGCTCAGCGGGATCCTGAGTAGGAACAGGTGTCTTGGCAGCAGAATCGAGCGGTTCCACAATCCTCTGAAGACGCATTCCCACCTCCATGCGATCAATCCCCAAATCCGAGTCGATTTTCCAGGCGTCGTTGTTCGTGAGTAAGTCGGACTTGCCCAGAAGATGGTCGGCAACCTGTAGAGAATTTAAGTTGAATGCTTCATGTTATCGCGAATCAAAGCGCGTCGGAAATTACTGAGTAGGGTCCTCGTGTACGGTTACCTGTAACTTAATTATATGAAAGGAATGATAGGCGATTTTGGATTTAATTCGCTCAGATAGACTACTAAAAACCATGTTCATCAAATTCATATTGAATTCTAAGCATGAAGCTTACTTTTTCCCGGTCCTCCACAGAAAGATCTAAAACTTTTCTGGCACCAAGATTTCTGTTGGCTTTGAGGACCACGGCAGCCGCATTGGCAATCGGGCCAACTCCCATAGCATCCAAAAAGGTAGGAAACCGTTGCTCCATTCTGGCCGATAAGACGCCACCCATTTGACGGGCGTCCGTCTGATTCGACAGTCTTAGGTACTGGACCTCCGAATTCATGGTATATTTCTCCTGCTTGGCTTTCATCTCTTCGAGCGTGGATAATTCACTCGGACGCTCGACCTCAACCTCGGCCGTTTGACGAGTAACAGTAGCATTACCAGTGTCAGCACCGGCTTCTGTAGCTACGGCAGCCTCGGAGAATTGGCGCGTGGATTGCACTAGCGCGGGACGTGAGTGAAGGAGCGCCATGGAGCGGGTTGCTCCGCGCTTAAAGAAGTTTCTGGTCAGAAACGAAGCCATCTTGTTTTATGTGCTGTGGTTCTTATGAAGTAGAACGGTGGTTATTAGTGTATTCGAAATATGGTAACCTTAAGTTATGCTGTACAATTCAGGTTTGGAAAAAGTACGTTATTAGAGCGAAAACATCAAGATTACAATGTCATCGGAATTATAAGCAATATTGCTATTAACTGATCACGATTGCACACCGCCGACGCACCGCAGACTCAGACTGCTCGTTTTCCCACACACCGATTGTCGCTGACACTCTCCACTCGCATCAGCAGTCCCATCAATCAGAAAGGAGTATTACGGCTGAACTTGACTGAAATTACTTATGGCGGCGCGAGCCAAGTTGAAGTCTGAGTTTCTGGTTCTGAGAGTGCGCAGTAATTAGTTGTCCCGGTCTGCGCTCTGATTCCACATGTTAACTTATTCACATGTTACGGTATTAATATGCTGCATTCTGCAGGAATATGTCTGCTACCATTCCGCAAACGATGCCCTCACTCACGCCTCAAACACCTCCATCTGCATCACATTCCTGACGAGTACACCATCTCTCCCGACCATATCATGTAGCGAACACACTACACAAAGCTCGCCTTGACCATGACGCCCTTTACTTTTCATCATCTCATTAGCCAGTGCCGTGATCTTCACGGCACCAGCTGCGGCTTCATTTCCAATCGCCAAAATTTTCGGCCGCGCCTCACGAGTTGGATTCTGCATCCTGCAGAAATACTTCCACTTGTTTAGTAGTTGGTCGGCACAGGTCGCGAAATTGGCTTTATTCTTCGTCGCAAGAAGGACGCTTTGATCGGATTGGAAATCGAAACTTAAGGGGGATTGAGTCGAAGAATTGAAGTTGCCCGCATGCGTAGAGTGATAATCGGTGATCACAAGAGGTTCGAAGCGGATTCCGATCGTGTCCTCCGCGTGCTTGTGATACGCCGGAATACACGCCACAGCGGAGGTTATTTTCTTCTGGAATTGAAATCGCGTGAATAATTTCAATTTGTCGGCGGAAACTGACTCATCGTTACTGCTACTCCTGGCATCACCACCACTATTCTCAGTGTTCTTCCCACTGTTCTCCCCACCGCCACTACTGGTCTCCCCCTCCACATGCGCCTCCAGAATCCTCTTTACATCCTCGAGAGATTGAGGCGGAGGCGGTTTCTCACCGAGCTCTTTGATTCTTTCGATTCTCTCGTGGAGTTCGTTGATTTGCTCCTTTGTCAGGGGTTCCACTATTTTCTTCAGCTCCATGCCGATTTCGAGGCCTTTGATTCCGAGATCCTCGTTGACTATTAGTATCGGATTTTGATCATTTTGACTATCGGATTTTTGCTCAATCTCTCTCATCCTGCCCAACAAATATCCTGCTACCCTGCGCCTCTCCTCTTCAGATAAATCAAGAGAGGCTCGGTGGACGCTTCTCGCGCCTTTGCTGTTCGTCTTGGCAAACACGTGAGCCGCATTCGTGATTCCATTCATGCCGATCGCATCACAGATCGTCGGCAGCTGCTGCTGGAGGACTCGCTTGGCTAAAATTCGTGATAGCTTGTTGCTTTTCGTGGGGTCGGCTGGAATGCGCAGATATTCCAGTTCGGGGTTGTGGAAGATGGCGGGGGATGGCGTTGCGGGGATGTTACGGTTGGCGGGGATATTACGGTCCGTACTAGTGTTGTCAATCTTGGTGCTGGTATTGATGGGCTGATGACCACTGTTGCCACTACCATGCGCGTGTTCGCCGGAAGTAGGCTGAGCTGCGGAGGCGGAGAAGTGCCGATGTGGTGTTAGTGCCACCGCAGGTGCGGGAATGCGCCGGCGGAAGCGGCGCGCCAAAGAAGACCGCATCGAAGACGCTAGTGGAGCGGTCATTTTGAGAATGCACACCAATAGATCCTAATATCGTCTGCTGCTGTGATGGTGATGCATCGATACTCAATCGCTCCTCTATTTGACTGCCTTTGTATGTATATGTTTTTTGTGAAGTAGTTTTTGTGCACTCGGTGGTCATCCACTCAAACACCACGCACTGGCACCGCGCATAATAATCAATCGGGTACTAAAATTCTTCAGAACTTCTTAATGTCGAAAAATAATTTCAGTATCTGTGTCGATCCGGGTTTCTGTATATTCAAATTGTGGAAATGGCGTCTGACTCTCCAGCGTTGTATGCTGCACTCGGCAGATCCTGCCATTTCACGGCGTGTTGTTACGTCTATTACTCATACCAGTCCTGTCCGATCCAACACTATGGTACAACCATTTGCAGACCATGGAACAACTATTTCCAGACTAGAGTATTAGCAGTATTCTATACCGCATACAAATCAAACCTGGTCCTAACCCTTTGCTCATTTTCCTTTCCCGGCCTGGTGTCGCTAGTTACTTGGTACGATGGCAAAACACAGAATTCGCGTCCGCCCGCTTCTTTCGTTTTCTCATTCGCGATTGCAATGAGTTTGACCGCTTTGACCACGCCTTCACGGCCCATAGTCACCACCTGCGGGCGGAATTCGCCGGCGCGGAGGCGTTTCTGGAGCGCTGCCTTCAATTTCATCTTTGGGTCGCTCTCGAGGTTTGAAAAGTACATCCATTGCCTCTGCAACATAGCGGCGGCGTCCTCTAACTTGCCCTTCTCCTTGGGAGGAAAGACGTGATTTTTGTGCAAAGTGTCGCTCTGGTTCTCGACCGCAGGATTCACCAGCAAGAGTGGTTCGAATCGCATGCTGACGAGGCGATCGCCGTGTTTGTGATACGTCGGAATGAAAGCTAGGCGTTGTGGCGTGGCCTTGTTGAAAAGAAATAAGGTGCGATTGGTGTCCTCGACACCGGTTTCGAGGAGTTCCAGCATCTCACGCCGCGTCTGCATTACTAGATCAGAGGGAGCGTTCTTGTACGTTTCCAGATCTCCTGGAGCGCCATAATCATTTGTGGTAACATTGATTTTCTGTCCGCTTTTTACCCGCTCCGCCACTTCTGCGCTCCTCATGGCTTTCTCTTCCCTGGTTAACGGTGACACAATGCGATCCAACCGCATCCCAGCCTCCAGCCCTTCTATCTCGAGATCATCAGATTCATTGGCTTCGATCGTCCATGCTTGGTCCGATATTTTCCTACTCGTAGCAGCATCCCCGCTCTCCTCATTCCACAACAATTTTCTCTCGCCCTTTTGCACAAAATACCTCGCAACCTTCTGCCTTTTTTCCTTGTCTGATAAGTCAATGCCCACACGCGACTTCATGGTTATATTGCCTTTAATGAAGCACCTCACAGCGTTTGAGATTGCATTAACGCCCATCGCATCGCAGATCGTGGGGACACGATTTTGGGTCCTCAAAGCCACTATCCTGGCAATTCTATCTGTTTTCTTGCTTTCGCCGGGCACAAAAAGATTCACCATCTCAGCCTTGTCGAACACAGAATCGTAGTTCTTGTATGGCTGCTCCGTTGTGTTGACTGCCTCCGTACCGCTGTCCGCGGGAACGGCAGAAGAGGATGGCAATGTGGAAGAATTACCGTTCTCATGAATAGCATCGACCTCAGTATAGTGCTCCCGGATCGGTGCTGCCGCAGAATCTGAAAAGGACCGAGTTTGATAATGATTCTGGTGCCCGATGCTACATGCCCGGAGAATGATGCCAATGCGCGCCGTCGACGCTGCGCGCATACCGCCGCGCAGGACGGAAGGTTGGAGCAGGGAGATCATGTTGGTATCTTCGCAAGATCATATAAACAGCAGCTGCAACTGTTTGAAGATTGAATTCGAATGATACATACACGAATCGATCGCAATCAGATGTTCCTCAAAGACACAACCTCGCTCACTCACACCCGACCACACGTGTTGAAGAAAGTACTTTCGTACTGTACTGCAAACAATTGCAGTAAAACAAAGAATATGGTACAGCGATTTCTTGTTTATGGTTCTCCTCAGCTCTTGTGTCACTGCGCACACCAGAAATGCCACGCGAGAAGTAACCTCATTTCTCCAGCCTTCTGAGATTTGTGCTCCAGTTCAGACTGCTGCGAGGCTGTTCTCGTTTTCCCTTGTGACCTAAGGCGCGCACAGCACTTAACTCTTCGATGCCATCCACATTTTCATCTTGGTGACATCCTCCCCAAAATATGATACGTTTGTTCTTGAAGATCCAACTGAATCTTGTTTCCTCCAGTACCTCTAGTTCCGTTACATCGCTTCTGATTCCCCCCTCACCTCGCTGCAGAAAAATAAAGTTGCTCTAAGAAGAATCGATTTCATTTCAACACCGCTCCTCTCACTCATCAGTACTGTTCCCTCGTTACATCTCGAAGGATTGGCATTCGCTCGCTATATGATGCCTCCTTCAACCTCCCTCACTATCATGATACCCAATATCTCGAGTACACGACTAGTATGCTGTGCAACACCCTCACATGATTAGTTTCTCCGCACCTCCACCACGTACGAAATTTTGGTTGCACCTAAAATAATACGCGGAATTTCGTTTAGTTCCTATCCTCTTCCACCCACATGAGGACGCGGGGGTCGCGCTTGCAGAACGTCCGTACAGCCAGAGCGAGGGTATCGGCGTCTTCAAACATGCCTGGATGTTATATTGTTGACGTGGAGCGTGTTCAGATCTTCGAACATGCCTGGGATGCGGGATTTGGAATTGTAGTGGAGACATTTTTTCAAGTTGAATAGCGCTGTAGTGTCTGAGTCGCTAACCCTTGAAAATGATTGTACACTAATAGTCCCTTACGTCCCTTGCATCCAACCCTCAAATTCTTCGGAATGTCCTCGCCGGCATAAACTTCTGCCTTAAGCTCCGCCACAGTCTGATTTCCGCCGCCCCAGAAAACCGTACCGTTCTTCCAGTAGTGGCCGCCTGGGAGGTAGAATGATCGATTATCATGTGTGCGGGACTCTTTTCTGTAGTAGTAGTTCTGGTGTTAAAGTCTATTTTTTGGAATGAATTTCAACTAGTAGTAGTAGTAGTAATTAGTCAAGCATTTGAAGATTCGAGAAGTGCAGATCCGGTAACACTACGATACTAATGCTTACCTTTCACAACGCTCCCGCTCGTGAGGCATTTGAAGAAGTGGCCGAGGCCGGATCGCTTCTCATAGGTAGGATAACTGTCCTTGTCCGCAATGTACACGTTGTATTTGTAGGATGTCTCAGCGCGCCATCGCGTGGAGTAGAGGGCTAGGGGGAGGTTGGAGGTTTTCGATTTTTTGGTGGGGAGGAAGACTGTGAATAGCAGGAAGACAGTTGAGGTTTAGCAAGAAAAAAGAATTCGTTAATAGCGATGCTCAATTGATTTCTCTCACCAGCCGGATAAAGCAGCACGAGGCCCCACTTGAGCGAGCTCTGCGAGTTCCAGAATGTCTCGTAGAGGCGGCCGAACCGGAAGGCGGCGCCTGGATTTTGGATTTTTTATTCGAGTTTTTTTGGTTGAGGGATATTCTTGCACGATTTTTTTCATCAAGGGATTCATTTTTGTCATTCTGATTTGCTTGAGGTTCCACTTACCCTCCGTCAGGAATTTGAACGCGTGGCGAGAGGTGGCCATGATTTGAGGGGTCAAGTATAGATCCAATCAATATCTAACGTGGGGGACACTAATTGTTAAGAGCTACGAGTAATTAGTGTGAAGCGACTAGTCTGCACGGGTGATTTCAGGCGGTTCAATAGAAAATTCACATCGCCATCGTATACTTGCGGTAATAATTTGATCACTCCAAACCTGACAACAGCACTGCCACACCGAACTTTGATTTTCACGATGTACACACACTCCCATATTCAATTATTACCCCTGAATACACACGTTGCACAGACTTCAACGGCCTGCGATTTACTCTGGTTCTTTCCAATATATCCTGTTACAAAAATACGACCACATGTGCAATATCGTTTTTGTCTATGGTACTCAGTGACAGAAGACTTCGACTCTTCAATTGGGAACACTCGAGTGTGAGTCCTGGATTGTGCTCCTTCTGGAGTTAAATTGTAATCACTTTCCACTATGCCATTCAAAATTCCACTGTGTATTCTCTACTTCCATTTTTACACCTTCCACTTCAGCACGGTGGAAACCCCTGACACGTCGCGCATTTCACTCGCCCGGTCCCCGAGCAATGCGGACACCGAATCCTGCCGATACCGCAGCATAGCAAACACCTCTGGGCCTCGCCCCAACATGCCTCGCACTGTTCCTGCGCAACCACAGGTACATTTGCTCCGGTAACATTTCCATCGGGTCCCCCGCTGTTATTCCACCCCTCAATCTCTCTGCTGATTCCCGGCACTGTCTTCGCGAATCCGCCCCTCCCTCCACACACCTGACAAACTGTCATCGAGTAGTCACCTTGACAAACGCTACAAACTAAATAATTCGTCCCGTCACACCCCGTGCACTTGATCCAGCCTTTATTACCACACTGACCAGCGCAGTTTCTTTTGATCGATTGCCCAAGGAGGTTGATGCCTCCGTCTTTTCCGCGGGTGTTTTGGGAAAGAGTTGACTGTTTCCCGGTAGAAGCAGTGCCGAAGTTTCTGCTGGAAGCCGCTAATCCGCTGAGTGTTCTTTGATTGGACGAAAACGAGCTTGAGGAAAAGGCGCCGGGGGGTGCTGCGGATGATTCAGCAAACGGCCCATTAGCCTCGAGAGAGACGGAGAAGTTCATACCTTGTGAGATTGGTTTCAAATTCTCGATTGGTAACTCTTTTTTGAGGCTGATCCTTTTCGTGTTGGAGAAGGAATTGAGTTTGGGAAAATTGACTTCGGTTTCATTTTATTCAAATTGGATGGCAGATTAATGATTAGACTCCAATCTTACGCTCCTCATCCTGCAGCAAATCAAGGTCCAGTTTCTTGGAAGGTACCACACTTCCGACCGGCAACAGCTCCAGCGAAAACGACAACGAACCAACCGTTGACTGCACTGCGCTTCGAGTTGAGAACAGCGGACGGTTCGTCATGAAGCGGAAGCTGGGGGAGAATTGGAAGTCATTAGTTACCTAACTGGGGGAGAGTAGTATCGTGAATCGAGATTTCCTAAAACAAAATTGTAATTCAAAATGCGATGGGATATGATGTTTTCGAGATTTTCCTCCTCTCACCTCGGATTACTCAGCGCCAGCGGTTCCGTCCTCGCATAAACATTGTTATCGCTATCGACAATCAGTATCCTCGCAGTCTCTGCCGATTTCCGTGATATTTCGACCGCCGATTCGAAGGGCCAGCTGAATTCTAGTGAGGTTGTTACTTGCAGTGATTTATTGGCATTCGCTGGTTCATTGCCATCTTCGTCGGTGAGTTTTACGGTCAATCCGTCGCCGATTGTAGGGGCAACATAAGGAAGCGAGTGCTGATTCGTCGCGGCAGGATGCAGGAGGCGAAGGCGAGGAGTGGGGTGTTTGGTGTGGTTACTTAAGCCGTTAGCGTTGTTAGAATTTGGATTTCCCATGATTTCTTCGACGCCGTCGAAAAGTAAGGATTCATCTGCGGAAGAACCGCGGAGAAACATGCAAGTGAGGGAGGAGGGGATGTGGGAATTGGAATCACTATCATCAGTTTCATTCGCGCCCTCCCCTTCCTTAGATTCCGATTCAGTACCTCCTTCTTTTCCCCCAGAACCGCTCGCCAGCCCCCAATCCGGAAAACTGACGTGCGACACCCGTAACCGCACATGGCTCGCAATATTTTCGACCGGCACATTGGTTGTTTTGAGGAATTTGTCGCGGGTGGCTTGGGGTGGGACGAAATAACTCTTAATTCCGAGTTTGCTCCGGATGCGCTCGAGCGCATCGTCAGAGTCTTCGGAGATCATGGTCAGGGGGTTGATTTGAGTTATCGAGGAAATAAGGGGTTGGCTTCTACGGAATCATATGTACGGCATACATGTGGTATGCGTTGCGTGCACTGCAGCTTCTAATTACTGTATTAAGTTGCTACTGATCCTGCTCAATTTTTGATTCACAGACGGGACAAATTACGATTCAAAGATTTCAACCAGAAATGCCCTACACAGTGCCACAATGCGAAGGGAATGTGGAGAGAGATGCAGTGACACCCTTTGGAATATCATTATGTGCTTGTATTTGTAAATGACAACATGCCTACCGAAACTGTGAGACAGTCTGCGCTGAGCAACCCTCTGTTGCAACCCTCTCATCATATTTAATGACTATAGTGCTTCTAACAACTCCACGAGCTGCATCTGCGCTGAGCAACCCCCATTCGGATGCCACTACCCCACCTAAAATATGTGCTTGTATTTGTGAAAAACAACATTTCTACCAAAACCACGAGACAGTCTGCGCTGGGCAACCCTCTGTTGCAACCCTCTCATCATATTTAATGACTATCGTGCTTCTAACAATTCCACGAGCTGCATCTGCGCTGAACAATCCCCATTCGGATGCCACTACCACACCTAAAATATTTGCTTATATTTGTGAAAAACAACATTTCTGCCAAAACCACGAGACAGTCTGCGCTGAGCAACCCCCTGTTGCAACCCTCTGATCATATTTAATGACTATCGTGCTACTAACAACTCCACGAGCTGCATCTGCGCTGAGCAACCCCCATTCGGATGCCACTACCCCACCTAAAATATTTGCTTATATTTGTGAAAAACAACAGTTCTACCAAAACCACGAGACAGTCTGCGCTGAGCAACCCCCTGTTACACCCCACCATCATATTTAATGACTATCGTGCTTCTAACAACTCCACGAGCTGTTAGTGCGCTGAGCAACCCCCATTCGGATGCCACTACCCCACCTAAAATATTTGCTTATATTTGTGAAAAACAACAGTTCTACCAAAACCACGAGACAGTCTGCGCTGAGCAACCCCCTGTTGCACCCCACCATCATATTTAATGACTATCGTGCTTCTAACAACTCCACGAGCTGCATCTGCGCTGAGCAACCCCCATTTGGATCCCACTACCCCACCTAAAATATGTGCTTATATTCGTAGACGACAACATTTCTACCAAAACTACGAGACAGTGTGCGCTAAGCAACCCCCTGTTGCAACCCTCCGATCATATTTAATGACTATCGTCTGTCTAGCGACCCCACGAGCTGTATCTGCGCTGAGCAACCCCCATTTGGATGCCACTACCCCACCTAAAATATGTGCTTATATTTGTAGACGACAACGCTTCGGCCAAAACTACGAGACAATGTGCGCTAAGCAACCCCCTGTTGCACCCCACCATCATATTTAATGACTATCGTCTTCCTGGCAAGTCCACGCATGGTATCTGCGCTGAGCAACCCCCATTTGGATGCCACTACCCCACCTAAAATATGTGCTTATATTTGTAGACGACAACGCTTCGGCCAAAACTACGAGACAATGTGCGCTAAGCAACCCCCTGTTGCACCCCACCATCAGATTTAATGACTATCGTGCTTCTAGCAACTCCACGAGCTGTATCTGCGCTGAGCAACCCCCAGTTGGGACAGCTTAGATACTCGGAACTCCATCAGTTTTTCTTTGTTCAAACGTCTATTAAAAATGACATCGACAAAAACACCAATATTTGAGTTCGGAATCGCATGTGTCCAATGTCTATCGTACACACTCTCGTGCAACTATGCTCCTTTCGGAGGATGCTAAATTTCATTCCAAATACAAGACTCAGAGTACCCGGAGGAACACGTACTTTCGACGTTCATGCTTGCCCGTGCATCTAGTGGTTCATTGAAGAATCCATTTTATGACCAATCGCCATTTGATTCTGCTCGATCGTTACGCCATTTTTTCCCTCCTGCATATTATTCGTCGCCATCTTCGGCTGAATCCCCGTCGGCTTCTGGCTTATCGGTTTGTCTGTCGGTACCTTCATCTTCTCATTACTCCCCGTATCCATTGGCTCACGCAGATCATCTCGGGATTTGAGATCAGGCCGCAGCTGCGTAAAGATAGCCGTAGTATCGGCCCGAGCGAGGATTTTTCCATTTATCAACTCATGGATCTTCTGCCAATCGTTTTGGATTTGGGGGCGTTCTGGGGGGATTGAATAAAATTGCTGTTGAGTTGGATTGTAGTTCAAGAATATTTCGAAAGACAGTGACATTCGTCGAGTTGAATCTACCCAGGGACCTACCATCATGCAAATATACTCGTAAGTCTAGATATTTAAAATGGATTCCTCACTAACAAAGTAGTCGTAAAAGTCCCGGTTCAGCGCATAAGCCGAAAACACCACCCGATGAAAAAACGGATCCTTCACATCGGGATTTTGGTAGGGGATGCCGACCAGGTAGTTCGGATTCCCTTTGTGTTCGACGGTATCAGTGCCGAGGCCGAGCTGGGAGGATGGTGCAGTGGAGGTGATGTTTTGTTGCACATTTTTGATTAATAGTAGCACGTATTTCCCTAATTTCAGAATTCGCGTGCACTCCATATCAAAGAGGACAACGTACCACTCAGTAAATCGAGTCGTAAAAAGCACCGAGTAAAAAAAGTTGAAACGGGTTGGTGGAGAATCGATTGTGGGACGCGCCTCGCGCTTGGCTCGTTGTTGGTTGCTTGCGGCGCCCGGGCTGGCTTCCCACGAGCGCAACGCGCGAGCAGTGGGCCGTGAACGGGGTATTCTCGGCGTCGTATTTGTTCTGAACTCTCGGGAAGATGTTACCGTCAAGCGGCCACTGATGACGCGACTCGGTTTGCCCGTGTTAACAGACCCGCGCGGACCTGAGCCCCAGAGCTGTACCGCACGGCCTCGTCGGGCGACCCGGTCATCGCATCGTCTTCGACCCGCCCGACGTCTGCACCAATCTTCATCGATGCTCAGCTTACTCGCTCCCCCGCAGCTACTCTCGTTTTCCAACCCTTCTACTAAGTTAAGGAGGAAATCTGAATCACATCAATAATTACTTCATTTCACTATTAATCTATGCTCCCTCCTACCGACTTCATAAACGGCGTCGGGTGGCCTGGTTCTTTGGCGCCGCCCCGCAGCGTCCTCTCTTGGTCATCCGGGGCTGGGGAATTGGATTTTTTCTTGAGTTTATCATGAACGTCTTTATCTTCGATATCAGCCGATCTCATCCATATGATTATCTTAAATATCAACCGATCCAATCGCGAAGCACGTCAATCACTATCAAAATAATTACGATTAAATTCCCCTCACTTATCCCCCCTCCAGTCTTAACCCCGCTGTATTCTGGATTCGTAAGATCAGGAACGACCGGGATGTGAGGCCAGAGCATTTGCACTTTGGGTCGAGGTCTAACTGTCTTCCCGTCTGCTAAAGTTGTATTTACTAGCTCATCGCCGTCCTGCGCCACAAACACCAGCTGCTTCGTCCCCTCGGGAAAATTCTGGACACTACAGCTTGGAGTGTTGGGGTCCGTCTTTCCCATTAAGATGTCGTAGGCCATGGGGGAACCGTCGTTGAATTCGGCACATTGAAAGGACATTGGGCTCTCGTTGGCGAAGGAGGTAAATTTGGGTGTTACTGTAAATTTGGATGTGAAGGAGGTTTTGGGTTTGAAAATTGAGGTGTTGGGTTTGAAAACTTTGTGTTTGGAGGCTTCAGTGTTAGTTGTGGAGAGGTAATGGTTGACACTGTTGACAGTCTGAATCTTTGCAGAGGCATTGGAGGTGGAGAGGAAAGAGGTTGACGACGTTGTATGGGAGGTTGTCGTGTCGTGGTAGTGCCAACCACCTGAATCAGTATGGGTAGCCTGCTCGCTTGGGGAGTAAGATGTCCACGGACTGGCGGATTCGTCCGACCCACCTGTCTCGAAAAGAGACGATGCGAATGACCGAAACATTTTGGTTGCGGCTTTCGTAAATTCAATGTGCACTGTGTAACTAGTCTAATTTCGATAATCCAGTTGATTTCGATCCACTCGATTCACTTCTGGATAAAGAAGACCTGTAATTTTTAGATCTGCAATAGACTGCGAAATTGAATCTGCATTGATTGACATCACATACGATATTGATTCCAACACGGAAAACAACATGCGAGAAAAGCATTGACTTCAATCGAGACGAGCGCGGCCAAAGCCAGCCCCACAATAAATCTCAGTGACTCAAAAACTGTCGAAGGTTCAAATCTTTGATTTCTTGTGTTCATAAAGATATTTTTCTTTCTTCAATTGCGTGTTTGTTGGGCATTCTATGTCCGGAGTGTGAACTTTAAAACTTTCCAGACTTCGTTTCCTGTATATCCTCTCCTCTTCTTTTCTTGTATATCCTCTCCTCTCCTTGTAGAGGCTTTGACTTCTCTCCCCTCAGAGCATGTTGCAGCGCTTTCCTGCTGCAAGACCGTCCTGGCTAACGCTCAGTACCAACTGACACTGTCGCTCGGCAGCAACCAAGACAATCCCGCTAAAAAATAATATTGTACACTGCACTGCACAATAATGAATTTGACAATACGTCTCGAATACTGTTATGCCCAGTGCCATGGTAAACTACAAAAGCTAAACTTTAAAGCTAAACTTTGACACGCATATAGTCCATTTAAAACCATTCCATACGAAATAAATCATGCAATAAGTGGTAAGAACACGTCGAGTGCATGAACACCTCGAGCACATCGAGTGTTCTTCTCATGAATGAATCAGATCTGGGAGAGTTTACTTTAGGGTTAGGGTTAGTGTAACTTTACTTGTAGTATAGTCCCACAACTGTCAACCTGTAGTATCAAAAATGCAATGTAAATCAAATATGCACAAACTAGTAGAATATTGCTTTTTATGGCGTCCGTCCTTTCGCGTTTAGCCACGTAAGAACCTCAACCAAGCTGTATATTACAATTTATGGCTTTGAGCTACCCTCATCGCTCTTCCATATCTCCTACACCTTCCCGCCTTCAGCTTAGCTAACATCACTCTCTCATAAACGGTAAAACTACTCCTACACGCGCTCTTTTTCACTCGTCTCATCTTCTACGCCTCTCTTGCACTCCTACGCTCCTGCTACTACGAAACTCTTTTTTTTTCTCACTCTCTAAGATTCGTATTTTGTCAATGTTTTGCTTACTTTTTACTCATCTCACTTCGTCAGCCACTCATCCCTCGCCCACGATACATGGGATATTTCTAAACCGGCCTACACCGGACACTTATTCGGCCACAGCGTCTCCTTACTCATGACCTCGATGTTTAGCAAAAACGACAACGCACAAGCCATGATTACTCCACTGTTTCCGATTCCTAGCGTCAAATTAACAATCAGTTCCCTAAATCTCTTCGGTAGTTTAGTGTAGGTATTCGCCTGGTACATGGAATTGGAATAACTTGATCCATTCCCGACACCGACCAAGAACATGTGCGCTGTTAAGACCAAGTACATGATGACACTTGTCCTATCCCCAGCAGTGCTTCCTGAGTGATAGGTCTTTGCGTAAACCTCGGCGCCCCAGAGTCCTGCATTCAGAAAACAGAAGAACACGATTAGCCAGGGTCCGACGCCGCTTAGTTGGGCGACCCAGCTGGAGGAGCGGCCCCACGTTTTCCCTAACCACGCTGAGGACTGAAAAATATAGACTGCATATTCGAACCAGAAGACGATCTTCTTTTGGGGTTTTCCATCGGAATCTACACTCATCGTAGTGGCTCCTTCTGGGGGACATAGCGTAGCGCGATCGAGGAATCCGGAGAAGACAATAAACCCAGTAAAATAACCCACCCACGCTTGGAAGAATAAGGGGCTGGAGAATTTTAATGCTAACTTTATATTCTCCCAACAGGCGGTAACTGGAGCGGAATCGGGGTTGTCGGAATCATCGGTAGTGACGGTATTGCTATCGTCCGCCTTTTTCATTTTCTCTTCCGCAACAGCGATTGCGACTGTCTTGCTACTCTTTGACACGGCGGACATGGCGCTATAGCTTCTCAACCTGGCTTGTTTTTGTTCGATGATGGAAGCCTTGCTACTGCTTCTAACTCTGGAGTGTTCACTTCGGGCGGATTGTTTCGACATTTTTGAATGTCGAGTTACACTACTCCTTAAATCTGCACGACTTTTCCGATCAGGATCACCTTCATGCAATTCTTCATCTGATTCCTCCCCCGCACCCAAACACACTTTTCCATCCGCTTGCAGACATTTGTGGCCGCCTAACTGTGCTTGTGGGAACCCTAATTCAGGAGCCTTCATATACAAATAGTGGAAGCAACTCAGCTGTAAGAAGCCAAAACCGATCATAATGATGGAGGTCCAGGAAAGGGAGAGGGACATCCATCTGCACAAAAGCCAAAGCCAGATTGAGATGATACCACTAGCACCTGTACCCAACCCCCACCCAGACAGGAGGCGGGCGACGGCCGCGTGGGAGTCGTCATCTGTATTGGCTTCCTCGGTCTTGTCGCCACTATTTTGCTTATCGTCTACACGATTTTTCTTATCGTCCGCACCGTTCTCCTTCTCCACATCGTTCTCTGCAACATTGTCATCTTTTTCCTTCTTCTCAAACAGCCCAAAAAACGTCATACACGTGCACTCTCCTAGACTTTGCGCCCATCCAACCAAAAACGTCCCGAGGACGCACAATCCGAATCCTAAGCGGCCCATCCAGACGCTTTCAGATTCAGTCAGTTTTTCGAGATTATCCCACATAAGAGCTTGAAGATTAGCTTCCATTCCTTCAGTGGCATCAGTTTGTAGACCAGTTCCTTCTACCCCAACCAACAGCGAGAATTTCTTGCTGACTCGAACCTCGGTAGCGGTGAGTTGAGGAAGTTGTTTTAGGACCGCTGGAAGGAGCCTTCGGGATGCCGACGTCGATTGAGCTTCTTGAGATTGAGAGGAGGCTTCCATGTGCGCCTGAATAAACGCGGCATCGCAGGCCGTGCTGACGTCGATGACTTCACCGGCGCTGCTCACTTTGAGAGTGCAATCGGCACCCTGCGCCAGGAGGTAGGACTGGGGGGAGATTAGAGATATGGACAGGATGATTTTCATTCGATTTTGAATATGATGCGTGGTATTAACATTTGATTCAGTAAATTTGGATGCACAACATAGCAGATATCACTTACAGTATTGTCAGCAATCCACTTCGAATTCCTTCAAATCACTCTTACCAACTCTTCCCCCGGACTCAGCACCCACGCGGCCACCGCAATCAGCAAGTAAGCCGTAGCCTGAATCATCACTTGGACGCACAATCGGAAATATAATGTGGTGCGACCGAAGAAAAACGTATTAGAGAACGACGCCAGAACGCAAGCAATCCCGGCTGCGGCCATAACCAGAGGAGCGGCATTTTCGGCTTGGAAGTTTTTTCCTAAGGACTGTGCAGCCGAAACCAGCACTCCGAAACCAGCATTGTTACCGATCCCGGTCATCACTGCGCAGAGGTACATCATGGAAGTGACACCGCCGTTTCCAGGTTGGTGAACTTCAACTAATTCTTTAGACTTAGTGGCAGAAGCTTTCTCTGACTTCTTTGGATTCTCGGACTTCCGATCATTCTTTCTGCGGTTTTTCACCAGCAGAGGATCCGACTCTGTTTCATCATTCTCGGTAACGGTACCATCAGCATCATCATTTTCCACACTCTCGTGCGAACTCCTCCGGTTTATCATTGAGTTTGTACTATCAGTCTTTGCATCAGCCTCTACATCCACCTCGTCCCCGAGGCTTCCAGCGAGCGTATCGGTTGGAATATCTTCGGCGGCAGATTTGTGGACACCGGGTGCGCCACCTCGTTCTTCTCTACGGGTGGTGGATGACATTTTGGCGAGGTTTTTTCGAATTGGAAATTGAGGTTGCTTATTGTTAACATTCCGATTTGGTGGACGCTGGTTGGCATTAAGTTAGCTAATACTTAAATACTGGGTTCTGTAAATGTTGTAGAACTGCAGTTATACTAAGTAGTGTTACGGAAGAATTACTTATGACTTTCTTGCGAAAGTGCTTGTTTTGCTCCTCTTTCTCTCTACAACTCCGCTGATAGAAGTTACTGCCCGTCTCCTATCGAGCTACAGACCCTGCAAATTTCGTTTGGATGTGAATTGATTTTTTTTTGGCGGCCGTTGTGACTTGGTATGACGTTGTTCAGTTTGGCGAAAAAATATTGAATTTGGTATGATTAATATGGATTTAAGCGCGCAATCTCCCACACTATGATCGCACCTCCTTCTCGAGTCTGCAGCGTATAGACATTGACATTCGCATATCGTCCTTCGCTATTGGCGCACCTTCTCATCATTAATTCACACCAACACCTGCGGGTATATTCGCACCTCCGCTGATCCACACATTCCACTCTGACAATTCGAGATCGCTGCTTTAAAAACACAAAAGGATATCAGCAAAACAGTTCTCCTCGTCGTGTTTCGCGGCCAGTGGCCATGACATCGCCTTTCTCGCTATCTTGCTTTACGAAATTTAATCAAGCTTTTCGCGTTCGGTAATACAAGAGTTTCTGTTGCGCGAAATAATCAATTCGCTTCGGCCGCCTATCACGGTACCGGTTAAGGACATACGTACATTTATACCATCGTCTAGATGATTCTGGAAAGGGTTCATTTAGAAGCCTTTGATCGGCGTAGACTCGAGTGTCAGTGATATCTATTAATCAAGTATTAACTCATTTCAGTTCCAAGAATATCCACCTCCATTCCAGTTCCGTCTACCCACTGAAATTCAATATTTCCCAGCCACTTCTCCTGACATCTCCCGCCTCGATGTCTCCTTCAGCCTAAAAAGAAATATATTTTCTCAAAAGTTACCCGCCAAGATCCCACTCAACCTAGTCAACCCCCCATCTGCGGATTGCTCTTCGCGCCCTGCTCCAATTTCGCCGCAGTCAATGCTCCCTTGCGCTTCTTACCGGCAGCTGCCTTCGGAGCAGCGGCATTCAAAACCCCAGATCTGACATTCTTCGACTTCTTACCCTTGAAAGGATCAAATTTATCCTTTGATTTGATCTCCGGAGGGGCGAAAGTAAAAAACTGATCCATAGTCAACGCCAATCCCTCCTTCAAGCCCTTCTCCAATCGGCTGATCTGCTTCTCGACACGATCAGGGGCGAATTGATTCTCCTCGATCATGAATTTCCTGAGTCCATCAGAATCCGGAACGGGACGCTTCGAGTAGTACTTCTGAAAATCAAAAAGCAGGTCGCCGGGAGAGAGGAGAGTGTGGATGTTGGTCACGATGGTGGGAGGTTTCTTTTCTTTGACTTCTTCTTTGACCTCTTCCTTCACTTCCTCCTTAGCTTCTTCTTCAGCCTCCTCTTTCACCTCCTCTTTCTTTTCCTCAGCCTTAACCTCAGCAGCGCTCTCCATGGCTTCTTCCTTAACCTCTTCTTTAGCACCCTCTTCTTTCACTTCTTCCTTCACTCCCTCCTTCTCCGGACTCTCGTTCATTTTCGCGCGCTTCATCGGCGGTGCATCATCCTCAATACTGCCCATTTCCTCGTCTTTGACGGCCTCTCCCAAACCTAATTCGCCCATCCCCTTACTCGGCGACTCAGCAGGATCGGCTTCTTTTTTGACCGCTTCTTCTTGTTTGACTGCATCCGCACTGCTGGAAGAACTGCTGCTACTAGAAGCAGCGTCAGAAGAGGAGCTAGAAGAAGAGCTAGAAGAACTACTGCTGCTCGCGGCCTCCTCTGCTTTTTTCTTAGCCATCTCCTCCTTCTGCTCAGCCCATTTCTGCAGAACTGCCGCCTTAGTCTGATGCACGTTATCCAATTCCGTCTCTCCGCATAGTTGATCGCAATTGACGACGTCGTGAAACTTGAAGAGGTCGCGGGCGTCTTCATAGGGGAAAGGCTTCGGGATCTTGTCCTCGTCCATGATTTTGAGGATCGCTTCGATGGTTTTGTGCTCTTTGATGAGCTGGGAGGGATGTGGATTTGACGGGTTTAATTTCAAGTTTTTGTGTTTGTAGAAAAAATGATTTTGATTTGAGGAAGTTGAGGAGATGATCATATTTTTTTCAATTCCATCCACATTGAATTCCTCACCTGAAACGCCGTCTTGCTCCCCACTCCCTTAATCGTATTGGTATAGTCACACCCACTCAAAATGCAAAAATCGATAAACGTCTCCATATCCACATCCAGCTGCTCCAAGCATCTACTCAAATTCACCTCGAACATCGGCCTCTTCTTCAAATCCGTCGAAAAAATGTTCCTGACCAAAATATTCGCCCCAAACGTGAGAGCATCGGCATCCTCCGTCGCCGCAGCGTGACATAGTCCAGCCTTGGCCAATTCAGCGCACGTAGCCTCTGCCTCGCACGGGGCGTTGACGATGGCGACGCCCATCAGTTGTAACAGTTTTTTCGTCTGAGCGGTGATCTCGGGGGTGACCTGAGGAGGGAGAAATGGAGTATTGAGATTAGCAAGGTGAATTCGAAATGGTTCAAATTCAAATTGAAATTCACAGTTAACTTCGATCCAAATGTCAATTTTAATCATTCCACTTTCATCTCACCGCCGCCGTCCTATCCGCCATTTTTTGCATCTTACCGTTGCCGTCCTGTCCGCCATCTTCTGCATCATTTCGACGTCGCCAGCCTCACGAGCTTTTTCATAATCCGCGATCGCTTGAGCCTTGCGAGCTTTTCTGTTTGCTAATTCGCCGGACTTGAGGGCAGGAGGCTTGCCGTCGAAGACGTAGACTGGAGAGGGTTGAATTTGGATTGGAAATTTCAATTTTGTGGGTTACAGATGAGGTTGAAATCTTATATATTTGTCGTTTCAACTTTGACTTGTAATTCTTGAATTTGATCAATCCCTCACCTGGCTTCACCCCCGCCTCCAGCAGCTTCAGCGTTCTGGTCATGAAACCCGCCAAATGACTCGTCGTCTCGCCCTTGTCATTCGTCAAGTTCGTATAATCATTTCCAGTTCCAGTGCGGATAGCGACGAGAAACTGGTACAGACAGGTCGACGCATCAATAGCGAGGATTTTGCCATTGTAGTGGTCTTGGCCTTTTACATCCACAACAGCCTTCCCCGCATTCTCGCGGATGAAAGGGAAGAGGCCCTTAATGCCCATGATTCGGGAGTGCTTGATATAAGTGTTAGTATGAGTAGTTAGTTGCTTATTCTGCTGATTCTAGTGATTCATGAAATATGATGAGTATGTGTTCAGCCTAAACCATATGAGCTTTGAAGAGCCAATAGTTGATCAATTTGAGATACTTACAAACCAGCGGTTGACAAGATCCGATTGACTACAACAGCTGAGATATTTTTCAATAAAACCAACCTTCCAACCACACCCTGACAGATTTCGATAATTGACGATGAAGATGATGACCAGGATTTGAAACAGATGGACCAATTGCAAAAAATCGATTTCAAAAAATATGGGTTTCAATAAAACTTTGTACTTCACGGGGAGTCTCTGTTTAGTCTTTGTTCCTACTACAGATATTAAACTCATTGAGGATGGGGAGGTGTTATTGATTCGACCGAGTTTCGCATTCGAATCGCGGCTAAGATCTAAATTGAATTATCACTAATTCATGTGCACAAGTGACAATTTGAATTCCACACGACTACCGGTAACGGCCATCCACGACAGCATTCGAGATCATTACAGATAATCATCCGCCGCCGAGGTGCTTCTCCTTGCGGATGACGCTTTAGGCGCCTTCTTCGGCTCCTTCTCGATCTCGTCATAGAGTTCCATTACCGTGGCGTCGCTCACTTCGCAGAGCTCCCTGGGGATGGAGATTTGGAGTTGCATAATAAGATTACTTGTTTACAAGAGGGAGCTATAGCCTGCTGCTATCAGAATTATGTTCAGCGCTGGATATTTTTTTGCGGGAATTAGATTTGGGTGTTACAGTCCGCTGCAATGAGGGGCGCGCCGCGCGCTCAGGCTCGTTGTCGGGTTGTGGCTTTCGCCTGGGCGGGCTTGCCCGTTGCCTTGCTTAAAATTGCGCCGTCGAATCTCTTGTTCTTCGAAGGACTTAGCCACCCAGCTCAGGCCGTTCTCATAGTGTCCGACGAAAAGCGTCTTGATGCGGGAGTACTGGCTGCGGCGCCTCCTTACATTTCTCGATTTCTCACTCCTTCTTCTTGTCGCACGTTTACAACTACATGCCATTCTTCTCACTAATTACAACTACATCTTCTCATTCATTTCTCCTTACTCCTTCTTCGCATCAATCCGATCGATTTCCTTCTGATGGACCGCCACCGTTTTGCGCCATGACTCCTGCAGCTCACCGGAATCGAGCTCAAAGTTGACTTCGACTGCAAACGTATGCTGGTGGTCCGGCAGAGGGTAGATGCGGAGCCTGGGGGATTGGGGACTCAGAGTTACAATAGTTCACTTGGGATTTGCGAATTTTTGGAATGGAGCTTAAGCCCACTAGTCTGTGACTGTCTAAAGCACACGTCCTCCGAAAATTGATCCGATCACAATTCCCTAATTTATTCAATGATTCCCTCACCACTTGTTATGCTTTTCATCTAGGTGGCGAATGGACTTCTCGATTTGGGCCTTGCGCAGCCCAAGTTTATTTTGCGACGCGATTTGCGAGACCAGTTTGTTGAAGAAGATAAAGCTCTGATTCTTGCCGTTGAAGACGGTCTCGACGAGCTGGGGTGGGGAGGAGGGATATTGCTTTGGGAGGAGTTTTCTGAGGTAGTAATTTTCAAATCATTTTTGACATCATGATCTCTCAGATGATAATAGTACGACCCTTTCGTGATAACTCCGAATTTACTGATTTCAATTCTCACCTTCATCACCGTCTCCATATTTTCTATGACAGTTATCTCCTGGCGATGTTTCTGCTGCTCAGCACTCAAATCGTCCAACCGGGCCTGCAGTCTGCCTTTCATACGGACGCGTTCCCTCTGCGTAATCTCCTTTCCATCGGGTGTCCTGCCCGGCATTTTCGCCGGCGGTGTGGACGGTTTGCGTTGGCCGGGGGTCGTCGCGGCACTACTACTACTAGCACCGGCAGTGCCTTTTCCCGCACTTCTGCCGATGTTCGGAGTCGCATCCCTGCCTGCTGCGTTATTGTCCGCCAACGGCGGTGGCACGGTTGCGAGAGGGATCGGTTTGTGTTTGTACAATTTCAACCTCCCACCGAAAATTTCCTGTCGTTCGATGAGTTCTCTGGCATTGAAGAACGGATTGATGGGGAGTTTGTACGGCGTTTGCGGTGTTTTGCTGATTGGATTCTTTTCATTGACATTGTTGGGAGTCTGGCCGATTTTACTGTTGAGCATAGCATTTTTGAGCGCGCTCCCGACTGGAGTCTTATTTATACCAAGTTTATTCAGACCAACTGGAGTCTGCGCTCGACTATCAGCACCGCCAGGGGCGCGGCCCACGGGAGTATTGTGCCGGGACAGGATTCGCTTGCCATCTTGATTAGCCGACGGCGTTGCAGCCCTGCTGGCGGCACGGCTGCCGACAGGCGTGTGGTGGCGGGAGAGTATGCGCCCGGTGGCTGCGGTCCCCGCACTGCTCGTATTACTAGCGGCCCCGACGCTCGTCACGCTGCTGCTGCGGGGAAGCTGACTGCTGCTCGAACTACTTGCACTAGCGTTATTACTATCGTTTTTGTTGTTCGCATCATTAGCATCACCGCTTCCGTCCTCAATTGGATCCACGGGATCCATATAAACGTCTGGCTTCTCCGTTGTGATCAACAAATCATCGAGCTTCGTCTCCCCCAACTTCGGAATCGCACTCCTCACGCCGCGAATACTGCCCAACCGCTTCGTGCTCAACATATCGTGAGCTAGATGCAGGATTTTGAGGAAGCGTGGGCGCGTGACCGTAGCATCTGCCATATCCTGAACTTCTTGTTTGATATCAGAGAAACACGTTCGCTTCCTGGTCCCCTCAATGCTAAACATATTCAATGTGGAATCCACTGCTTTAAACATGTCAAACAGGACTGTCTTTTCGCTCCTCTCATTCTCACTCTCGCTACTCCAACAAAGATCGACCAGGCCCTGATTCTCGAATCTCCGCTTTACACCTTTCAATTTTGCATTGGCGTCCTTCCATGCTTGTAATTTCCTCTGCTTCCTTTCCTGCTCCTCTTTTTCCATTTGCGCTGTTCCACTAGCGACCAACCTAGCTAAAGCCTCTGCGCCTTCTTTTGCTTTTCCACGAAGCTTTTTTCCTGGAGGCTGACCCGGAGAAGACATTTCGCCGGGACGGAGTTTGTAATTTAGAGTGTTCACAGGCGTTTTTCCGAGAGGCGTTTTTCCTCGCTTCCCGCTATTCCCTAGAGGCCCAGGCGACGAGAGCATTGCCATTTTACTATTCCCGAGCGGGGATGATGACATTTGGCGTTTTAATTTAGACCCGAGGGGGGAAGACGACGTTGACACTTTGCTGTTACTCATTGACATTTTGTTCTCTGCAGCTTCTTTAGCCATCATCCTTTGCAGACTCTTGGGTACCCAGGGCGATCCCGGGGAGATCTTTGGATCTGGTCCTGCGATTTTATTAGGATCGTTCGGGTCTCTGACGCGCCTCGGCGTCGAATTCGCGCTAAGCAATCCTAAACCTGGTGATTTCAGCCCCATCGATCCCATCGACCCGTTTGATTTAACAGACCCCATGGACGCATTAGATGCCATTGACGCATTGGATGTGTGCCTGGAGAGGACTTTCTTTGAACTAGAAGACGCAGCAACATTCGCGAGTGTGAGACTTCCAGAAGAATCTATTGGCTTCGGAGCAGCTCCCAACATTTCGCGGACACTCAAAGAGCGACTCTTCGCTGTACCACCTGGTCCTTCCGCAATATTGCCAGCAGTGTCTGCTGATTTTGCTGCCAGTGCGGCTGCCCTCTTCTCTTTTACTATTTCCCGAAAATCCGGACTGCCGAATGCACCAAAGAACCCTTTTTTACCCGGGGAAGCAGCCTTAGATCCTACATTCGCGGCGGCTGCTTGAAGCGTAGCAGCGGCTTTATCTGCTGCACCTATGTAAGGGGAGTCTGCCGAATCGTTGGATTTTTTGGCCTTTGCCCCACCTGCTTTTGTAACGACTTTTTTCGCACCTGCTTTCGACACGGGTGCTTTCCCTCTCCCGGTGGCGGCTTTAGCCTTTGCTTTCGGCACCGGCGAGCGGCCGCGAGTTGGGAGGGGGAGATCATCTGGAGGATAGCGTTGAGAGATGACCATATTATTTTGGGTTGATGGTATGAGTTGGAGTCAAATTGAGTGAATCATTTCAAATTGAATTTGCCCTCACCCTCGCTGTCATCCTCATTGAGCTCCCGAAGAAGTTTCTGTCGCTGGGTTATTGGCTTCTTGGCCGATAGATCCCCCGCAGCTCCACGACGGCTCCCTGGTGTTGAGGCCTGGAGGGTCGATTTTGGGGATTTTTTTTTGTATAAGTAAATCACCAGCGCTTGGATAATTACTTACTAAATACGATAGTAGGAGGATTCAATGTTCATCTACTCTCACCTTCTTCACCCGCTTCGCTCTTCCTGCGCTTCCAGGCGTGCCTTTATCTGCAGGCTCCTCCGATAACACTCGCCTCTTCGCCCCTGCACGAGGAACATCGGCATCATTATTTCTACTATCTCCTTTCGCAAAAGTCTTAGAGCCACTAGCCGCACTGATTCCATACGCATCTTTCATCTCCACCTCTTTCGCATTCTTACCATGAGCATTCTTCGGCGGTTTCCCCGTTCGCTCCTGCAACAAAACAGGCGCGATGGAGGAAGCGGAAGCGGCTGCTTTGCCGGGAGTTTTGGAACTGGAGGAAGCATTAGCGGCATTAACCTTCGCAGAAGCCGCAGCTGCTGCTGATCTCGCTGCCTTCTCTTTTTCTGCTTTCTCTTTCGCTGCTTTTTCTTCTTTAGCTTTCTGCGCAAAATAATTCTTCTCCAGATTGGTTAGCTTGCGTTTGATCGGCATCTTGAGGGATGGGGGGGGAGTTAATGGTGGGGGGGCGAGTTAATCTTGGCGGATTTAGGAGTCCGGAGGAAATCTCTTGCGGGATTCGGGGTCTTTAATTGAAATGCTAAACTTACTGCACACTGGGCAATCTGTTGTTTCGACATTATCAGATAAAACTGAAGTAGACGTACATGCGCGACCTGACTTTTACACCCAGAGCATTTTTCCGCCCATGACATCTTTCTTCCTCCAAAAACACGATCCAAAAAAATCGTCCTGCGACGCCGAGTTTTTTAAATCTGATGTTTATGACATGTGCTATAATTCTATATAGACTTTGTATACTACAGACAGGCGATCGGATGAATCACCCGATCGACCGTCACCCTGTGCGAATTCACTGCTACTACTGAGATCCAAACCATTCAGACAATCCATCCGAAATGGCAGCGACAGCAGAGCTCGCATGACTAGCAGCGGATATGATTATCATACCGGATGATAGGACCTACAGAAACGGGGTGCTATTAATCCATCGTTATGATTCTCGCTATCCGAGTCGTGACCGTATGGTCAATACCAGTAACGCGGCGTTTAGCTTTTAGAATTCGTGCGCGCGCCTGGCGAATCTCATTTTATGGAGAAACGTTTGATATAGCTGTTTTGAAACATTATAACCTGAGACTTAATACGTGATCACTAGCACGCAAATACAATGTAAAGCGGAACTTTTTTCTATATTTTCTTCATCTAGCCAACTTTCCTCCTCTTCATTGTCGGCGAATTGAGTCTAGCAGCACCACCAGCTCCCCCAAGTGGTGAATTCAAGTTTGAATTGTTGTTCATAGCGGCTCCGGCCACGGCAAACCTCCCTCCTCCGAGTCCATCATGATCGCGTTTCGCGCTGCCATCGAGACTCAGATTTGAGAGCGTCTCAGACAGCGAGTCAGGTGACGAATCAGGCGAATCGAAGCTTAAGTTGCGGCGCTTATTTTTACCCTGCGTGGCGAGGTTGGCAGCATTGCTGCTAGCATTGTTGTTGGCATTACTGCTACTACTGCTGCTGCCCTGATTATTACCAAAGATGTTACTTGAAGAACTTCCCCCAAATCCACTGCTGCCTAAACCACCACCAGCAAAATAACTCCTTTTCCCTCGACCATCTGCAGCTGATTGTTTGCCACCAACAACTCCAACACCATCATCACTAAGCTCTCCGGCGCTACTTCCACCCATTGTAGCCCCGTCACTGCCGTCATCGGAATCGTCGCTGTTTTCGCTGTCGCTGATCTCGCTGTCATCTGATCCGCTCTGTAGATCGCTCTCGCTATTTTGTGAATCCTCTTCCTCAGAACTGTCAGAATCCGAGTCGTCAGTATTCATGTGAATGTCGTCACTAGCGGATGAGGCGGAGCCGTCTGATGCGGAGTCTGAGTCTGAATCAGCAGAGTCCGAATCTGAGTTATTATTTCGACTGTCCAAATTCTCGTTACGATTGTTGTCAGAATCGTCACTTTCGCTATCAGAATCCGCAAGAGTATCCAAATCCGAATCATCCATTCCATCGATATCCATGTCGACGTCAGCGGATTTACTTTTGCTCCCTTTATCATCGTTCCTGCCCTTCAAACTTCCCTTTCCAAGGGCTATTTTACTATTTAATTTTCCTCCAAGCTTCAGTCCTCCAGCACCAGTATTACTTCCATTCTTCCCCATAATTTTGTCATCGACATTCCTTTCACGGATATTGAGTTTCAAATCTGTCACCCGAAACCACTCGAATAGCGAAACTCGATTGTAACCTCTGCCAGCGTTCAGAAACAGACCGATCAGCTGCAGCTCTCGGGATCTTAATTCTGATTCCTCGGCTTTTCTCTTGGACGCAACCAGTTTTCTTTGAACCTCCATCACATTCTTAAATCGAAACTTCTGCCGTCCCGCATTTCGCTGGATGTTCAGAAGGGACGCGACTTGGGTGGCGCTCTGAAGTTTTTTGTCGGATTTGCCGCTTTGTTTAGTTTTGCTCTTGCTGGAGGCCGCTTTCGCCGAGGCCTTGGCTTTCATTGCTCGGTTTTTCGCTGTTGCTTTTTTAGATGCGCTTTTGGTTTTCGAATTCTCTCCCAGCTCGTCAGTGGTCCCGAATAGGTTATCATAATTATCCTCTTCGAGCTCGATGTCGTTGCCATGATTTTCAACTGCATCAGAATCTTCATCAGATTCCTCCCCCAATTCAGCGTCACAGACCGCCGCGAGATTTGTGTCTTCGTCGTGGAGCGCTAGCATTCCTCCAGTACCACTCGCATTCGAGGTCGAACCATTCCCCAACGCCAAACCGCCTGTATAGCTTCCCAGAAAATTGCTGCTCCTGCCATTGCCAGGCCCATTGGTAGATCCAATAGCACTACCAATTCCGCCAAACGCTCCCCCACTGGTACCGGCATCTAAACCCATCGCAGTTTGAAGCAGACTCTGCGTGCCGCCTTGCAGGGAGGTCAGATTTTGGAGTCCGGGGAGGTCGAGAGTGGAGGAAGAAACTCCGGTGGAATTCAATTTTTTGGCGGCGGACGCTTTTGCCTTTGCTTTTGTTTTCGCGGATGCTTTTGATTTCACTAAGGATTTTTTTGTAACGGGTTTTTGTTGCATTGGATTCGAGGACGACGATGAACTTCCAAAACCACCGAGGGAATCAGCACCGAAAGTTGCTTCAGATTCATTGTCATTGACCTGTTTCGCCTTCCCAGCCTTTCGACCCGTTTTCAAGTGTTTGCGCTGCAATACTAAACAAACGTTGTCAGTACCCTCCTCATTAGCCTCATCTGAGTCTTTTGTGATGATTTCGTTCATGAACTTGAAATCCGCCAGCGTGGTATCGCGCAAGCGGCGCTTCCTATCAAGTCTCCTGAAATCAACTTTCTTGGAAGAAGATTTCCCACTACTTTTCTTCTTCCCCTCGTTGCCATTTCCATCGCCGTCATTCTGCGTCCGCTTGTCCCTCCGATATTTCCGCCCTAACATCACTCCCCTTTTCTTCTCCAACGCCTTAATTATCCTCGCTCTCTGCACGTATTCAGAAATCACGACTTTCATCCGCTTTTTCAACTCCTCTCGCTCATTCTGCCAGGATTCGTACTCTTTTGTTTTCATCCACGCAGCCCACTCCCGACTGAATCTGTCCCTGTCTGCCGCCCATTTTCGAGTCCAGAACTCGCGCTCGGTATTATCTAAGGCTTTCCACGCAACCGCGGCGGCTGCGGTCTTGCGGGGTTGTTTGGAATCTGCGCCAGATGCAGACATAGATGTGGTTGACGTTGATAAAGCGCTCCCAAATCCTGAGGTTGAACTTGTGTGCTTCCGGAACCAGTCCTGCGCGAACATCACATAAGCCGAAACCGCCCGCGGACGAGGTGCAGAGGGGTATTTACTACTTTTCCTATTCGAGAGTGAAAGTGCAGAGGATGCCGCCTTATCGTTTACGCTGTTACCAATACCACTATTCAGATTTCCCCCGTTCCTTCCCGCCGCCGCGATCTCTTTTCGCATGAGTTGGTATCGATGTCGCAGTTCGATTTTGAGCAATTTTCGGAAAGCGGCGACACCTTTCGGCGTAGTGCTAAATTTCGCTGCGTGGCGGAAGAACTGCGACCACTCTTGCTTCGAACGCTGCGCCGCGAACAGCCGATCTGCTTGCGTACATGTGGCATAGACCTTCGCGAGGAGCTTGCCGGCCTGGGGAGGGGGGAATGAAAATATGATTGTGTTTTGAATTCAAGGTTTGCTCTTGAATAAGTGGAAACGAAGTGTACTGTCGTCATTGACAACTGTGTCATAATTAATGCTATCCCCCTCTCACCCGATTCCCCCTGAACGAAGCCATTGCCGTTTCCGACGGCGCGCCTTTCTGCAACGATTCCAGATCACAACACTCATATCGCAGATGATCGTTCACGTACTGCCATAATTCGGGTGTTAGCACTGGTCTAACCGCGATCTTCATCGATACCTTCGCGGTGTCTTGATTCGCATCCTTTGGATCGTTCGATGATAATGTCGATGGTTTCAGCGCTACTGGACGAAATCCTCGCTTTAAGTTTTTCGGATTCGCTTTAAGCTTCTGATTCGCTGAACTCGATTTGGTTTCCTTTGCTGATTCGTTTTCTGATGCTGATTCCCGGAGGAGCTGGATGCACCGATGGGTGGCGGCGAGGGGAAGCTGAAGAGCTGGGTTTTGGTTTTGGGATTTACAGAATAGATCGCAGTGGGCGGAAGTGGGGTTTCAGATCTGGTAATCCGATATTTCTAAAATTTGGTTCCGATGTTAAGCTCGATAATTAACCATTCTTACCCGTCTTCCCCAGCGTCCTCCTTGAATATCGCACTATTCGCGGTACTCTGTGCATCTTCAGTCGACCGTTTTGCTCCGCATCCGCCTTTTCGCCGCCTCCAGCTCCCACATTTTCGACATCCTTCAGTGATTTGACTTTTCGAGATTTCTGCCCAATATTTTCAGCCGCGCCGAAGAGATGATTCTGAATCTTCTGATTCAGATCTTTTGCACTGTTATTTGTAGGATCCTTTCCGGAAAGTACAGCTGCCAGCGGCTGCAGCAGTTTAGTCGAGGGTTTTCGGGTTAGAAGTGAATGGGGTTCGCGGCCTGCCGCGGCCGCCTTGCCGCTGTCCTTCTGGACCGGCATCAGGAGGGCAAGATGGAATTATTGAAGTGAAGGAGGATCTAAATTTCAGATTTTTGGAGGGGGTAGATTCTGCGGTCACGAAATAGATTGCAATCAATATTGCTCCATCTAATTCCCTACACCTGACGACCCTAATGAAGAAAAAAATAACCAACCACCTTAAGATAGACATTGATAAACAACATATTGGTGGAACTTCTTGTGAAATTAACCGACCACAAATAGTTGAGTTCGACTGGAATGGAACGCTATGGACGTGACATCGAGACACTGAATCATAATGCAACTGTAGTTGGACAATGTTGAGATCATTAACTTTAATCACACAAAAAACTGAAGCTTACCAGCCTTGTTTATGTACAGTTCCAGCGTTTGCCATGGATAGTATTTGCATGGATGCTCCTTTGGATCACTTTTGATGACCTGGTCACCTATCTTACGACTTCTGGGGTGAGCCGTAATTTCGAATTCGCCAGTTTCAACTTGCCACAGCTCGAGCTACGATCCGTTCTGCATCTGATCAGCTTGTCCTCCTCATTCTCAATCTCTCCAACTGTCGCAAGTGATCGATACACCCATGTGCATGTTCATACGATCGTGATGCTCTCTATGTACAGTTCATTTTGAATAATTCGTACAGTACGCCGCAATACGCGAAATAGTGAGCCTCACCTGATTCCACCAAATTCTCACACTCCAGTCCTCCGCAGCCCTCCACTTCCACGCACCCGTCCGCTCCTGCCAGATTATACATTGTGCTGAACGCCCCTAAAATTATTTATACACACCAGCTGAATCGACCACCGATATCTATAGTATTATCATTACCTCCTCAATTGCTCCTCCAACTAGTCTCACTCCGTTACCTCCAAACTCCGCTCGGAGCTAGTTTCATTCCACCTCATCTGACATTGTCATTCCACCTCTCCTAGTGCCGCCCCAGTCCGTGCTCAAAAATTCTTGACAGCTTCACAATCAACCACCAACCGCCTTACGGCAGCATCCTCTCGTATCCCGCACCGTCGCGTCTCTCCCCGGCGGATTTGCGCTTGTAGTAGCTAATGAATCCGGCAAGAAGCAGGAAGAGGAGGAGGGAGGCTGGGGTTTGATTTTGAGTCGATTTTTTGATTCCTGTGTGTTTGAAATTGGATTTTGATCAATCTGATCCACCGAATCTACTCGGAAAGTATGATTGAATTTGATTTTGGTCAATCCTAGCATTCAAAGTTCTACCACAAAACCTCCTCACCAGTAACCTGCTGCGACGCCTCCCCGGCCTCAACCTCGCTCCCCACAGCCTCATCCTGAACCAAATTCAAAAATCCACTCGCAGCGGGCTTCGGGTCGTCGTCTTTCTTGGGATCGGCGTCCTTCTCATCCTCCTTCATATCCTCGTTCGCTTTTTTCTCATCTTCGGGCTTGTTTTCCTGGGTGGGGCGTGGACGTTGAGGGTTGGGAATCTTGGGATAGAAATTTAAATTATTTACCAGGAGTGCTGTTTAATATTGAGAGGAATGACGATCTTCAAATGTTCAATTCTCCACAATAATTAGGAGAAATGCATTCAGCTTTCGGACAAAATTAGGACCCTCAACCTTCCTAAATTGAATTCCATTAAAATTCCAGTGAAATTCCTCTATAGTAGATTCCTGAATGCCCACTTCGGAGCCAACGTTACTTCCTGCTCTTCTTGATGGGTATCATGGTCTCTGCCCAGCTTCTTCTGCTGAGCCTTGGTTTCCGCAGCGCCGGCTTCACCGCCTTTGCCTGGGGGTTTTGCGAGTTTGAGCTGTTATTGATTTTTGTTTGAGAGTGGCCGATGATGGTAATTAGCATTCAATATAAGGGACATTGAATACAGTGGATTTTGAATCCAATGAAACCCATAGAATCGATCTTACTGAACCAATTTCCCCAAGATTCTTCCTTCTCCTTTTTATCTTCGTGGTCTTCCTCGTAATGTTGGGCCTGCTCGTGGGGTTTTGTCTCTTCGTCACCGCGGAGCTCGCCCTGGGGAAGTGAGGATGGTGAGGATGAGGATTGTCATCGCTCGCCCTGGGGAATGGGGGAGGATAATGAGGATGGTGATGATGAGGATGATGAGGATGGTGATGATGCTGGCAATGTCGATGAAAATGATGTTCATTTGCTACAAATTGAAATCATAAGAGAGATTTCATTTGGTATGATTAAGTATCTATTTCATTCGCACGGGTTTTCACCCCACCCGCAGCCCCTCCAAACAGCTCAGATTAATAATATGTATGATCTATCCCTCACCTGATGCCTAGTTTCCGCGGCTCCGGCAGCGCCTCCCTTGGAGAACCACTGGCCCCAGGTCTGGCCCAGCGCCTGGGCTTCTTTCCACGTGGCAGGTTTCGGGTGCTCTTCTTCGTCTTCATATTCCTTCTCCTCTTTGCCCTCCTCTTCCTTGTCCTCTTTCTTATCACCTGGGTTGGGAGTGTGACAAGTTGAGAGAACTGCTGGAAATTCACGAATCACATGTGAAATTTTGACAGGTTTGTGACAAATTCACATCCATGTCGTAGACATCAGAAAATTAAATGCATTTAGCGTCTTTGAACTTCCATTCCCCATCTCCTAAAATTCCAGCAAAAACACTCCACTAACATTCCTCAACGGCCACTTCGTGGCCAATATTATATCACCTTCCTTCTTCTCGTCCGCATTTTCCTTATGGAAGAACCGCTGCCACTGGCGGGCGCGGCGCTGCTCCCGGGTCAAGAGCTCCTGCGCTCTTCCCGCTTCAGCCGGAATAAATTTCTGGAACGTACTCATAGCAGAGGGCTTGTGGTGATCATCTTTCTTATCGTCTTCTTTTTTGTCATCTTCTTTTTTGTCATCTTTCTTTTCATCTTCCTTTTTATCGTCTTCTTTTTTGTCATCCTTCTCATCCTTCATCTTATTGATTGCTTCCTTGGCTTTGTCGATACCTGGGTTTGGAGTGGGCGTGGAGAATTTGACTCTCAATTGCCTCCTTCGCTTTGTCGATACCTCTTGTTTGAAGTCTGAGTCAAGTCACAGTGGGCATTAAGAACTGAATTTGATTGAAAAAATTACGAACAATGCTGCAGATTGTTGAACATACCCTTTAGCTACGTATTACAAGCAAGTTGTCAGGTGCGGCTGTTGATCAATGTCAGTGCGGTATGCTTCTAGTACGATCATCATATGTGGGCTCATCAACGGTCAGATGAAACTCACCATACTACTACGAACAACAGTTACGTAGTGGATCGTTAGACTCGGTTTACGATATTGTTCTTTGTATTTGTGAACTTCGTTAAGCTGAGTTGTGCATGTAAGTACCCTGCCTTACATTCACTACGTTACACAGATATTAAAGGAGGACCTTTAGCTCCACAGGGTCTGCATGCACTCTTATGTCCACAATTAGTATCAGAAATCGATGCATTTTTATGTCCACGACTAGTATATGTTCTTAGTCTTCTAAATTAAAAATTCCCCTCAAGTCTTTCTGAAAGTTTCCGTATATTCCGCAATTCGGCACGTTTCGTGGCCAACACTACCCCCAAAAATCGCATCCTTGATCTGATCAACTAAACCTTCGCCCTTGTCTTTTCCCTTGTCAGATGCGTCATCCGTCTTCTCGCTCGCAGTATTGATCGAATCACGCACTCTCGACGACAGAGAATCGACTTGGGTTTCGAGGTCTGAGGGGGAAGGGGAAGAATTTTACCGAAGTGGAAGAGTTTTACTTTGGAGAGCAGCGATGTTGAAGAATTTTGGTTTGGAGAGCAGCCAAGTACTTCTTTTTTGTTGAGAATTCTGATTTAATATGATCACAATATCAATCAAATTGAAGTTTCACTCAATGGTAGTAGTATTTACCGTCCATCTTCCCGCTCAGATTTCCTCTCCACTCCTCGGGCATGAAGATGGCAGGGGTCTGGGAATGAGGTTTTAACACAGACTGCATTGATGCTAATTTAACATTGTACTTGTTACCATCCAATTACAATTCTCTAGTGTTGATTCTGGTGAACAGCGAGTGGAATACTGTCACTCAATTCCATGAAATTCAGGATTCGAAATTTTCGGATCGGAATCTCCTCTATCTTTAGTCTCCATGATTTCATCTCACATCTAGACTAACTCGTCTTGTTCCATGACGTAGTAAGTATTCTCAAATTCCTCACCTCTCCATCCTTATGATGTTTTCCCTCATCACCAGAGTCTCCGAAGATGGCGTTTTCAATATTCTCGACGATTTTGCTGGCGTTGTTGATGGCGGTCTCAGCGATCTCTTTTTTCTGCTCGGAGGTGAGCTGGGGAATTCAATTGGCCATTGGGGATCAGCTATCCTCTTTGTTCTGTTTGGAGGTGAGCTGGGAGAGGGGAATTGGGAATTTCTCTTTCTTCTGCTTGAACGTGAGCTGGGAGAGGCGAATTGGAACTAATAAATGCAGATTTTGGATTTCGCCGACGTCTTTCTTCTGCTTTGCGGTATTCAATTTTTAAAAATTAATCCTTCCCCTCCTCACCTCATCCTTGCGATGCTCTCTGCGCTCCTTGGGCTCGGGTTTCTCATCCTTCTTATCATCTTTCTCATCTTCCTTGTCGTCCTTCTTATCATCTTTCTCATCCTCTTTGTCGTCTTTCTTATCCTCTTCTTTTTTATCATCATCATCTTTTTTGGCATCATCTTTATCATCATCATGATCCTTATCGTCATCATCTTTATCATCAGTTTTTTCTCCTTCCGTCTCGGCCTGGGTGACGGTCATGGTGGCGGTCTGCAACGCGGCGCTGGGAGCCACGATCTTGGTGGGCTCGGCCTGGGGGTGAGAGGAATGATGCGGGAAGTTATGGGATAGATGATTTTATGGGAAAACTTTGTGGGAGAATTAGATCCGAAGAACCAAGATCATCTTTTGAGTTTCGAATTGGAAGCGCATGACTCCTGACATTTTTTTTTTTTACCTCTTGAGTTTTTGACTCGGAATTGCGTATCTACTATAGTATCCCCCTTACCATTTGATTGCCATTCACTGCACATGATTACCACTCTCACCTTCGCCGAAATTCAAAATCCAAACCGTATACCCTCACCTTTCCTAGTTAACCCCTCACCATACACCCCTCACCCTTCGTAGAAAGCCCTCTAGAAACCCCTCACCTTCCCTAAAAAATCCATATCTTCCCGTTCGTTTGCGGCAACTTCGGGGCTTACTATCATGGCAGCCTTTGCGGGGGCGTCGTCGGCCGACGCGGCGAGCGCCGAACTGAGGAGAGTTGCCGTGGAAAGGAAACGCATCTTGGAATGGTACGGCTTGGGGAGGGTGGTTGTTAAATTCAGATTCTATTATTCTTGGGACGTGGGGAATTAAGTACTTCACAGACTAGAATTATTCACAGTACTTCGATGGTCACACTTCGATTCTACTGATAATAGGATGTGATTGAGGTTTCCA
>Ga0099798_10035_pt1 | contig 37571 bp, 42 predicted proteins | sample Uncmet_Sort29A_1_FD_89870 | JGI IMG/M metagenome (GOLD analysis project Ga0099798, IMG submission 89870) | Marine eukaryotic communities from CALCOFI LINE 67, Pacific Ocean - CN13ID_Sort29A_1 | ecosystem: Environmental > Aquatic > Marine > Oceanic | place: Pacific Ocean: Monterey Bay | collected...
GGAAGAGATAGCATATTGATATTATTTCTTATTTAATACTTTTGCTTTAATGGATGGGACGGAAAAGTTGATTATCATACGCTAATAGTAATCATGAGTTGCTTTACGAGCAGTTGATCTTGATGCTGTTCCATCTGACATTTCTCCTCAACCAAATTACCCCTCCCCAGAACCTACGATCCCTACGTACCGAAGAAAACAAAGTCGCCGAAGAAGGAAAGGTGAGGAACTCATCATTGTCGCCTAGTAGTAGTACTAAGTATCTTCCATACTTTTGCTTCTGAGACCTCCATCGGATCCACTCAAAATCATGAAATCACCACCGAATCGTTTAATATTTTCCCAGCTCCCAACCCCAAAACGTCGACGACTTGCTGGATATGGGGACATCGAGCACGACAGGCACAACCGCGTCTGGCGCAGATGACTTTGGAGGTAGGAAGTTGATTATGAGGTTGATGGTGAATCTGATCACAGTCTGAGATTGATAGTTTTTCAGCGAGCTATGATCGTCTTGGATGACTTGGATTCTGACGATTTTGAAACCGTGACGGCAAGTCTTGCAAAATACGTTCTAAATACGGAATCTCTTTCACTCCATCCCCAGACTTCTCGAGCGCCGGCAACTCGAAGAGCAGCGCCGACGATTTTGGAGGATTCGCAAGCGCCCCAAGCACTAATAACGCCAACAACAGTGATGATTTTGGGGCATTCGCTGGAAGTTCTGGAAACACTGGGAACAATTCCAACAACTTCGACATCATGGCCGCAAACACCAAATCAAATTCAGCAAATACTAATAGTTTCGGAAATTTCGGTGCTCCTCCTGTGGCGACAAATAATTCCACGGCGGCAGCAAAAGTGGATGACTTTGGCTTTGGGGATTTCTCGTCTGGGGGAAATACCAATAATTCCTCAAACAACAATAGTTCTTCGAATAACGATTTCGGTGACTTCGGCGGTTTTGCGAGCGCAGGAAATACGAACAACAACAATAACAACAACAACCTCTCCTCCTTTACACCTGGGAGTCCTCAAGGCGGAGCTCTAAATAACGCTTCGAATATAAAAACAAAAGAACAATTGGAAAAGGAGAAAAAAACGGACGAAACTGAGAAGAAAAAGCAGGACCTGCTGAACTCGCTGAATGACTTTTCGTTGGGAGTTAGCGCGCCGGTGAAAGGGTGAGGGGTTATTAGAATTTATGATATCTTGTAGCTTAGGGATGATTTAGCTCAGGGATGTTATGATTTAACAGCTAAAAGTTGCTTTGAATTTCGCCGGCCCACGGTTGGCGACCGGGTCGAACTCCCATGCGAGAGAAGCCATGATCAGGATGGGACGACGATTCGAGATCCGCAAAACACCCATGGGCAACGCAGAGAGGGACTTGATCGGAAGAATGCTGATCTCTAACTCTGTTATCGGAGTCCGCGCCGAGAACTCGACGTCGGTGTTCGAACGCCAGACACTGGTTTGTCAACGTGGAACTTCGAAGCAAGCCCTTCCTTACCGCGGAAATGCAGTGGTCACGGGTGGCCAGTGGCTTCGGGCTCGCCAGAGCCTAGAGTTTCTTCCTTGCGCCGTTATGAAGCAGTGGGCGACGGGCATACGTCGGCCTTCCCTTCTACGGCGCCCGTCAAGAGCACGACCCACTAGTGGGCGCTCCCGCCAAGAGCGCGCCAGGTCGGCGCGCCCGGGCGGGGCAGGGTGAGAGCGCGACAGTGCGCCGCGCGCGAATCTCTCAGGACTTCGAGATCTCCCTTAGCACACCATAATCAGGACCTGAATACACACTAAGTCAGCCTTGCCCAATTTAAGATTCAGAGTAATTACAGTAAGATTCTCATTCCCCCCAAATCCCCCCCAGCCCCGCCCCCGCTTCGCCTCCAAAACCGAAAGCCAATTTTGACGCATTAGGGATGGGGGCTCTCGGTCAAGTCGGAGGAATGGGCACGAATATGGGCGGCATGAGCAATAACATGAACAACATGGCGAATATGAACAATATGAATAACATGGGCGGAATGAACAACATGGGAGGTATGAATAACATGGGCGGAATGAATAACATGGGCGGTATGAACAACATGGGCGGAATGAATAACATGGGCGGAATGAATAACATGGGAGGAGGTATGAACAATATGGGTGGAAATAATATGATGGGAGGAATGAACAATATGGGCATGAACCAAAACATGGGAATGAACCAGAATATGGGAATGAACATGGGAATGAACCAAAACAACATGGGCAATATGAATAATGGTGGTTCATTAAATCTATTTTGACCGGCATTACGGTGTTCTGCTGATGAAGCTAGGGATGTATCAATGTCATCATTGACATTGATATATCCGTATATTGTCAGCGTACTTTTGATAATGTATGGTCTTAGGTCAAGCAATCGAGTAATCCAAGCGTTCCAAGCATTATGCTTTGTTATTTTTCTTAAGGAATGTGAGTGATAATCTGTACAATCTTCCCGAACGTCTCGACTACATGAGGCGTTCCGACGACGAATTTAGCCGCGGGGAGAGGACATCCTTGACATCTCCGCGATAATAAGTGTCAGAATATGTCGGATCTTCGCGATCCGCAGCAGGACAAACATTGTTAACCGAATTCGAGTGGGATCCGGACGGATTCCCTATTAGACACTGATAGTTAGAACTCGTGATATCAAGAACTCGTGATATCATCCTTGGATCTTTTTGAATTTCTACTAGTGAGTATTTTTATTTCTTGAATATTCTTGAAGTTGGAACTCCCCGAAAAATTGTGTGCGCAATTTCAGGAGGATGCTCCCTAGCAGGAGGTACCTTTTAGTGTCAATGTAATAGTCACTCAAAAACGCATATACTTATCAATATTTTCCAATAGTCGAAGAAGTCGAAGCAACATTCTCTGAAGTACCATAAAGTAATCTGTCGGGATCAAGGAAGCGAAAGAAAGTACCATCATATCCTCTGTCGAGAATGGACGACGACGAAATAGAGTACACGCTGATGGGGAGGAAGGCAGTCGCTGCGTAAGAGAATATTATAAGATGTTTTTCAGGAAAGAAACTCAAAATTGAACTGGGATGAAAACTACGTTTCAGGCGGTTCAATTTTAATGTAGATGTGCGTCTAATTTCTTCCTCAGAGTCAGCAAGAAAGCTCAGAGTCACCCGCACCCTCTATAACTCCCAATACCCTACCCCAGCTACAAACCCACGCGCACCCCAGAAGGATTTAAAGCTGAAGCTTGGGGTTCCCCGATCTGGCAAGGCAACGTGGAAATATCGGCGAAAGGGCAGGATTCGATCATAAAATTGACGGATGACACCGGGAAATTGTTTGTGCAATGCAAGATGGATAAGGGGGAGTGAGAGGATGATTTATACTAGTAGAACATTTATGATTTCTGGCGTCGGGGACTGGGTTGTTGTCGTGCCGCGGCTGAAATTTGACATGGTGTGGTTGAAATTTGACTATTATAGTCGAAATCTGAGTTACAATGTTCGAATTCCCTCCCCTCAGGCATGAAAAATACGTCACCCGGGCCACCGACAGCAGTCGGTATTTCGTGCTGAAATGCGTGCATCCAGTCTCAAAGCAAGTTGCGCAGATTGGAATAGGGTTTACAGATCGGTAGGGGGAATTGCTATGAGAATCTGACTGACTGAACGTAAACAAAATCTGTTCTCGCAATCAAATGTCTTCCCAAATGCCTTCTCGCAATCAGATGTCTTCCCAAAGACGCCCTCAAATCTCTTTCCACAACCTAACTCCCTAACCTCTCCAGAAACGACGCCTCCAACCTCAACTGCACTCTCACCAAATTCCCAACCCCTCCAGAAACGACGCCTTCGACCTCAATTGTACGCTCTCGGATTTCCAACAACGCGTGTCCCAACCTGTGGTCGATTCAACTTTAACGGAGCGGCCCCATGTCGATTACAGCCTGAAAGAAGGGGAGAAGATAAAGGTGAGAAGACGGAATAGCGATGCGTTTTCATGGTATTTCATACTACATGGTGTTTCATGTTACAGTGGTTACACGATCTTTTGCTGTCGATGACAGTTTCACTGAACAGTTTGAATATGTTTGAATACTCCGAGGGACACAGAATCTCAGAATGGAGGCTATGGAGCATTTACAGTAATTATTTTACTCTCTCCATTGGATACTTCTGGGAGAAGTTGCAACTTCAACCTCCTTTACCCGTTCAGGTGAATATCAAAATGAAGCGGAAGGATTCAGACGATACTACCGCGAGTGACGCAACCACCGCAACCACCGCAACCGAAACGAGATCACCTGAGAAATCATCACATCCGGATTCAGGAGCTGGCGGTCTCTCAGGTTTTAGTTTCCTCCCTCCTCCACCTTCAGGAAACGCGCGGTCCGATAGTAGCAAAGCGAGTGGAGGGCTCCCGGGCCTCCCGGCTCCATCGTCGGGAGCAGGAAATGAGGATGCTAGCACTTCTAATAATAACGCCGACTCGTCAACGAGTTCATCATCATCAGCCACCGCAGATACAAATGTCAAGGCTGCAAACAGCCCAGATGCGAATAATCCAGATACAAACGGAGTAAATGCTCTCTCGGAACAACTAGAGAATAAACTGAACTTGGAAAAAGGCGATGGAGAGAAATCCGAATCGAAGGGAAAATCTAAATTCGCAGATGATGATGATTTTTTTGGTGACTTTCAGGCGGGGTGAACAGATCTGGTTCTGAGAGTAGCATCCGAGAGAATCAGGGCAAAATCGCCGGCGAGAGAAGCCTCTCATAAGCTCAGAAACCCGTATAAAAGTGTACAGTGACAAGGACACCACCATGATGGGGCTACAATGAATTCGACGATTGTCAGTCACTGAGTCACTTTAAACAATGACTAGCCGAACAACGCGTTTTTGAATCTTGCATCTGATGCATTTAACTGATGTTTTTTGAAGGTTAGTATCACTTAATCAGCACAAAGATAGTCGAGGCTCGTACGTGGATATCAGATCTCCGTCTAAATTATGACAGTGTGTATCGAAAGATGAGGAGTAGATAGCGAGCTGGACAAAAAACAAAGAAAGTTCGTCATATACAGTCTGTCTCGTCGTATACTGTATACAAGTGGTAGTGTGTTTCAGCGCAGAGTAAATAGTGTGCAGATTTTCGTTTCATCGAAGTCTCTAGGCAGTAGGAGAAGTATCGTAAGTTGCAAAATCATTCGTTTTGAGTGTATCAGTATCAGTGTATCAGTGTATTTCTTCATTAGCGCTCGAATTAACAGGTGGTAGTCTCCAGTAGGTAATAGTCCACTGACATGCAATTTCTCCAACATTTCCCCAACAACTCCCGACAAATACTCACGACAAATACTCACGAAAAAACGCATAATTCCGCAAAAACCAAAACATCTAATGGCTGACAAAAAATAAAAAACAAAACCCGCAGATTTGCCAACTCCTATCCAACTCCTGTTTTTTCACAGGAAGGATTTCGCTCCGATCTGTTTGCGGTTTCGCAACGTGGTTGTTTTGAGCCTTGTGCATAAACCTCAGTGGTTTTTACTGCTCCCGTACATCAACTACTGCCGAAGAGGCTTTGAAGAACAAGACTTCTGCTGATTCCGAAGAACTTCAGGAAATCTCACAAGTCGGCTGTAGAGGGAAAAGGAGAAAGAAAGAAAACTCATAATACAAGAGAACAAAAAAGAAGAATAAACGTACATACCCCTACATAGTACCCTATCTAAAAAACAAACACCTTATCTAAAAAACAAACACCTTACCTATCTAAAAAACAACCACCTTAAAGTTATCCAAATCATGTCTCGTCCCTCGCTAATGAAGAAGGAGGCGCATGCGCCGCGCATCCATCAACACAACAGTCTTCTTCATTCCAGCAAGTCAAGGTGTGTTTCAGCGCGTATTAAGTCAAAGATCATTCATTAAGATTCATTTCTTCATTGAAATCAATGGGTGGTAGATTGTGATAATGATCATTAGGCAATAGATGGTTACTAGGCAATAGTCCGCTGACACGCGATTTGTCCAATTATTATTTTCCCAAAAATTCCCACCAAATTATCATACTCCCGAAAAACCAAACCAAAAACATCCACTCCCATAAACACCAAAACATCTAATCCGACAAAAAAACAACACCCGCAGATTTGCCAACTCCTGTGTTTCAGGAAGGACTTCGCTCCGATCTGTTTGCGGTTTCGCAACGTGATTGAGTGGTTTTTAGTGCTCCCGTACATCAACTACTACTGCCGAAGAGACTTCTGCTGATTCCGAAGAAATTCAGGAAATCACAAGTCGCCTGTAGTGAAATTCCGAAAAGGAATAGAGAAAACTCAAAATACAAAAGAACGAAAAGGAGAGAATACTCGTGTATACATACCCCTACATACCCTATCTAAGGAGATACTGTAGTATACCCTATCTAAAAAACAAACACCTTATCCATCCTTATCCATCATGTCTCGTCCCTCGCTGATGAAGAAGGAGGCGCATGCGCCGCGCATCCATCAACACAACAGTCTTCTTCATTCCAGCAAGTCAAGGTGTGTTTCAGCGCGTATTAAGTCAAAGATCATTCATTAAGATTCATTTCTTCATTGAAATCAATGGGTGGTAGATTGTGATAATGATCATTAGGCAATAGATGGTTACTAGGCAATAGTCCGCTGACACGCGATTTGTCCAATTATTATTTTCCCAAAAATTCCCACCAAATTATCATACTCCCGAAAAACCAAACCAAAAACATCCACTCCCATAAACCCCAAAACATCTAATCCGACAAAAAAACAACACCCGCAGATTTGCCAACTCCTGTGTTTCAGGAAGGACTTCGCTCCGATCTGTTTGCGGTTTCGCAACGTGATTGAGTGGTTTTTAGTGCTCCCGTACACCAACTACTACTGCCGAAGAGACTTCTGCTGATTCCGAAGAAATTCAGGAAATCACAAGTCGCCTGTAGTGAAATTCCGAAAAGGAATAGAGAAAACTCAAAATACAAAAGAACGAAAAGGAGAGAATACTCGTGTATACATACCCCTACATACCCTATCTAAGGAGATACTGTAGTATACCCTACCTAAAAAACAAACACCTCAATATCCATCATGTCTCGTCCCTCCCTGATGAAGAAGGAGGCGCATGCGCCGCGCATCCATCAACACAACGAGATCTTGACCAAGTCCGCCCCGAGACATGAAGAGATCATCGCGACTTTGAACCTGATCATTAAGAATCTGGTCAAGGTAAGAGAAGATCGGAACTTTGAATTTTGTTATCAAGAATCTGGTCAAGGTAAGAGAAGATCGGAACTTTTACTTACTTTGAATTTTGTTATATTTTGTTATCAAGAATATTTAGAATCTCAGATCTGGTGAAGGTGAGAAATTCAAGAAATTCAAGATGCTTTAAGTTTCAAGAGTAGACAAGTTTTAAGAGTAGACAAGTTTTAAGAGTAGACAAGTTTTAAGAGTAGACCTAAGTATCAAGAAAGTAATAATGATTCGCACCCTGAACTTGATTGTCGTCAACGGCGGATCAAGAAGACTATGGAAAGGTGCATGTTATTATACGTAGAGAATTAAAAACATAGACTTCGAGGCTTAAGGAAAACATCAAGAAAACTTCGAGGCCAAGGAAAACTTATCAAGAACAAACAGCAATTTACCCAAATCAACCCTGAAAAGAACTCCCAGGCCAAGGAAAAAAGGGCGCAGATTATTAAGATCAACCCTGAAAAAAAATCCCAGTCCAAGGAAAACAGGGCGCAGATTAAGATCAACCCTGAAAAAAAATCCCAAAAATCCCAGGCCACGGAAAAAAAGCAGCAGATTAAGATCAACCCTGAAAAAAAATCCCAAAAATCCCAGGCCTCGGAAAAAAAGCAGCAGATTAAGATTAATTCGGGACAGATGGAACTGCTGGCGACTTGCGGTAACGCTGCCAATCTGATGCGCGAATCCTCCAAGCACATTACCGATGATGACGGGTTAGTGAAGAAGTAAGGCTGATACTTGTAAATCCTCGAAGCACATTACCGATGATGACGAGTTAGTGAAGAACTAAGGGTGATATTTGTAAATCCTCGAAGCACATTACCGATGATGACGTGTTAGTGAAGAAGCAAGGGTGATATTTGTAAATCCTCTAAGGGTGATATTTGTAAATCCTCTCTGCAAAGACACTATCAACGAATAGTGAATCACTCACTATCAACGAATAGTGAATCACTAATATCAAAAATTATATCAGGTATCTGTCCTTCACCTCTTCCTACAAAGACATCAACGAATGGGTTAAATTATCAGGTATCTGTCCTTCACCTCTTCCTACAAAGACATCAACGAATGGGTTACCGACGAAGACAATATGCCTGAGGACAAACGTAAGGTTGGCCCCGAAATGGGCATCCAACTGAAATTCAAACGTCGGGCCCCAAGTGGGCATCAAAGTGAAATTCAAACGTTGGGCCCGAAGTGGGCATCCAAGTGAAATATCGAAGTGAAATATCGAAGTGAAATATCGAAGTGAAATTCAACAAAATCATTAATTTAGATCTCGGAAGTGGCGCATTCCGTATGTGCCAATGGAAAAGGAGGAATAGAGTCATAGGCCAATCAATGGTAAAAATTCTTGGTAAAAATGAAATCACAGGTGAAGACTCGCGTATCAAGGACCTGCTCAAGATGATCAATCTGGCTGAGAGGTTTTGGTAGCACTGACCACGATGTGGCACGATGTGGCACTTGAGGAGTCTACGAAAACTTTTTGAATAAGAGCCTTCACGAGAATTTTAGTGGATTGAGGACCCGTAGTTTGCATGGATTTCCGATGGGGTCTGCATGGATTTGCGGGGGGGGTCTGTATGAAAATCAGGGTCTCCTTTTAATATAATCTAAAATGTTCGGGAAGATTTGACTCAAATCCTCATTCCTCACTTCGAACGCAGGTTCCAGTTCGCCGGCGACGCCTTGGCTCACTGGGAGGAGGATCGTCATAGGGCGGCTGCCAGTGCGGAAGGTATTCCAAAAGCTATCGCGATGTATTTCTTCTGCATACTAGCATGTTATGATGTTTGTAGATCTTTGTATTACATACTATCTCTGTACGATATCTTTGTATTATGTCTTAAGTTTGTACGATATTTCGGTACGATATCTCTGTGCTATGTCTGTGTACTATATCTGTGTAGGATTTTTGGATTTAAAATTCAACATGATCTCCCAAATACTTACTATGAAATTTCTTTCCCTTTTTCAGGTATGAACAAGCTCCACAAGATGAAATTCATTATGATTTCCCTTTTTCAGGTATGAACAAGCTCCACAAGATGAAATTTATTTCGCTTTTTCAGGTATGAATAAGCTCGACAAGCTCTGGACCAAGCTCTCGAAGGGCGAAGTGTGGATTGTCTTCGATATGCAAGGAGAATGCGATGACACGATGGGTAAGAGACATTTCGCACACGCAGGGAGAATGCGATGAAACTATGGGTAAGCGCTAGAATTATGTGAGCGCTCGAATTATGTGACCGCTAGAATCATATCACCGCTAGAATCACATCACCGCTAGAATCATGTAAACGCTAGAATACGATTGTGACATCATCGTATCAGTTCGGCCGATACGTTTTTTGTGTGTATCATACCGTCCAGGTTTTGCCGAAATTAGATCTCGCACGAACAGCACTCCGACGGCCAGTACGTGAGGCAGAACCAGAGTAGAACCTAATACTCTCAAAAAAGGTGAATCCCCAACAACGTGAAATCTTTCAACGCGAAATTCAAAAAAATCCAAGGTGAGTCCTTCGACGGCAAGTACGAAAAGCAGAACAAGAAGGACAAGACTGCCCCGATGATGAAGTCGCTGAATGCCGACGGAACGGCGGTCAACATTCAGTCCGACACCCCCGCGATTCACGTCTCCTCCTCCAAGGAGCCTGATGGCAGCGTCCATATTGCTTGGCTCTGCACGCCCTTCGATGCGGCGGTTAAGTAAGGATTCATATTGCGTGGTTGTGTTCATATTGCGTGGTTGTGCACGCCGTTCGATGCGGCGGTTAAGTAAGAAAGAACAAACTGACGGTTATAATTGACGATACCAGATAGAGAAAGAGAACTCAATGATAAGGAATAAGTTTAACGACAACATTGAGACTTTGCTTTTAAGGAAAAGTTAGAATTGCCTCTTCCTACAATAGCCCACGCCAATTTTGCGACGAAGATTCGGCTTAATAAGTATTTCCTTTCGTCAGGTACGCCCCGAAACACGACAATCCCCACGTGTTCTTCTATGATGGATCTCACTGCTCTGGCGACGCTCAGATGGGCTGCGTTTTGGAGTTCTACGACCCCCGAGGACAGGAGACTTGGGTAAGATCAAACTAAAGAAGAAACCATTTTCCTTGTCGAGTGTGATATTATTCCATGTTAACGCCAGGAGTAGTTATGAAGCTATTTCATGTGGCGCACTAATATGAGACTATCTCATACAGCTAGCTGCTGTAAAATCCAGAAGAGTAGACCATGGTTCGGATGTGCCTTGGCATAACTCAGCAGGAACACAACTCAGGTAGATGCAGTACACCTAAACTAAAAAATCTAAAATCTCCAGATCATGGTCCGCATCACCGCCGAGAAAGAACTCGACGCCGTCCCCGTGATGTTCAATTATTAAACCTTCATAACAAGATTTGTCAAAAAACGTCAGATTTCACCGTGCAGACACTTTTTTTTTCCCATCCAACCAAACCTTTTGGGCACCCGCAAGGGTCAGATTTCACCGTGCAGACACGAAATTTTGGGTGCCAGATTTTTGCGCCCCTGATCGGAAACCAGGGGAGAAAGCGGCGAAACCAAACCCCCGATGAAAAATCAGACCTGGAGCTGACTGATATTTATCAAAATTATTTGTAATTTTCGGGGCCCCCGCGCCCCCGTCACAAGCAAAAAATAAAGCAATCCGCATTCCATTTGGCGAAAAGTGATTCAGGGTTTTGATATAGGCTGTCCAGATTTGGTGTACTTTTTTTTCCTGTGGCGGGGGCGCGGGGGTGATTCAGTATTTTGAAACGCATCGGTAAGTAGATGCAGTACCTCGAAACTAAAAAACCTAAATTCTCCACACCGTGGCCGCATCACCCAGCACAAACGGGTTTCAAGACTAAAAAATCCATCCAGATCATGGTCCGCATCACCGCCGAGAAAGAACTCGACGCCGTCCCCGTGATGGTCCAGTGCTTCGACAACGAAGTTGAGTTTCTGACTGCTTTGGCTCAGAAGCGTGAGCGCGTTATCGAGGTAAGCTATCTTAAGCTATCTGATAATATGGTTTCTGATTATGGTTCTGATAACTTCTGATTAATATGGTTTTGTCCGGTTTGACATTGTCACAGCAGGCGCAAGTGCGAGAAAGTGATTGACTTAAGGACCTTTAGGAAACCGTAAGAGGTATTGAGGGTTTAGGATTTTTTCCGGTGCAGGCAGTCCGCAAATCACATAGCAAATCACATAGGTTTTGGTTCCGAATATCACAGAGCAAATCATTCGTATTAGTACATAGGATCTCACTAAACTGCGTGGTACTTTCAGAACCAATCCCGAAAACCTGCAGGTCCACACCGAAAAAGAAGAGGCTGAAGCCAAGAAGATCGCTGATGAGGAAGCTGCCTCTCTCGCTGTTCTCGAGCTCGTTAAGCAGATGGAGGAGGAAGAGAAGGTAAAGATTTTTTTTGCGAAAAATTTTTTTTGCAAAAATTAAATTTTTTCGCACAAATTTGTTTAAATTCCAAGTCTTTCTGGTATTAAGAAATCGAGCACGCATGTAAGTTTAACACGCTGATATAGAAGGTGATAATTATCTCCCATTTAACGGTGATGGATCAACGGTGATAATATTAAACATCTTTCCGCATTTAATAAAACACTAACTCCCACTTCTTTATTATTCTTATGTGACTATTTCCCTTCCGCAGAACGCCGCCGAGGCCCGCAACCACTTCTTATATCGTCACTATTTCCATCCCGCAGAACGCCGCCGAGGCCCGCAACCACTTCTTATATCGTCACTATTTCCCTTCCGCAGAACGCCGCCGAGGCTCGCAATCGCGAGGAAGAATTGACCGCTGCTATGCTCGCTGGTGAGACCGGCGATGATCCTGCTGCGAGGCGTGCTGCTCAAGATAAGGCTGACGAGGAGATGGCGAGGATGTTTGCGGCTGAGGAGGCCAATCAGGGCGGCGGCGGTGGCGGTGCCGCTGGCGGCGGTGGCGGCACCCAGATGGACGCTGACGCCGAGATGGCCCGTAAGATACGATTGACAGATTAAACGTAGCCTGTATGCGATGTATTTTTTGCGAATCTACGATGTATTTAAACGGCGTAGATTCGCCGTTTATACCATTGACTGTCCAGGAACTTTATACCATTGACTGTCCAGTACTGCATTGTAGTGAATAATCTTTCCCGATTTTTCTCGAAACCCATAGGTATGTTCGCTGAAGCGGAATCTCAAGCGGCAGTCGAAGGAGAGAAGAAGCATAAGCATAAGCATAAGGCGAAATAAGCGCATGCCTGCTGTGCTTGACTTCTTCTTTACTGGAGTGATGATAAGTCTGGAGGTGCTTCAAACCAACATGCCTCCTGTGGAGTGATGTTGGTTTTAGCTCTTGACTTATCTTCGTGGTCTCCTTTGGTCTCAGCTTCGGTCTCATCTCTTGAGACATGCTGGGACTGGGAAGACTAGTTTTGGGAAGTCTGACAGGATTGTGGGGGAAATTGGGAATGGGAAGTGAGCTGGGAATGGGAAGAGAGGTGGGAGACTGGAGTGGGAAGTGTGTTGTAAAGAGGCAACTGGGAGTGGGAATGAGGGGCGGTATGGAGGTACCGGCGTGGTTGGTTGTGTATTTGCGAGGGGAAAAGATGCTTTGTGACGCAAAGTAGTATTTTGTGGCACAATTCGGGGGATCAGATTCACACGGTGGTGTGAAAGAATGGAAATAAGTACTTACTAATAGGTAGTACATTATTTATCATGGCGTAGGTGGCGCGTGAATAGCATGCCAGTGGAGGTGGCAGGGTGGGTGGAGGAGGATCGAATAGCAATAATAGCGACAAAAAAAATGAATCAATCTCACATTCTCATATAGCGTTCTGCAAGAAACTTGTATATCAGCAATAACTTATATCAGCAATAGTTAATACAAATCAGATCTTATATCAGGCACAGTACAAATACTTACTTGGATCATTATTTCAGAAGTTTTCCTTATTAAACAATAGCCGACATGGTCGACATGGTACTTACTACTCACCAGAGAGCGAGTTGGACACTGGGTGAAACTCGAACAGTGCATCCGAATCGAGCAGTGCATCCGAATACTCTCAACAAAATCATCATTGACATTCTAAAATCATCCTCAAAATCATCATTGACATTGTAGTTGGGATTTCTAATATCATAGTTGTTTTCATATCATACTTACTTGTTTTACGTTTCATATCATATCATACTTGTTTTCGTAGTATACTTACTTGTTTTCATTGGCATTGCAGTGTACTTATTTGTTTGCATATCACAACATACTTGTTTTCATCGCATACTTACTTGTTTTCATAACATACTTCAACTCGGAATTTTGCAGCGGAGATAGTTCTTTCCAAATGCACGCAGTCAATCAAAGTCGTGGCATTTCTTGACATTTAGTAGACAGTAACAGTAGACTAAGACTAGAGGAGGCGGCGAAGGAAGGCGAGGTGCGAGATATGCTATTCACGCGCAGGTGATGGGGAGGAGGACTAGAGGATTAGATTACAAGATGGAGGGAAAAACTTAAAAGTCTACTCGATATTTTCAGACAATTTCTATTACTTAGCAGTGAATTTCCATTACTTTAGATGACTTATTCCATATTGTTTCAGAAAGAACTTATTCCATATTGTTTCAGAAAGAACTTATTCCATAGTTTTTCAGAAAGAACTTAATCGATATCATTACTCATTAAGGAAATATCAAAAACGTGAACTGAGATATAACAAACTGAACCAAGAGTTATAACAAACATGATCGACCAAGAGTACGCTGAAGAAAAACAAGAGAGAAATATCAGCAAAACAAAATGTCAAGGAGGAATCGAGAAACAGACGCGTGTCAAGGAGGAATCGAGCAATATCAGTCAGAAGGATGAAATGTCAAGGATGAAATGCCCACAAGGAGAACAGTACACAAAGAGGCACTTGTAGAATAGTACACAAGGAGAACAGTACACAAAGACTCGAGGCACATGGAGAAACGAACACTGGAGGACGATGCAAACCACTTTAGGACAACACCTGGCATGATAAGACATTTTTTTGAAGTTGAGAAGGAATAGATGAGATGAAGATAAATGATTATTACGTCAAAAAGTGAGGATAACATCGTCTTTGCGAGTTGTTTGTGGGCGTGCGTTGTGTGAAGTGCCATTCTGGAAGTAAGAAGTGCGAGTCTGGAATGATCCTCAAATCTGAGTCAAGAAGTGCGAGTCTGTGTGAGGCGAAAGTCATACGTTCAACAATATCGCAATATTATTAACTTCGAAAGCAAATTGAAATCTCGAATTTTAATTTACAATCCCATCTGATCCATCAAAACGTTTCAGCGGGCAAGTTATTAACTGGGAGTTAATTTTGGCGACGAGAAATAGAGTAGCGGGAATCGATGTGCAGTAGGACTCGTAGGAGTAGTTTACAATCTAACACATAGTACTTGCTAAGTTCCACATCAGCCCTGGGCCTATTTCCTATCCAAAATGACCGTCAAAACAAACGAGATGGTGGAGCCAAAGGTCGACCACGCGGACCAGCTCCAGGTCTCGGATAAGCATTCTCCGGCAACTACGACAGCTGCTGAAGTTCCAGTCGCTGAACCTCCAGTCAGTGAGAACGTGGATTCCACTGAGAAGACCACGTCCACTGACAAGGCGGAAGATGCCGCCGCTGGCCTCCCTGACAGCAGTAGTGATGGAGGTCTTTCCGAAAACCAAAAAAAGTATGACCTGCATACCATAATCGAAGAAAAAGGAGCTCTGAAAAAGTTCGGAGCTTGGGACTTCACCTTGCTTTCCGATGATGAGATGATTTGGAACGCTTCTATCGTTCTCCTCAATTATCTCGAGAAGCTGCAGAAGAACGGGTCTGTTGATTTCAGGGGAAAGAAGATCTTGGAGTTGGGAAGTGGCCTTGGACATTTAGGATTTGCAATGAAGACGAGGTTAGGGGCGGATGTCGTTTGCACGGAACGAGGCGGGAAATGGATGAAGTGGTTGAAGGTAAGAAGTTAAATACTTACGGTAATTCAGAGTGTAGAAAACGATAGAAAAGATGGTGAATGGGAATGGAGTGGTTTAATTCGATTTCATTAGTACTATGACATTGATTTATGATAATGATTGAGATGCGCATGCTAATTTCTCATCTTACATTCCCATCCCCTTCCCCAGACCTCCCTCCACGCTCAAGCTTCTGCTCATGCAGCGAGAAGGTTTCTCGACGAAGACCCCGAGGATTTTCTGCCAGAAACCGACGTTTTATCCTGGGGCGAACAAGGCATGCTTTCGGAAAGCGACGAAAAGTATCGGGGATTCGTAGAGGATGATGCAAGTTCTGCCAACGAAGAATCCGATTCTTCTGCTCCGAATTCTTCCTCTGCTCCTGACTTCATCATCTGCTCCGAACTAATCTATTCCGAAGACGGCCACGAACCTCTGATGTACACACTTTCGAAACTCGCCGACCCCAAGAAAACAACAATCCTCCATATCTTCGTGAATCGCCCTTACTCGTGGAATTTTTTCGCCAAACTGGATGATAGTAAAGCGTTTGAGGTGGATATGATTAAGGAGGAAGGGGAGGCTGGACGAGGGGTGGATGCGGTGAATTCCCCGGACTACTATAACGTCATGGGCATGGAGGATATTCATTTGCATCGGATTAGAGTGAGGGAAGGGGCGACAGTGAAGGGAGACTTGAAGGGAAGAAACTTGGTGGCGGAAAAAGTAGAGCCGGAGATGCATGACGGCGAGGTTGACGGCGAGGTTCACGTAAGTGTCAACGGAGACTGTAATTCAGAGGTCGTGATTCAGAATGTAGGAGAAGGGCCTGCAATCGAAGAGGCTATCGAAGATGCGCAAGATGAAGATCCCACCCGCGTGTCGTTCTGGGCGCTGTGGAGAAGCGAGTTGCAGGTGAAGAACGAGAAAATTTGGGAGGAGTGCGTGGCGCAGATGCGGATTACGAATGAAAGAAAGGAGAGGGAGGCGGAAGAGGAAAGGAAGAGAGCTGCTGAAGAACAGAGGATTGCCAAAGAAAAGGCCGAAGAAGCCAAAAGGATTGCTGCTGAGAAAAAAAAATTAGAGGCAGAGGCTGCTGCTGAGAAAAAAAAATTAGAGGCAGAGGCTGCTGCTGAGAAAAAGAGGTTAGAGGAGGAGGCTGCTGCTGAGAAAAAGAGGTTAGAGGAGGAGGCTGCTGAGAAGAAACGCCTCGCCGAGGAAGCCGAAAAGAAACGCCTCGAAGAGGAAGCAGAAAAGAAACGCCTCGCCGAGGAAGCAGAAAAAAAACGCCTCGCCGAGGAAGCCGAAAAGAAGCGACTCGAAGAGGAAGCAGAAAAGAAACGTCTCGCCGAGGAAGCAGAAAAGAAGCGACTCGAAGAGGAAGCAGAAAAGAAACGCCTCGCCGAGGAAGCAGAAAAGAAACGCCTCGCCGAGGAAGCCGAGAAGAAACGACTAGCCGAGGAAGCCGAAAAGAAACGCCTCGAAGAGGAAGCAGAAAAGAAACGCCTCGCCGAGGAAGCCGAGAAGAAGCGATTAGAAGAAGAAGCAGAAAAGAAACGCCTAGCCGAGGAAGCCGAAAAGAAACGCCTCGAAGAGGAAGCAGAAAAGAAACGCCTCGCCGAGGAAGCCGAAAAGAAACGCCTCGAAGAGGAAGCAGAAAAGAAACGCCTCGCCGAGGAAGCCGAAAAGAAACGCCTCGAAGAGGAAGCAGAAAAGAAACGCCTCGCCGAGGAAGCAGAAAAAAAACGCCTCGCCGAGGAAGCAGAAAAAAAACGCCTCGGCCAGGAAGCCGAAAAGAAGCGGCTCGCCGAGGAAGCCGAGAAGAAGCGATTAGAAGACGAAGCAGAAAAGAAACGCCTAGCCGAGGAAGCCGAAAAGAAACGCCTCGCCGAGGAAGCTGAGAAGAAGCGTCTCGAAGAGGAACGAGTAGAAGCAGAGGGAGAAGCAGAGAGAGAAGCAGAGAGAGAAGCAGCGAGAGCAGCGGCTGAGGACGACGGTGAAAAGTCACCTTCTGAGACTCCTTCCAACAACTCTGATGCATCCTGGGAAGTTGTCGACACGTACGATGAGAACCGTGATGTGAACCGTGAGAACGTAGAGGTGAAGAACCCAGATTATCATGATTCCGGCAAAGACGCATGTGATAATTCAACGTCTCAAGAGAACTCAACATCGAAATATAACCCAGCATCGAATAATAATCCAACCTCCAATTCTCCAACAGCCGATTCTCCAACATCCGCAAAAAATCCTCGCCCCAACCTTTACCTTCATAAAACCACTACCAACACCAGTTTGGCCAGTACTAATAACAGCTTAGATGCGAGTAATCCGTCTCTTACCAGTTCGGACAGCCTGCCCGAGGCAAAGGGATATAATCTTGTGGGGGAAATCGACGGAAATAGTACCAACAACATACTCTCTGACAATGTCAACATAATATGTGCAAATCGGACACCCCACGAGATCCCTCACGAGATCCCTACCACTAACTGTGACACTAACGACATCCCTATCACTAACACCCCACGAGATCCCTCTGACAGCAGCACCATCAACCCTCCACGAGATGCCTCTGATCCGTCTATTGACCGCACCAGTAGTCAGATTCCGACCGAGGTCTCTGCAAGTCTGGATTCGCCCGTGGAGTCGGAAGATAGCGAGGACGGTGGCAATGAAGAAAAAACAGCTGAAAAAACAGCTGAAAAAACAGCTGAAAAAGCTGAAACAGTATCCAACGGAGAATCTCTGGAGAATCATTCTCAAACCAATGCTTCTCAGACCAATGCTGGCGGAAGTTCTGTTAGACTTAATAGTGCTGATGAGTCCCAGAATGATTCCATTGATTCCCTTACGTCGTCGGCGAAACAGGGCGACCGTGAAGTTCCGCTCCTCCTTAGCACCTTAGCAGATGACGAGGATACTCATAATGATAACACGCAGAAGGCCCAGCGACTACTCGAGAAAAAAGCACTGAAAGCAGCCGACAAGAAACCAGAGTTACCAGATTTTCGCATGCGCCTCCTAGCAGAGGAGGAGAAAATGGAGAAATCGCTATCTGAGGAGAAGAAGAAATTAGAAGAAGAGATAAAAAAGGATGCTGCAGAGGACGAAAAATCGCTATGGCAAACTCTCGATGAGTTAATCGGCATCCCAATCGCCAAGCTTATGCTTTACGTCAGGCTACTCCTGGGGTGTTTATTTCTGATCGCAGTTTTCTTGACTGGAAATGCTTGGATGAGCGGCGATAGCTTGAACACTGCGATTTTCGGAGGCTTCTTGGCCATTACAGTTTGCCTGGCGGGGTCGATTGAGTTTGTAAGGGGCTTAGATTGAGTTTGTAAGGGGGATAATACTATTTTGGGTGGTAATTTAGCTGCCTGGCGGGGTCGATTGAGTTTGTAAGGTGATAATTTAGCTAGAGTTTGGCTGGCGGGATCGATTGAGTTTGTAAGGGGCTTAGATTGAGTTTGTAAGGGGGATAATACTATTTTGGGTGATTATCACTGATAATTTAGCTAGAGACTTTTGTATTAGTTGGAAGGTCGATCAGTCAATCAAGATGGAAGGGCGATTGAGAGTGTAAGTACTTAATTAGATTTCGAATGCTTCGAATCCCGACTCCCACTAGTACTCCACCCCCCAGGTCTACAACCTGAAAAAAAAAAATGTCCAAGCTAATATTTTTAACACTGAAAAAAAAAACATAATGTATCACGCACACAGGAGTGTGACACTTCTGAGGGGGACTTGGTTACTCATAAAACTCAATTCAAATATTGAACCTCATGAAAAATTTTTTTCGCAAAAAAAAAATCAATCAAATCCCAGGTATACAGCGAAGTCTCGGTTCTCAAAGCTCAAGCCGAGCAGGAAAAACAGGCGAAATTAGAGAGGGAGATTGCTGTTTTGGAGAAGGAAGGTGGACGTGGGGGAGCTCCCGCGGGGGAGGCGCAGGAGAAGAAGGAGAAGTGAATGCGGAACTGCGGGAGCGAAGGCGGAGGGGAAGAAGGAGAAGTGAATGCGCAACTGCGGGAGCGAAGGCGGAGGGGAAGAAGGAGAAGACTGAAGTGAAGGTGGAGAAGTGAAGATGCATGAGTTAAGGAGGGAGAAGTGGGTGCGGAGAAGTGAACCTGATCATAGCGGATCCGACCGTCGACTGAGAGAGAAGTTGAATTTTGATATTGGCGAATGTCTTCGGAAAGAAGGTCTTCCAGCAGCGCACTGCAGAGAGTGTTTGGAGTTGGCGAAATGGTGGAGGCACGATAACGATACAACGGCGCAGCTTGAGTCTCCGAAAGGAGCATAAATTGATAACTGCGGCTAGAGGAGCATAAAACGATCACCGGTTAGAGGAGCATAATAACTCCGTTTTAAGGAGCATAGGGAACGAAGACTGTGATGTTACCGTGCTACGTGGAAACATGGAGGAGGTAGGTGATGCAGAAGCATCGAGGAACGAGGTGATGCAGAAGCATCGAGGAACGAGGTGATGCAGACGCATCCATAAAACATAGCAGAAACTGTAACATCGGCGATTCATGTGAAACATTGTCATTTCAAGACATAGAACTGAAAATGGACTTTTTATGAGTGATAATCGTTTTCCGAAGTGATGAGGATGAGGAGAATGAAAATTCGCATGTACTAGCACTTATTAACTTTTGTGAGTGCGGCAGCGCAACTTCTGTGAGTATGCGTGTTTTGAGTAGGTATATGAGAGCAGAGTCTTAATAGTTTTCGAGAAACACAGCGTGCGTATTCTTGAGACACAGAGCACGTTTGTTTGAGATACATAGCAGCCACAGTGCGACCTCAGTGGTTAGGCAGTAGTTGAGTTCACGTACTTAGGTAGTAGGTTTTTTGTGTGTTCGAAGCGCCCGAGAACACCAGCGTAGGTATTAGGTGTTTTCGCGTATTTCAGCGTATTGGAAGCATAGCTATTAGAGGTTTTAGGTGGTAGTCGGCAGACTCGGCACCCGGGATCTTTAAGATTTGAAACTTTCGATTCTTCGAAGTAGACTAGGAGTCTGCGCAGCACCTTTCCCTTCCCAATCGATCCTTCCCTTCAAGAACTCCTTCCCTTCCCAATCGATCCCTTCTGATCCCGACTCAAAAACTGCCTTCCTCCCCAACTCAAGAACCACGTTCCGATTCGAAAGCAATTCCCCTTCCCAACATGACAATGATGACGTTCCCTCATGGGACTTGTCATTACTAAAAGCGGCGCATGCAAACCACATCTGATTTCCCATTTCTGAAACTTCAGATCACCATCATCCCCTCCCAACCTCGCAGTGTTTGTTCACACTGAAACGAACTTTCGTTCGACCAAGAATCGCTTGCAAGCATCGTTTGCGGATTGCATTGCGCTTTTCTTGCGTTAAGTAGTCATTGTTGCGACGGCAGTCAAAGCAGTTGGCACATCAAGATTCAACTACATCAACTACTAAGTAGCGTTACAGAAACAGAATCAGTCTGTTCTTCAGCGCGAATTCAACCAAGAACTGCATTGAAAATTAGTAACCCTAAGAAACACAATTGCCCTTCGTATTAACCCTAAGACGCACAATTAAGCACCATTCGACCTCGCAAATACAAACCCATTTCAAACCCATTTCAAACCGATATTAATCATGACCACTCCCGTTAATAATAGCACGCGACTTTCAACAATGTCACCCATAACGACTTTCAACAATGTCGCCACCCGCCGCATCGTCAGTAGTACCAGTGGTGCCACCACAGCCATGCTCAACCTTCTCCTTACCCTAACCCTCTGTACGACGGCAGTGGACGCCTGGGGCTGGAGAGCCACGAACAAGGACAACCCTGTTGGTACTAATAATCCTACTAATGATCCCGCTGGTGGTAATCCGGCTGATGGTAATCCTGCTACTAATAATCCTACTAATGGTAATCCTGCTGACACTAATCCCGCTATTAATGGTACTCCTGCTGACACTAATCCTGGTAGCACTGGTAATGCAGGTAATGCAGCACAGCCAACAAACCGCGAAACCTACATGACTGCGACGATGTTGATTGGTTCGACCACCTTTGTCATGCTTCTCTTCTACCTGCTGAACCACCCGAGACAGCAGCTGCAGAGGTAGGATAAATCGATAAATCTTAAAGGGTGTAATACTCGGTCCTTTTTTTTCCGTACCCAGTCCTTTTTTTTTTCCGTACCCAGTGCCCCCGTGGGCAAAAAAATCAATGAGTAAGGAGTGAATGTGGGTGTTGTGGAGTGAATGGTAGTGATGGGTGGTGGGGGTTGGTGTGTGGTGGAAGTTGATGGGTGGTGGGGGTTGATGGGTGATGGGGAGTGAATGGTGGTGATTGGATCAACTGCGTTTGTCATGCTTCTCTTCTACCTGCTGAACCACCCGAGACAGCAGCTGCAGAGGTAGGATATTAAATGAATTCGTCAATTCGTTAATCTCAAAGGGTGTAATACTAATTTGAAAGAGTGCAAGTAGTCTGCAGTGTAGAGTACAAGTTCAAAGGATGTAATGGTGCAAAAGTCTGTACTTATTCAGAGAACATCTTAAAGTTATCATTTCAATGGTCTAAGACAAAATCCTCCTCCTCTTTCAATGGTCGAAGACAAAATGATTTCCATCGTCCTCGCTCTGACAGTTCAACTGTGTTGAAGCATTTCTCCTGGACGTTCAATTGATATTCTGGAGGTGGCCAAATTTAAAGTTTTAAAGGGAGCGGAATCCCCGCCTCCCTGTTTGAATCCTTTAAGAGAGAGCCAATGGATGCACTATTCTGCAAGTAAATAAAAAGTCGGTTTTTTACGATTCATAAGCGGACTTTTGGCCAGGGGGTATGAGAGAGTCAAGCTGGGGCGCGGGGATACGCGCACGCGCGACAGTTTTGGCCACTGCCGGTATTAATAATCTGAACAGGTAGGTATTCCTGGAGCATGGTGTCTGCGACGATTGCGATCTTCATTGCAATCATGATTTAGGTATTCCTGGAGCATGGTGTCTGCGACGATTGCGATCTTCATTGCGATCATAATAATCTGAACAGGTATTCCTGGAGCATGGTGTCTGCGACGATTGCGATCTTTATTGCGATCATGATCTTTGAGTCCGTGACCGCGGTTGTGGGGGAAACCTATACGTCCTCCCCGTTCTTGTGCCGCTGGATCAACCACGTGGGATTCTTCGCCGTGTTTGTAAGAGAGTCTACAGCAACATTAAAACTAGAATTAGATTCTTCGCCGTGTTTGTAAGAGAGTCTACAGCAACATTAAAACTAGAATTATTCGTTCGCCTGCGGCGGCGTGTGGTAGGTTGTGTCTGGTAGGTTGTGTCGGATAGGCGCGACGCTGCTTCATAGGGCTAGGTTTTACTACCGTGCGGTTCCGAATTTTAAGGATTTTAAGAATATTCCGCATTTTCCGCGCCACAGACATCCCCCTCAGATAGAGCCAAAAAGGGTGCAAAATCCGAAAACACCCCGATGCTCCTGTGCAACTTTACCTAATAGTCCTTGGATCTAGCTCTTACCGCTCTCCCCCCTCAGATCCTCGTCATGCGTATCTGTGCCAGTCGGAGCGTGTCGGAGGAGGACTTGGGCAATACCATGGCTTTTTGGGCCCGCTTATTTGCTAATATGAGTGCTTGGGCTCTGGCTTCTGTCTTCGGTCAAGCCCAGCATGATGTTTACGAGAAGGGAGGGAGCAAGTGGTAGGATCAAAAAACTGAGAATGAAAGCATATTAATGTTCACGATTCTCATGAAATCATTGAAATTATGTCAAGGGAGAGACCAGATGGTAGGGTGAAACTCAGAATGAAGGAGATCATCATGAGCCGAAATCGCCGATTCGGAAATTCGAATCGGCGAAATCGGAAACTGTCTTAGCCGAAACGGAACTTAGCAAAGTTAAACGGTGAGAATGACTTTGTAACTCTAAGATTAGATCGTACTTTGCGATGCACTTATGATTTCTGTGTATTTAAATTGAATTCATTCTGACATGAATTTCGGCGGGTCTGAAATCTCGATTGAATTCATTTGGTACCTGAATTCATTTGGATTTGAATTCAGGTTCCCCCTCCTAATCGCCTTCGCGGCCGGCATCTATATTTGGGTCATCTTTCGCGCCCTCCACGCCGCCCACAGAAAGTTCACCAACCTCGAAATCGACTCAAAGGGGGAGCGACACTGGGGGAAAGCCTGCGATGACTCGGAATCCGAAGTTGCTGCCGTAACTTATGTGGCCCCGAAGTGTGGCAAATTATTGAGGAATATTAGTAGAAGAAACTTTGTATGATTCAGGCAACTTTAATACGAGAAGTAACTTTACTTTGTACAAGAGAACTTTACTTTGATCGGAACCTGAATGCATTTCCAATACTAGTTGATGTATTTGAAAGTGTGACACTGTCAAGACTTTCCAACTCAATTCCTCAATTTGAATTTTAAACCGCACTTCGTACACAGGTCACTTTAGGTTACCTCCAACTCAATTCCTCAATGTACCGCACTTCGTACACAGGTTACTTTAGGCTACCTCCTGCAGAACTGTATCAGAGCTTGTCTCCTCGGCGAACAGCCCGATCAAAACGGCTCGATCGCGAGTATTATTGGCCACGAAGTGGGCAATTCTGCTACTGAAATTTTAGAAGATATTTTGGAACTTAGAAGAAAGTTTGAGAGGAATTTTACGAGACTTTGATATACTAGATGGAGATCTTGATTTACGAGCATGGAAATCTTGATGGAGTTCCAGCACTGAAGGTGTAAAGCTTTCACGTGGAATTCCAACTCAATTCCTCAATTCGCCACGCTGCGGCTTCGTACCCAGGTATCAATGCGGATACTGTCAGTCGGCCAATGCGCAATTTTATTTGTACACAGGTATCACTGCGGATACTGTCGGCCAATATCGGACCGGCTTGATTCTGATTTACGCCGTGATCGCGCCTCTGCTGCTTGGATTCGTGTTTTTCTTGTATAAAGCGGTGGGACGTGGGGAGTCGATGTTTTCTCTGCGAAAGATGCTGACAGATAGCTCGAATACATTGAATCGAGCGGGGAATTATGCGATTCCGGAAAGTACAGTTTGGCTCTGAAGTGGGCGATCATCGATGATGGACCTTGGGACCTATGAGAACTTGTGAAAAGGAATTTACTGAGAATTTAGGGAAGGAATTGCGGAAGACACTGATTTTGCAGAAGCTTGCATGTGTTTCTGATAGATATAGTATACTAACAAGTTGAAAGTCCTCATGTCCCTACTGAATTCTTGCTGAATAATAATTCCATAATTTCCAGTCCCACTTCTTAATATCGCTCACTTCGAACCCAGGCACGCGCTACCGGTTCCACAACCTCGCTCATATCTGCGGCTGCACGTTTGCGTACATGATCGAAGCCACCAGCTATTCTGCGGCGGAGGGGCTGGGGGTATGGACTCCATACTATGGACTGAGACTCCCACTATTTCTGTACAAATATTTGTCAAATCACGCTACAGGTTAACTTTTAAGAGAGTTTTTCTGGAGTATTATGTGTATCATGGTAAGTATTCAATTTAAAGTGGAAAATTCGTGTATTCGCTGTATTTCTATGATCGTATTAATCAATGGTGATTTGTACAATGGTGATTTGTACAAATATAGTGCGATTGTACTCAGTCTCCAGACTTTCCACAGATTCGCTCCAACGTGGTCATGAAGCTCATCTGCGTCTCTGTTCTTTGCACGGCGCTGGCGGTGGTTATGGTGTCTTTTCTAGAGTAAGACTATAATGACTCTGATATTATAACTCTGAGATAGTCAATAGTATGACTCTGAGAGAGACCCTATAATGCAGGCAAACTTCGATTTTTGACAGCATCATTTAATTTTATGTCATTGGCTAGTAGACAGTCGACTCTAGGAGAGGCAAATTAGTACACCTTCATATATCTGCAGCCTACATGATACATATATCACTGTTATCGTCTTCATCTTGGTTAATATACCAGTGTCATACCTACTTAATAGTACTTCAGGTCTGAACTAAATTATTGAATGAATTAACGACGGCAGTAGTGTATTTTCAGCACACTGTATCCCTCACAATGACGATTCCAACATGTCGATTCCAAATTTCGAAAAAAAATCCTCAGCTTTTTCGAAGAGAAGGAGGAGGTTGAGGCGGTTGCTGATGTCGAATTGGGCGACAAACAAGACGCTGGAATTATGGAGGACAATATGGTGGCGATCGCTCAGTTGATGAGTGCTTTTGGTAAGATTATGATAACACTTGATTTTGCTCGGTTGCCTGCGGCGTCGTGTGGTAGGTTGGGTCGGATAGGCGGCACGCTGTTAGGGCTAGGAGTCACTATCGTGCGGTACTGCACTGCATTACGACGGTACTGCACTACACACACAGTTTTTTTAAACTACACACCGGTGCTGCACAAAAAAATGCTTAGACGAACAATTTGCATAATAACCGAATTTCAACCTTGCCAGGCGTGTTGGTCGGCCTCCCTTGACAGGAGAATCTTTCCGACAAATATCAACTCGAATCTCAAACCCCTCAGGCGTGTTGGTCGGTCAGGAGAATCTTTCCGACAAATATCAACTCGAATTTCACCCCCCCCCCAGGCGTGTTGGTCGGTCTGCCGTGGCAGGAGAATCTTTCCTTTTAAATATCGAATCTTTCCTTTGAAATATCTTCCCAGGCGTGTTGGTCGGTCTGCCGTGGCAGGAGACGTTTAAGCGAGCACTCGAGAGCATCGCCAAGGAAGAGAGTTGGGCGAAGATGGCAGATTCGGAGACGAAGAGGGGGTGAGAAATTTGTCTAATTCAATTGTTTGCGCTATCATCTACGCGACGACTGTCACTTACGCTATGCGACGACTGTCACTTGGAACATCAATATCCGATATCGTGTCAGGCATTTGTTGTACAAGCATTAACAATGGGTGTATCAAATTTGCGTGACGGTGTTTGACAAATGTCGTTCTTCTTTGGTTTACTTATTTGTCGTGATTAAATTTCCCGACTAGGTGTAATTTCAAGGATACTCGATGATTTCCACAATCTCTCCCCCACAGCTGGCTCGAGCTCGTTTTCGCCGTCACCCTCCTCGTGATCATTGGTCCCGCCTGGCGCTATTTTATTATTCCGAGAGTTAGGCAATTGGATGTCAAGTTTGCTGCCAAATTAAAGAAAGAGCTTGGAGGGGAGTTCGCACAAGAATTCCTCGAAGAGGGGGAACACCAGGAACCCGACACTGATGCAGCCGATTTGAATACTCCGGATCTGAACACTCCCAGTGTGACCATCAGTGACTGCAACTCGGAGAGTCAGACTAGTAGCAAGAGCAGTAGTAAGAGTAGTCGAGGTGAAAAGAGTAGTCGAAGTGGAAGAGACATTGCTTTAAACTCTACAGTAAGTGGGAAAGATGCTGGCGAAAATGGGAGCTCTACAGTGCGAAGACGTGCTCTTAGGGCGAGACGGTTGTTGAGGGGGACGACGAATGGGGAGGAGAGCGGCAAGGACATTGCGGGAAAGGATGCGGGAGCAACATTGTCATTAGTGAATAGAGATCGGTCTAAGGGGAAAGTGCCGAAATTGTGAAGGGGGGAGAGTCGGAGGAAGGTGGGTGAAATCGGAATTGGGGGACACAGGACGGCTGTGAGTTGAGGGAAAGCAGGGGCCGGGGGGAAAAGGAGTCGTGGGGAAAGCAGGGGCTGGGGTACGTGGGGGAACATCATCATACTGAGAACATACTGGAACATACTGATTAGGGGCAATAGGGGAGGGTCACAAAACGTCATAAAAGTCGAAAGTTATTTAGTGAGACATGCAGGGGTATAGGGTAGGTTTGGGAACATACCACTAGCTTGAGTACTAACTGAACAACAGACATTTCGAATGATGGAACTTTTAGAAGTTGTTTGGAACTAAAAACACATTGAACATAGAAGTGAAGCGGAAAAGGATCATAGCACTATAGACAGCCTAATACACTATAGAAGTGAAGCGGAAAAGGATCGTTAGCCTAATACACGGTTAATAATACAGCGTTTCATCTGATCGGAGGAGCAGCTTTGAACGAAATTTCGGATCCGCCTGGGAGGGGACAGCTTTTGACGAGCAGTTTCAAGACCGAATGCCACAGGTTAGCACGTACGTGACACACAGATGGTGGATGCATGAGGGGAACTGAAATAATATACAAATATTGGGACACATGTAATTGAGACAAATATTGGTCGTTTTGATTTTCCAGAAAACCGATGGCAGAGTGTATTTATGAGTCGAACTTACGCGTTTGCGGAAAAAAAAATTCACCAAACATCCAGTCGCGATGGTATGGGATCTTGATGTTGGTATGTTTTGATGTTGGTATGTTCATGATAGAGTCTATCGGAAGTTCGCTTGTTGAGTATTTCCATCTTGTCTCGTCCGAAAAAATCCAAGATTATTCCGTTGCGTTCGAATCTGATTTACAAATGATATTCTGATTGTCAATCTTTCATTTCAATCCACATGTAGGCATACACAATACTACACATAGTTGACATGATTTAACAGCATTCTTAGTTTCAAACTTTACTCGTAAATCAAAGCTGAAAACCCAGGAATTTAGACTCAGAATCCTCTCAGAATCCTCACCTAACCCCAATTCACTTATTCTTATCGCAACAAATTATCTGCATTCCAATCCCACAATGCCTGACCAAAACGGGAAGAAAGGGGCCGTGGCCGCGGTGAAAGGTGGTGGCAAAAAAGGCGCTGTGAAGGGCGGCGCGAAACCCGCTAAGGGTGCCGCGAAGGCTAGTGTCAAGGGGGTGGTGAAGAAGGGCGCTAAGGTGAGAAGGGGGATTTCTTGGGGGAGCTGAGGTAAGGAGGTGGCTGGGGCATGTGGGGTGATGAGGGAGATCGGTGAGGGGGATACAGTCTCAATAAGTAATTGAGCAGTCTGATTGAAGAATTTCAATTTTTCACAAAAAATACAATGCCTCCAAGAAACAGAATACTTACCCAGTCCCTCCTCAAACGAAAAAAACACTCCCTAGCCCTCCAAACCCGCCAAAAAGAAGAACTCTCCGTCTGAAGATTACGATGAAGACGATGACGATGACGATGAGGAGGATGACGATGAGGAGGAAGATGAAGATATGGACGAGGAGGACGAAGGTATGGATTCAGATCGAAACTTCCCACACTGTATGGCTAATGTAGATGGATTTAACTAGATGACAGTTCACCATGGTATTTTTTATCGGAAAATGCGTATCATCGATGCATTTACGTATTCGAATTCCGTGTATTTCCAACCATGCATATGATAATTGAACTTCAACTCTACTATCCATTCGCCAAATAATAGTGTGGAAAGTTCCGGAGTTCTATCTGATATGGAAGCTCTATCCTCATCTTCATCGAATTCCACAGATGAAGAAATGGAATTTGACGAAGATGACGAGGAAATGGAGGATGAAGAAGACGAATCCGAAGAAGAAGATGACGATGACGATGAAGATGAAGATGAGGATGATGACGAGGACGAGGACGAAGTGAGGGGGAGATCAAGTATCATGTTAATAAGGAATTCCGAATTTGATATATCAATTGGGTATTGTGAAATGAAACTATCATAATGAAATCCAGGGAGACTGGGAGTAATGCAAAGTCACATAAAGTTCTGAACAACTTTACTCTTCTCCCCAGCTCCCCGAGCACATCTTGAAATATTTTGAAGAGGATGGTGACTACTACCTCGAAGACCTCGTTGAAGCTTCCGAAAAAACGCCGGCTGAAGTGAAGAGAGAAGTGAACGATCTGGTGAAGATTGGGATTGTGGAGAAGGATGAGGTAGGGGATTTAGAAGAAGTCAGTGATTTGGTCAAGATCGGGATTGTGGAGAAGGATGAGGTAATGGAGGGTTAGTACTTATGAAGTGTAGGGGGTTTATGCGCGGGGGAGAAGTATGAGGTGAGGGGTTTAAGGATTGTGGAGGAGGATGAGGTAGGGGGTTCATGAAGTGTGGAGAAGGATGAGGTAGGGGATTAAGATTTGGAAAAGGTGTGGTTGTTTGTTGAAGATCGCGGTTCGGGAGAGGAATGATTAATATGGAATTGAGCTATGAGAACCCTACTTTTCCTCCCTCCCCAAAAAAAATCCCGAACAACAAAAGCGTTCATCTCGAAAAATAAATTCCTAATACAAAAAAAAACTCCCCAAGGAGGAAGGCACCTACCAACTCGCCACGAAAACTTACAAAAAATCCCTCAGGATGAAGGCACCTACCAACTCGCCATGAAAATCTACGACGAATCTGACCGTATTGAGGAGATGAGGGAGGATCTCAAGGACGCTCGTGACCCCGAAAGGATGGTGGTAAAACTTGTGATGAAGGTGAACATGATGATGATGATTGAGAAGATGCAAATTATAATGTCGATTTCATTTGTAAGATTTTGCGATGTACTTCTGCATACTGTTAAAATTGTCTAATATTATTCCCGAGCGGATTTGACACATGACAATCTGACTTCGAATTTCGTATGACTATTAGTAAACCCATAACCTCGTTCCTCTCCCATCTCAAAGGTCACCATCCAGCACCTCCGCTCTTCCCAATTTCAAAGGTCACCATCCAACACCTCCGCTCTCCCCAATTTCAAAGGTCACCATCCAACACCTGCGCTCGAAGATTCGTCGCTTGGAGAAGCATAAGCAGGCGAGCAAAGCCAAGGACAAAGCTTTTCGCGAGTTCTATCGCAGCTACAAGGAGGAGTTTATGCAGTGATTGGGTTGCCTTTACTTTTGTTTCGGTGACCTTTGATCAGCTTCGGTTTAATATACTGGGGGATGAATTGGCTAAATTTGATTGTCTGGTCTTTAGATTCTGAATCTTGGGATCAGGGTGATTGAATCTTAGTCAATCATAGTAATACGTGGTGATGATATGGTATATCTGGTGGTCGCGCGGCGGAGGAGGGAAGGTAGAGGAGGAATTGTCAGGTGATGTTAGACAATTGGGTTGCATCGGTATCAGCGAGCGATTTGAAACGTGTAATATTCGGAAAATTTGAAATACGATCTTTACGCTCAGTCGTAATTTCGTGATTGACTGAACTATTTCGGATAGGTTTCTACCATTTCTACTGAACTTTTCAGATAGATTGTATCATTGACATTTCATTTCTGAACAGTTTCTTACATGAACGCATTTCATACTGATTCTGGTTCATACTTGCACTGCACCCACACTGAATGATTTCAGATTAAGTCTTTGGTGTGGGGCTTTTATTTTCATTAAAACGGGAAAGAATCACCAGGACGGAGTTGGAGACTCGTCAACGATAGAAATAAATTGACAAGAGACGTCAGGATCAAATGTCTACAGTATATGCCGACGTAGCAAACAAAACTCAAAAACACGGAAATATTAAGATTATGATACAGGAAATTTGAATTTCTGACCTTGTCTTTTGATCGGCTTACATGTGCATTTCGGTAGATGTTTTCTATTCTTCTTCGGTGTTTTGGTCAATGGTTTGTGTTTGATCGCATATGATCCAAAAAGTCGATATTATTCCCAAAATATTTTGATCAGGAGAGCAGCCAGCCTCAAGCCATGTCGTACCCGTAAATTAGCTCGAGGTAGACTGTAGATAGCTCATGATGTCGAAAAGAAAATACTTAGATAATTTAGAGTATCCTGGCAAAAGCTAAGAAATACTGACTGGGGAGCATTCAGTCCTGGCGCTCTCCCAAACACTCAAAATGCTCAAACACCTCCTTGGCGCGGTCTCACATGGGTGGGACGGTGCATCCGATGGCCACTCTCATTCGACGTCTTTCGCCGACCGATCCGACGGCCTGCTTGCTAATCCAAATCCCGATCCTCACGCATCCTCAATTTCCCAGTCACACGCAGATCCACTCCCACCAACACTACAATCTCAATCCTCTTCCGTGAAAACCACCTTCGCAGATGATCATGCCAAAGCCAAAACCCCCAAAACCACCTTTGCCGACGACGACAACCCCGGCCAAGGTCAACATTTAGTCCGTTGCCCAGCCGGCTACCGGTGTGTTTCGAAGGTGAAAGATTTTCTGCTGAATCACGACGGAAGTGCTTTGCAGGATAAATTGACGTCAAAAAATAAACAATGGGTAAACCCCTATCCATTATCAGAGACAGTGGAAACAGCTGGGAATGGAACTGGCTTTTATGAATCTGGGTGTCCGTTTGTGGGAGCGGAGGCGAGCGATGGGAGTTGTTCAAGTAGGATAAGAGGGTTTGTTGAAAGCGAATCTATGATATGCCTATGATAATGGATGATATGCCTGTATCTTTTGTTAATGTCACGATGCATGTTTGCGGTAATATCTGGCGATCGTCTCATCTGAATTTCGGAATCATCACCTCCATGGTGTAAGAGACAGTAGTATTTTGTTTCAATTTCGAATTCTTCTTCTTCTTTCTTATCAAGGTAACATCCCCTCAAAAATAACCAACCCTTCCTGCGGCACCTGCGTCCGCTTCAGCCAGCATTACTACGACCCGCAACGGTGTGCTGGGGGGAAGTGTTTTTGTGTCGGCGAATCTAACCAGGGCCAACAGGACGTGGTCGCAGCGGAAAAAGTAGAAATAAAGGAAGGTAGTGGTGGAACTCCTGAAGAAACCGGAGCCGATCCCACACCACCGGATCCGAACCTGGAGAAATATCCCACTCTTCCGACTGGGCCCGTCAGTCTTTACCATAAGTATGAGACTAGTGAAGGGAGCAAGGAGTTTCCGACGGTAGGTTAAAAGTCAAATGATAAATGGCGAACGCGATGAATCATGATCAACATCATTGATAGTAGATATTCTGTTCACCAACTCCACGACCCTCGTCTCCACCAGAGACTTCGCATCTCAAACCACAAAAAAACACTTCCAAGGTAACCAAAATGACCCTCGTCTCCCAAAAGGACAGCCTAGCCCAGAACGCAGACCTCAACAAAGGCGAAAAAGACACACCACCACTCGCTACAGGGTTCGCGCCTGAAAGTGTGCAGGAGCCGAGTGAAGTGCCGACTGAAATTAATGTTTTGGCACACTGGCCGTTCGAGTTGGGCAAGGAAGGGCAACCTTCGAAGATGAGTAAGCTTAACTCGAGGGATGAGTCAAGATCACTGAAATTAAACTCCAAACCAAGAGATACATGATGATGAATAGTAGGATATTGCATGATGATGTTAGAGACATTCCGAATGATTCGTTTACGTTTGGCTGCACAAAATCTGACCCCCACTTTTCTATTCCGATCTTTATTAAAGTACTGTCCGCCGTTGGATGCCGAAAATGGCAAAATACCGGGTCCAATTCACTCTCTTAAGGTACCGTCAGACGCTGGATAACGAAAATGGCAAAATACCGAGGCGAATGGAAGGAACGCTACGAGCAGCGATATACTGCCTTCAAAAAAAGAGTGGATGAGGACAAGAGGAGCTTTCATTGTGAGAGGCATATAAAACTTAAATCGTTAAATGACTTTATTCTGGGAAGGAGGAGCACATGACATTGGACATGAATGCTTGAATATCATTTGGAGATAAAGCCGATAAACATTAATGTGAAAATTCATCGTATGCGAGGAGGGCTTTGGTTTAACTAAGTAATCTATTGCGACTTAAATTTAGTTTCCGGAGGAATAATGACATGTAATGAATTCCCCGCATCTCAAAAAAAGGTAGCGACCCCACATATCGTGCCTCACCGGAAGCTATTGCGCATACAAATGCTGATACCGATTTGAAAGAGTCGTACGAAGCGCTCCTCGATTTCAACTCGATTCATCAGGTGAGAGGAATTCAATGCGATTCATTAAGTGAGAGGATCGTATTTTACTATTTCGTATTAAGTACTCGATGGACTTCCTGTCCACCAGACCTTAACATCATTTGAATCATATGAGATACTCAAACTCACCCCAGTCCTAACTCAACAATGCGCAAAGTCCACTCCTCAACAATGCGCAAAGTCCACTCCTCAACAATGCGCAAAGTCCACTCCTCAAAGCCAATAGAATTCCCCCCCAGTCCTGCCTCGACATGCGCCGCGTCCAATCTCACTCCCAAAATCCCATCAAATCCCCACACACAGTCCTGCCTCGACATGCGGCGCGTCCAATCTGCGCTGCTTAAAAATGGGTATGGCCCTCAAATGGCCGCAACCGATCCCGAGCTAGTGGACCCTATACCGTGTACAGATACAGTTTTTGAAGAGGGAGTCAAGGTTCCTACTTCGACCTACTTGGAGAACAAGGCCTTGGATTTTGATTTTTGCTTGAATGTGGTAAGGAGATTAATAATGTAGGCGCTGGATCTGGATTTCTGCTTGAATGTGGACCTGAGGAGAATGGTATTACTATTTGGGGAAATTGAAGTAGTCGATTACTTGACTGAGAACGGCAGGATTACCTCAATAAGTGCTGCCTTTCAATTTGATCGGAATCTGAAACTGTTATCCAAAACAACTTGATCGGAATCTCCATAATTTGCCCCACCCCAGGTCCCCGAAACCTACCGTACCAAAGCACTAACGGACGTGTTTTTCGGCGTGGTACCGGGAGCAACTCCAGCAGGAGGAGCAGGCGGGGCACCTGCGGTGAAGGTGGAGTAGCCGGTGTTATGATTGGTGGTTTCCCGATCGGTGCATCACGAAGGTTGAGTCACGGTCTGCCTCTTAGAGGTCATAGGATAGATAATGATTTGTATAGTAGAGTTGGAAACTTGGACAGTTGGAATGTCACGTTCGAACATATTTGTAGTCACACACGTGGTTGTTTCTCGGAGCAGAACAATAAAAGAACATTGAAACATATCCACATATGATTGAATGTACCATACCAACCGAAACCTGCACTTCATTTGTCTAGTCTTTTTCTTTGAAATTTAAGATCATTGTCGAGCTGGTAGTGGAAGAATCCACGATGTTCCCGTCGCTGTTGGTGTTCATTGGTCAATATGAATCGGATGTTTCACCAAAAAAATGGTAGACGGCAAAACTTGAGGAAATCGGTGTGAGAGTCGGAGTTCCCACATGGAGAGGTTAGCACGCGCATTGTTTGAGTCGCATCCTCGTCAATATTTATATTCGGAGAAGCCCAAGAGCACCCAACTTCAGTCTTCTCCCTCCTAGAATTAGTAGATTCACTTGTCAAATTTGAATCTCAATCCCCGCAAGTCTCAAGATGGATGGTGATCTCCCGCGACCCAACCCGGGTGGGAATGGGTATGGACATGGTTCCCAGCAGCAGCAAGACTCAGACGCCCAGGAGCTGATCAATCAGTATCGCCAAGCCGGGATTTCATTGCCCGGAATGCAGGTAGGAATGCAGGTAGGAATGCAGGTGGGGATACAGCCAGGAATAAACGCAGGCTCAGCGTCCTCTCCTGGCGATACTCTGTTGGCAGGTTATCTACCCCCTAGCAGCAGCAACCCCAACAGCAACCCCCCCAGCAACCCTGGGAGCAACCCCAACAGCAACCCCAACAGCAACCCAAACTCCACCACCACCAATGTGACTGGACATCATTTGGCAGCTACTCCTGGCGTGGGGAACGGACCTGGAATTAGCACGACACCGATAGGAGGTTTCGGTGGAAGCATGATTACTCCTGGAGGTGTAAATCACAATACTAATGTTCATTCAGGAGATCTGAATAACCTTCGGAATCCTGGTCGGAATCCTGATGCCAGTGGTAGTAATACAAGTATTCCCAGTCGCAATCTCATCACGCCTGTCCCTGGCGTCACGGTTGCTGCTAGCAGGAGGTTTGAGCTCGCTGGGAGGAGTCGGGGTGGGAACCAGATTCACTCGGGGTTCCGAGTGAGAGGCAATGCAAGCTCCAGAATCCCAGGAATCACGGTGCCGCGGGAGACTTATCGGTCAACTTATAATCATCGCGACGTGACAGAATCCGCTTCCGCAAGTCACAGTTTCTCACACGAAGAAGGGTACTCACACGAGGAGGACGGCACAGTATCTCATAATTCTGGTCACGTTTCTGGACATCAGTCCATCGAAGAATCTGCGAGTGTCGGATTGATGCCCGGCGCCCCCGGGAAAAAAGGAGCCCAGAATCGAGATAGCTTGATAAATATGGTTCGCGGAGCAAATGGTCACGGAAGCAATGATGGCGGACCCAATCCTAATGATCGTTTTCGAAATAGCACTATCAGCAGTCTCCCAGGAGGAGCTTTTTCCAGTGCGTTTGGAGGGAGCGGAGTGCCGAGATTTGGTGGAATCAACGGAGGTTCGTCCTCGTCTAGTTCACCCGGTAATGATCCGGATGGCAATCCGAACAACCCCTCTCCTGGAAACCCAATCGGAAATCCATGGGCACAGATGCCGAGCTCTTTAAGAACAGGAAACGTGGGAGGTGCACGAAAACCAGGTGGAGGTCATGATCCAGCTGATCGGGATGCTGTCACTCGGAATTTGCGGCTATCGGGTGGGTCGGGGGAGGAAGAATTGAATCATAATGGAGGAGTGGGGGGATCGATTGAAGTGGAAGGTCAGGGAGGTCCAGGAGGAGGTCCAGGAGGAGATCCAGGAGGACAACGAAAGAGAGACATGAAAAACGATCGGAGAGACAGACGCGAAAAAAAGAAGCATAATCGGGACCGGGACGGAGGCACTGGAGGCAGGGAACGGGATCGAAAGAAGAGACGGGATCATCATGATGTTAATGGGATCAGTGGAAGTCACACGGCAAGTAGCTCGAGTGCCAGTGCTGAAGGACAGGCCCAACAGGGTCAGACTCAGAGTCATATGGATTTAATCGCAGCAGTCAATAAGCACATAGACCAGAGTCAAAGTCAGATTAATGGTTTGAACTTCAACCAGCCACAAAATACTAATAGGTCTGGTTTCAGTAGTGCAGAACCCAGCTATGATGAAAGTGGGAGGTTCGTCGGGAATACTGACAGCAACAACAATTTTAATCCCAACTTTCCACTTGCTAGTGGTCCTGGAGGACCGACCATGATGGAGCAGTTTGCATACAATAATGCTCAGACCCACCCCTGCGATTTTCCACCTCAAGAGGATAGCACCTCGTTTTCTCAGAATGTTAGCAACATGCACGGTGGAAATAATCCTAATCATAACTTTGGGGCCGGTGGGAATAACCAAAATCATAACTTTGGAGGCGTGGGCGGTATGAACAATATGAACAATATGATCAATTCCCACAATTTTTCCAACAATGATTTCTCCCATGGAAACATCTTCTCGTCGCTGCTTGGTAACAACAGTTCCGGTCTTGGTGGCTTCGGAATTCAAATTGATGTGTCTGGAAATCCAAACACGAATCCAAACCCTGACATTGGAGTCGATCCTCGCGCCCGCTACGGGAAGAAACGCAGCTTGGTAGACCAACTATATGCGGCGTATTGTTGGTCATTGGATAATTGGATGTTGTCGCAGGCGATCTGGTTTGCAGAACGATTGCATTGTGAAGTGGGGGAGGGGGTGACAGGTATAAACTTTAAAGAATTAGAATTAGAATTTGGAGTTGAGTTTATCAAACCTTGTAAGTCCCGGTACGGTAATACAGTGACGTGATAACTCTCGCCTGACCATTTGGCATTCCCAAAACGATAACTCTCACATGACCGGATCATTCCCACCATCCAGCCTACTACCTCGCAAAAGCTTTGTTCCTGAACGGGGAGATCCAACGGGCGTATGTTCGCTTACAGAACTCAGCATTGCCACAGAGTATGTTTCTTCTCGCTAAATGTTGCGTTCATTTACGGAAATGGGATGAGGCAGAAGGGGTTTTGCGGGGGTCGGTCGGGTAAGATGGAATGGAAATCACAACATGGTCAGACTCAGAATCAGCGGCCATGACAGATGTATCGGAATGTCATTTGAAAACTTTCATTCGTCCCGAAATTCCCATGTCAAGTCCCATGTCAACTCCCATGCCAATTCCCAGCCAACCCCCTTCCTCCACCGACCCTGACCCAGACATTGAAGAATTAGAAGATTTGATCCTGAATTTCGGCCCTGCCTGGGTCTTCCTCTTGGGTCAGGTGAAAGAAAAACAGTCAAAACGAATGTGCGCAGGCGATTGCTATAGGGAGTGTTTGAAAGCAGCCCCATTTATGATAGAGGCAGTGCAGAGGTTGGCGGCTTTAGGAAAGGAAGATTTTTGGAAGGGTGAGAAGGTCGAAGGGAGGTGGTTGGTGGGGAAGGCACCGAAAGCGAAG
>Ga0099798_10036_pt1 | contig 37304 bp, 32 predicted proteins | sample Uncmet_Sort29A_1_FD_89870 | JGI IMG/M metagenome (GOLD analysis project Ga0099798, IMG submission 89870) | Marine eukaryotic communities from CALCOFI LINE 67, Pacific Ocean - CN13ID_Sort29A_1 | ecosystem: Environmental > Aquatic > Marine > Oceanic | place: Pacific Ocean: Monterey Bay | collected...
ATAACAAAAAAAAAAAACAAAAAGGCGGAACCCCTCCACCAAAGAGAAGGAGGTGGGGCTGATCCTCCGCCGCGCCGATGAGAATCGGAAAGGAGGGGTCAGGGTCACGTCCGACTTCCGGATTCTGAAGGACGAAGTCGGGGGGCTTAATTGCTCTAGTGTGCTTGCAACTTCCAAGGAGGAAAAAAGGAGGAAAAAAGAGGGAGTTGGGGGGGACCCGTGTACCCCCAATTTCGGAGGAACAAATTAATCAGGGGGACCAACATACCACTGATCGGAGGAAAATTGGAGGAATGGAAGTATAAGACCAACGAAGGGGCTAACGCCCCCTAGTTGGCTGTCCGTAGGTTTCCTCGGACAGGCAGCGGTCTCATCAACCGTTACCACGCGAGAGGCGGGTAGAATCCAAGGAATAAGGAGTAAGGAGTAACAATGTCTACACTCGTAGATCCGAGATTTCAAATTCTCATCTTCAAGAGTCTTAGCCCGGCGGTACTGTGTCGAGTAGTTGCGTCTACACCTCCCCGACAGCTTGTACTACCGCTCTCTCAACCCGTCTCTGTACGACGCGAATCAGAAATCCCTCATCATAAATTATTAAGACCGATTCAAGATCGGTCAGAACTTTAGCCATAAGCGGGACCTTCAGGCCCAGAGAATCTAGTCAAGCTAGATAGCAATTTAGCCTAGTCGAGGCTAAAGTTCAATCATTAGCAAAGCGGTCAGGGTATTAGGTAAGATAGCCTCACGGTCTATCCAAATATAACGAAATCCTATCGGTTTCGGACTAAATCGTCGGTTAATTTGTACGTTAAATAGAGTTTAAGTCTAACAATAGGTCATTTTCTCGACACATTGTCGACCTCAAACCTACGGATTTGAATAATTTCGAAATCGACATAAGTCGAGAAGTTTTTATGACAAATCAGTTGTCGTAAAAACCAAGACAATTTGTATATATAATGTGTACAGAGTTTTATTATTTAAACTCTGGAACTTACTACAGTTGAATAGGTAAACAAGAGAACAAGTCTAAGCGATTCATTCGCATCTTTGGAAATCACGGCGTGTTCTCCGTTATCTATTTTCTGTGAGTTGGTGAGGTTGGCAGAATTGGAGATAACCCAGGAGATAAACTAGTGATTCTATTTCTCTCCAGTGTCCTGAACCATTGTATCTATTGATGGCATGATAGATTGAGATAAATGAGAAGAATATGTTTTTTCAATAATATTGTTCGTGTGTCCTTGTTAATTAATCGTTTTCGTTCTGCAACAAATCTGAGAGAAATAAACACGTGATTAAGTACGCAATCACGTATCAGGTAGGGGGACCTTACCGCCTCAAGGCTATGACAATGTCTACACTCGTAGATCCGAGATTTCAAATTCTCATCTTCACACCAAAAAGACCGTCGCCGTTTCTATACCGAATAGAATCCCCATCATTTTTTTTTGAAAAAAAGAAGTTGTACAGTTGTGTAGAGTTACTCAGTTAAGTATAAAACAAAGTAAAAAATTATTTTTTCTTCCCACCACCTAACCCTCTTCACCGCCGTTTTCCGATACTAACCCTCTTCACCATCGTTCTCCGGTACAACGCAAGATGCCGCTGTTTAACTGGGAAGAAGCAAGAAAAGTCAAAGAAAAACTTGGATCAGAATCAGAAGATGAAGATTATGAACTTGTCGACGAATATTACGAAGATGACAAATCATCAAAGACATCTTTTCAATCATTCAGGTCAATGGAAACAAATGGCAACGGCAATCTGAATCTACAAAGGACACAGAGAAACCATCAGAATCTGCCGACGATCATCGAGGAAATTCCTCTTTCCGCGAACAACCAATCTCAGAATAACAACGAAAACCTCGGCAGAAACCTACTAATGGGATGCAAGAATCTAAACTGTAATTGCCTCGAATTCGAAAACTGCAATAGCAATCAATCGGTAGGAAATACTTCCGAGACAAGTAAGAGAGTTTTCGGTTGCCTGAACATCAATAGCAACCAATCAGCAGGAAATGCTTCTGGGACAAGTAACAGAGTTTTCGGTAGTCTGAACGAATCAGCAGCTCAGGGAAGAATATCGAGGGGTCTCGCAAGTAACAGGACCAATATTATGGACCTACAGGAGTTTTAAAACAGGAGAGGTCCAGGAAGCCGCAGTACGAATCTCGAAGAAAACCTAGTATCGTCAGTAGCAAATAATACCACAACGCTTTCATCATCATCAGCATCAGGAGCCGTCTTTTGACATCTACATCATCAGCATCGAGATCCTCGTCATCTTCAGCATCAGAAGCCAGTCTTTTGATGTCAACATCATCAGCATCAAAATCTGGAATCCCGGCGTTGGTAAATCCACGATTACACGATAACAAGAATAAGGAGTTCTCCAAAAATCCACTAAAAAGAGCTCTGAGAGATACAAATTCCAACCCGCTCAACATCCCATCAATTTCGTCGAGTGACCGCTTAACTTCTGGGGGGGCCCCAAGCATTACCGAAAGAAAAGCTGATACAGAATCGGAAGTAGACGAAAAAGTCAGGAGAACAGCACCAGCAGTAATTGATCTCAACCTGAGATTATATAACAACAACCAAAAAATACAGTTACCTGATCCTTTCTCGACACCAAGGACCTTCATAAGAAAAACCGGTAACCAGGTATCAAGATTCAATAACAGCAACCTACATTCGGTAATTTCAGTAGAAGAAGAAGAAAAGTCAATTGAAGAACTGATAACCGATTTCGGCAAGACTCTGGAATACGAAACATCAGAAAAAGGAAATCAGCCCCCGAACATAATATGGAAAAACGGGAAAAAAGATCGCACAATCGATGAAAATTGGTTCATCGCAGATCCCCCCCCTCCGACAAAAAAGTTTCTCCTGGTAAGAAACTCGCTCGAAGCGAGACATCAATCAAATTTTGATAAGGGTCTTCAAGTCCTGGAACACCTTCTACCAGTGAAAAAAGGAAGAAACAAATTCGGGAAAGATATGGAAGGAGACAACAAAATAGAAGAAAGTGAGAGAGCAATCCAGGAAGCCGGAAGATTATCCGATTCGGACATCTTTCTGAGCAACAGATCTAGAGAGCAATACCGCAGCGACTTCGTTAAATTCGCTCTAACAACAACGATAATAAAAAATAGTGACGAGGAAAACCCATGGGACATCAGAAACATCGACATCCAAGACCTAGTCAATATAACAAAAACCATCATCAGCTCAAAAATCGAATCGAAACACGTGGTTCTATGTCGAATAAACTCCCTCCTGTGCAAAATATCACCACAGATAAGAGAGAACCAAAACTGGAATAAGTTGTACAAATCCCTATACGGTCAACTGGCTCGATTAATCGATCAAAACTCCCTCACAAGAGGAATAGAAATCGACTCATTTGTCGAACTAAGTCGCAGATTAACAACGAAATCTTCTCCTTCAGCTGAAGGTACCGTGAGGATTAACGCGAATCATTCAGCCGAATCAGATTCTCTAAGATATTCAAAAGACGGAAGTAGAGGTCCTTTCGGAATCTTACCACGTCTAAAAATGACAAAGGAAACAGTGGATAAGCTAACAGTAAAATACACCGCTCTAAATTTTACGGGAGAATCTCCCGAAGAGATAGCAAAAAGGGAGGAAGAAAAATGTCTGGCAAAAAAGAAACATACAATAATAAAGAGGAAGACTCAGAAACTCATCGAGGTGGCAGCGGTTATTGAAAAAAATTCATCAAGAAATTCATCTAAGGCGACTCAGAAGGAATCAGAATGTGAAGAAAAATCAGCCAAAAACGATAAATCAACAGAAATGGACAAGCCCGATAACACAGCTACAGCTACTGCAAATACAGGACTTCATTTCACAGAAGAAGATTTAGAAAAATTGTCAGAAATTCTAAAAGCTGACGACCCAGACCAGGAAGGGAACAATTCCGATGATAGCGACTCAAGTTCAAGTTGGAACTCATCTCTATCAGCGTCATCCTCATGGCCATCAAGTCCGGACAACAGCCACCGAAACCAAACGAATAAGTCATCAGATGGTAATGAACAAATGAACAAGTCATCAGGTGGTTTCTCGTCCTCTAAGAAACAAGAATCCGACGACGACATAAGGTTAGGAATGCTAATCCCCAAAGGCTGGAAAGGAATTTCGCTAGGCGAATTCGCAGCAGCAGCTCAACAAGCTTTCTGGTTGGGAGCAAGAGGTGGTGAATGGCCCAACATGAACATCGAAAAAATCAACCACATAGGCAGACAGCAAGAAAAATTCATCCGCTGCAGTTGGTCACAGTCAAAAACGAGATTACAGGGCATCGAAGATTCAATCCAGTTAGACTGCTGTTGCAGTCAGTTTAAAGTTGAAAACCCGTCAAACCCGAATCCGCTGTATGCTCCAATCTGCCCCGTACACTGCTGCAATACACAGAACTGGAACAGAATCAAATTATTACCGGTGAATCAGAGAAGTGAGATGCTGATCGACCTCTTCCAACTGTGTGGAATGGACAATGGACCGAGCAATGATAGTAAAATTATGTCAAGGGAGCACAGTCTACATCTATGTCGGATAGGTATGGCTATGTCCATGAGTTCAAGCCGCTGCACCACGGACGAAATCATGCAGCTGGGAAGATGGAGATGTCCACAGTCCGCAATCCTATATCAAAAACAGGCCAAGAGAGTACCAGACTTATTAAGCATAGAGTGGCCCATTTTTCGAGGAACTTCAATGGGAGAAACGAGTTTGGAATCAGTCCTGCATAGTTTTATGGATAATAGGATAAACTGGAGTCTGAGAAGACAACTAAGAATTAGAGGTGAAGAGGAAAATCAACCATCGAAAAGAAAGAAGACAATCGATATCCCTTTCCAGAGGGAATAATGTCGTACTAATTTGAGTACAACGAGAATAAGAAATAAGAAGAATAGAACCTTTTAATCAGAAAATTTTTTTTTTCGCTGGGAAGGTTATATAAAATCGAAACCCGAAACTGTAAACTCGCACATGTGTGATCTGCAATTGATTTTGTGAAGTCGAAAAAGGTGAATGGAGGATGGGGATGGAAGATGAGTAGTTAGTATATAAGAGCCAACCTTTGTTCCCCTGGATCCACATTGGATCCGAGCGTATTACGAGATCCATGAGACCGAGTGACATATTATTTGAAAATCTTTAAATTATAATAAATAGTCCGTAAATAGTCCTACCGTCCCATTTACTTCCCATTTATCTCACTCAAGACTAGGTAACATTACACTAATAATGGACCGTTATACCTACTAGACTCCGTTGTACGTTATGGATCACCATGGATCCATATGTGTCCGTGTAAGACCGATATAAACCCATTTTTCCAAAATACTTTAAGACTACCATCGTATTTATGGCATTAGTATTTTGTTCATTAGGACTTACTGGTCCAACGGTACGCGGTATCAATAACAAATCGAAATGGCGCTATAATTCTAATTTTCCAATAAGAATTAAATCACCCAGGACCGACTGGTATTTTAAACTATATTTTCTCAATACAATTAAAATACCCCCGTATTATTGTTACCTTGGTACCCTTTTTACGAACCAGTTTAACCTAACTAAAAATGGATCCTACGGTCGTTAGACGGACCGTTGGCACTACCTAGTCTAATACTCAAGTGGTGGAGAACGATGCAGCGATTTAATGCATTGTTCAATAAATAATTATGAAATTATGGTATTTTTAGATCCCGATCCCATATGGATGATTACAAAGATAGACACACTGTTGAAATAAAATTAATAAATATCGAAGTATCGTGACGTGTTATAGAGTACCACAATTATACGTTAGAACCTTAGGTACCATAAAGTTAACTATAAATTATATAATTAAGACTACAGGACCGTTAGCAAGATGCTAGAGACTTCACTCTAAAGTATGATAAGTTTGTGTTATGGACTGTGTTTGGACCAACATGAGAGCAAGCAGAATGACCAAAAATTGAAATTTATTTCGCTCGCATATGCAAAACGCGCTTAACTTACACCATGCATTTACGATACTAATGGTAACTGGTTTAATAAAATTTAATTACAATATTACTCGTCTAAAGACGCTACTAACGACTATTTATTTCGGTCACTACAATTTAATTTAATTGTCTTACTTTACTATTTAGGTCATAAATAGGACACGTACATAAGTCACACTCTACAAATCAAAATTGGACCTCGCTGAGTAACTTTCGACAGCTAAGACGTTCCTTACGATGCTAGCTGGACCTACAACGACTACCACGTGCCCGAAGGCTTTGGAGAAAGAGGAACCACTGCTATTGGATATGGACAATTTTTTGAAGATGACTGCTGGATCAACAACGACTACCCCGTGCCCGAAGGTTTTAAGGAGTAATGAGCGACCGACGGACAATTATGGGAAGATGATTGCTGGACCAACAACGACTACCACGTGCCCGAAGGCTCTTGGAAATATGGAAGCGACACCGACACCGCCGCCTAGTTACCCGGAGCTTGCGAAGGCATCTGGGGAATCAGTGGGAGATTATGACCGACGTGTTGTAAATCATTGGGACCAACGTTTGAGGTGCGGAGTTATCGGGATTTACGATATACCACACTCTGTCCTTTTAACCCTCGACGGTTTACGGGTATCTGGACGTGTTTTGGTCCAAGATTTTCAATGCATACATGACACTGTTTCTTGTATTGGAACTACCCTGGAACACCTACAACACCTCTCCATGACCGACGGTTCCGTGAATACAATTCGAGATTGGAATACCCGTCTCCGGCTGAAACTTGTTGGCCTTTATGCAATACCCTACCGAGTCCTTGCAGACCTTATTGAAGCTGTCCGAACTGATACCATATTGTTGGACGATTACAAGGACATTTTTGAGACCGCTAGAGGACATGGGCTTACAATCGCTGAGTTATTAAATCGGTGCCATGGGGGTGCACCACCGTGCGGAGAAACCACGAATGCCGAATCACCAACAGCTGTTGCTGAACCATATATACCGAGACCACAGATTACCCCTACTAATCTATTTGAATCGGACGGCTGTACGTCTTCCGAAGAGGCGTCAGTTACTGAACGTGTCGTGACCACGGTGATGGACCAACTACGGAAATACGGTGTTTTCAGAAATATCACGCGACCGTTGGACCCGGTTACTCCTCGTAGAAAACACGAAGATGAATTTACCGTAATTGCAGCCGATATTACGGACGCTAAACAGCCACGGGATTATACCGTTGGGGACACACGGGATGCTAGCCAACTTACAAGGAAAGACCGATCAGGATTGGAAACAAGCTCCACCGACATCAGGACCGGTATCAGAATCGATAATCCAATAGTCGAACCACATTTCAGTGCTACGGGTAATTATGGACTACCGGAACCCGTGGCCACTTACACACCGCCACCGCATTTGAATCCAATGACACGAGTCTTCTATAGGACCAGCACCGTCTCCGCGAATGACACCGTCCATTATGGCATCTTGACGAACGACAACGCACATTACCGACCCATTGTTGCTGGATCCTATGCGACCCGTCCGATCAGAACTATTTTCGACAAGATCACGCAAGAAGCCCGAGATATTTGGAACGACACCGTCAAGTTGGTCCAAAAATGTATTAAGGAATACGGCAGCCATCGGAAGAACAATGTTGCAGACTTACTGGTCGATTTATCGGACCACCGACGACCCCGAACAATTGGCAGTTATTCGGACAAGAACAAGGACCTTGAGCTGGTGGTTATAAAAGGGTCTAATAATTTTTATTTGGCCCAACTTGCGTTATCCCGACATGGTATCCATCTTGTCCTCTCAGACCGTGAATTTCGGACCACCTGGCTCGATGACCCGCGGACTCCCGAATTGAAACGAATCGATGCAGGCCATTGGAAGTGGATTGCAAGGACCTCTAAGGACGCATGCCGAACAGCACAGTTTCAGTAGGGTCGTTGAGTGATTTAGTACGTTGTCTATATAAGTGACCTATTTTTTTTGTTTAGGAAATTATTATCTTAATTTTTAAGAAATTTGTTTGTAAATTCAATAACATTATAGTATTAAATTTATTATTGGACACAATTGGATCCTGGCATATCGTTCCATTAAAACAAACACGGCACCTTATGTGTTTTTTTTTTAGGACCATTATAGTCTGCAAACTACTGTCATTTTAGTGTGAAATAAAATTGTTAAAATACTTTAAAATTATACTACGTTGCAAGTTGTATCATTGTTAGTCCTGGATCCACCCAGGCGTTAAAGTAAAACAATATTTTATTTCGTAAGGCTACTAGACATTTTGCTTGTTTCTGTTTCTTTTGAATAAAATACAGAAGAGGACGTGGTCCGTTGTTGACCTTGCTGGAATGTTTATGGACCAATATGTTTGAGTGCTCGAGCATTTGATAACATGATATGTTGGAACCGATTGAGCGATGCAGACAGCGAATCAGTACTACCTGGACTATGACACGCGTACTAAATCATGTTTGGATATGTCATAAATATTCGACGACCACAAAAGGACCACGTTTCAAAGGTCCTATAGTAAGTTTAGGAAAATTTTACATACTCTCGAAAATATTCGACGAATCGTGAACCACGTTTCTGGTCACAATTTAATTTAAGGATAGCACAATGGAGGGCTAACAGATATAATTTGTTATACCCGTTTTTGATATAGACTGTTTCATTTTCGGTTTTTGAACTCACTGGTCTTGTTGGTCCCACGTTGAGAGTTGACAGAATTGTTTCGTCTAAAACTACAACCGTTGATACCATCTTGGACGTTTTGAACTATAGACCGTCAAGTTGCTCAGACCGTTAGAGCCGTTAGAAGTTTCCGCACGTTGCGACCGTTCACACCGTTACGTCCGAAAGTACTCATCATATTATCTTAAAATTGCCAAATACAAATGAATCTTTCAGGTTTCCATCACGTTCCCTCAACACTGCTTTAAACACAAAGAGACGGTTATGTCGAAACCATATTACAAGCCAACGCAGCACGAGGTAGTGGAGCGCCCAACAATAATAGACCCGCAGCACAAATAACACCAGGCTCACGAGCAAGCAGAACACTGAAAAACTCTCCGCACTCTACTGAGCGATATGCAAATTCCAGAAACGCACGAAATATGACATAAAGAGGTCACTTTGTGGCAGCCGCTCCAAAAGCTAACGCGAGGCGTGTAAACCTTCATCCTGCCGATTGACTAAAGGATGGCAAACACAACCAAGGTACAATTACACTCATACTCTACGGTGGCGAGCTGCATCCTAGACAAGATATAATGAGAACCGACCAAACTGCTAACGACAGTGCACCTCGCAGCATGACAAGCGATAGGTTCTTGAATTAATACATCTCCCTTATTAAGCGAATAAGGTAAGACGTGTAACAAAATGATAATCACAGCCTTCTCTGACGCATAACGTCTAAAATTAGTCAAAAAGGGTACGGACGATATAAATCAAGACTCCCGCAGTGCTCTGAAAATCCGGCACAACCAAGACCGACGTATATGATAATGGGCACACATAGATTAGGAAGCCTGAGCTACCTTAAGGTCGAAAACGGTAGGGTTTATACATTCGTAACCGAAAAACGGCAGGGTACTCACCTCCATGTTATGAGCCGACGACCAAAGTTACGCCACCATACCAGTCAAATGCGAGAATGAGCACTCGAATAGTTACCAATGGGAACTATTTGAGGTAGCAGCTAACCTCGTCACATCACCTATAATGCACTTTGAGCAGCAACCACTGTGCATTCGCAACTCTGTGGAGAACATCAATACAAAGACCTAATCTCAAAAGAAAAGCATTCAGGCACACAACAAACAGGCAAAAGCTAAAAGGGAGAAGAGCACTTCAGCACATAAAAAGGAAGTAATGACAAAAGAGTATCTGTAACATCTAAAAGCGTACACGAACGAGGGTGAGTAAATAAGCGTCATACAAAAAAAGCGCATGTAGCAGACAATATATTAACCAGATGCACGCAAAGGCACTGTGGAAGTGTGACTAGCGGTGACGATACCACTTGCGGACACTGTTATCCCAGTGTACCTACACTCCTCCAACGCGACAAAAATAAGCAACAACTTTAAAGTTCTAATACCAATACTACCAGCAATACAGCTAAAGCATACCTTCTCATATGAGATAGATATTGTCAACTAACTACAAGAACTGGGATTGATTTTCCCAGAAGAAATAGAACGTCTGCACGCCGCTAATTTAGGAGAATTCAAAAAGGGTCGTTGTAAGCAAAAAATCGTACGAATACATATTACCAAGACCGCTGCGAAAACGGTTGCGCAGAGAAGAGTGCAGCCTTTTCAAGCAATAAACGTAAAAATACTCATCACTCTTCTAACGACACTAAGAGAAGTTATGTTTCGTGGACAAAAGAAAGGGATACTTAAAAAGATCTTAAAGATGATTCAGTTATAAATGTCCCTAATTGGCACTTAAGAGTCAGGTGCTGTACCCCATCGACAACCTGTCTACAACAGTCTGATAAGGCACAAAATGTCAATTACAAAAGTTACCGCAAAAAAAGCACGACTATTGGTCTTTACCAAAAATAATAATACAAACATAACTGTACAGGTTGATAGCCTAGCAGCCAGTGCAAGACCACACTAAGTGTTCATAGAGCGCATCGCAATATAACGGCAACGCAAGTGTATACTACGCCCATAACAACTAATAGCTCCCCAAAAATATGCACAAAGTACAATAATATCTCAATCTCATTCCAAATCGCTACGGTAGGTAAAAAGAGTAGTACGCTAACATAAAAAAAAAAAGTCTCAACAATATAGCCTTGCAATACGTAGATAATGACACAAAAACATCATGAGCAGTCCGGCATCGAGGCATAACCCTAAGGCGCCGACAACCTATCCTCTTTAAACAAGCAGCGGCAAAGGAAGCACCAGGGACATCATTCTAGCTAACAGCGCCCGTAGAAGCCACAAGCAATATAACTCAATTAAAAAAGCCCACGGTACTCTGTCAAAACCTGAGCCGATACGAGCAAATATCGGCATACGGTACCAAGCCACAAGAAGATAATATACTGTGTTGAAGGATGTACACCGCCACCAGTAGTATATCGCGAGGAGAATCAGGGCCTACGGTAGTTGAGCCAGACTCTAGGAACTCGAATACAAGATTCTACAACCAGAATATCCGAAGCACAAAAGACGCAGCAAACAACCCTGAAGGCAGAGCGCCACTCCGCATAGACCAACTCCCAGGATACGCGCATGAAGACGGCTCAAGAGAAGAAAGATCAAAGTCGCGAAAATACAGTAAAACGTATGACTGCCCCGAAAAAGATAAAGATCGCAACTGGTAAGATAAGGACAATTCCCAATTCCACAAATCTTACAGCCATCACCCTGAACGGTGGTAAAACCAATCTAGCAATAGAACGGAAATGGAAACACACCGCCCACGCAGGAGATTGAGATCAAACTCTATGGAGTAGTACCGAGAACATATCCATGATACAGCGGTTGGTAACCAAACCAAAAGGCCATGTACTGCTACAACCATGCGAAATATAGCTACAGTAGCACAGTGACCACAGCACATAAAAAACAAGCTATATAACCGGCAAGCTCAAGACCACTAACCCCAATCCCCAGAGATAGGAGACGTCCATCTATAAACTAGGGAAGGGCAAGGTGTCCATGAGCGCAACACGCAAAAACCCTGATATTAAGCCTTGCAAACGGATCGCACCGGCAAACAGACACTGACTCTACGTCCCCCACGCAAGGGCGAGACTAGTGACTGTACGTCACATCTACGGGAAGTACAATCAGACGGTACAATGACACATGATACTGCCCGTAGCAAGCGCACCCGACAACAGATACAGCATGCCATCAATCCTAATACGAGCAACAAAGTACCCGCAAGCAACGGTGCAGACCTCTACAGCGAAGGTCTGCCCCAATCCGTAATGCAGAGTACAACCGAGCACGCAGATGGTAATACAACATACGATCGCATTACCCCAGATGGCCATCAAGGAAAGGAAAAACTATCAGTGCAGCAGTATTACGAAAGAGTACACAGATGCTGTAAAACCTAGGTAAATGCGCAAAAACCCGAGTAGCTAGCCAGGAGTACCCCACTACCTGCCAACAGTCAGGAACAGGTTGGGCTAGACTGGAGAATACAGTCGCTCCCTGTACCCAATCAACACGCATCTCTATTTCCCTCCAATCATGGAAGACTGATAGATCTTAGGAGCTTCTCAGACAATTTTCACTCAATCCAGGGATGGAGAACCATACATAGAGAACCAGAATTCATTAGATCGTTTATGAATTAAATTATGCAACCAATGAGTATAATCAGGCGGCTGTTCGCTTTCGATGACTTAGTAACAATATCAGGGAAACATCTCAGCGCTCAAATACAAGTTATAAAACCAAGGCTTATAAAGGAAGAAGCGCAAGAAATGGTTACTAGATGAACCGAACCGATCAATGATGTCTCGCGACTACCCACGATAGCGTACCTTGTATCGTAAAGGTGTGGATTGTTCCTGCACAACAATGTGGTATGGTCACTAAGCGAGGATAAGTTTAAGGTCGCATGGTTCACAGCAAAACAGGACAAAAATCTCAGCATTAATGACGCGAATGTACACTCAGTACCAATAATCTATAAGTAGCTGATTATTATCCCAATTGTCATCCCAGATTGACTTATGGAATTCAGAAGCATGGCATAAAAAATAGCTAATGAAGAAACGAGCAATCCCCCCAATGCCTGCTTAATTATAGAGGTTACAGACTAAAGACACCAAGTTGATTTTGACGAGTTCTCTCCAAACATCACAAATGACAAGCGGTCCTTCTCCAAGCAAGTCATCCAAATATTTGGCGAAAAACCCTCAATGATATTCTCAGAAAACGGCAAAGTCGTGGCACAAGCTACCCCGGACCATCTCTCAGTTATAACCACAAAGGGTATGTTCTATAAAAGGATATGGCACCACACAGCCTCGGAGCAACTCCACCAAGGAAGTGTGATCTTTGTTGTCTGGAAATGGATCACGAAGTCTGACGAGTCATGCTTTCCTGACATTACATCAGATCAAGAGGAGTAGGGGAAAAAAATGTAAATGAACTTCTAAAAGTACAACCTAGAAGACTATTCTGTTAACCTAAAAAAGTTGGTTAGTAGGCAACTTACAAACCCACAGACTCATATGACAGTCTCAACTAGCAGTCTTAACTGCATAATAGATCTATAAAAAATTGTCGAAATCCAACAAAAACTGCAAAAAAAGATATACTACATTACACAAATAAGCATAAGTTTGTACCTTGCAAAAAAAACGGAACCTTCTCAACAACAATCCCAATAAATACGCATCTCTGAGAGTCCATAAGTACCTTACCTATGATCTATTAAAACTACCAGGTTTGTATTAAAACTACCAGGCTTGCAGGAAAAAGTCTAGATAGTAGAAGTAAAAAAAAAAAGTATGGACAATAAGGTTGAGCATCAGACTATGCATCCAATTCAACTAGTTGTCCTCATCTCAAGACGAGGAGATACCTTCACTGCCCTAGTACAAGCAGAACATAGAGAATGCCAATACACAATTTTCCCCAAGGTGCCGGACAACACCATCTTCTAGCAAGAAATTACGCTCAATAGAAGATCTATTTTCTTCCCGGGAGGGTCCTTCGAAACGCGAGGTAAAGTCAATACACTAAGAGACCTAATCTGTGATATGTACAACATTCCTATCCTTCATATAGAGAGAGCTGCAACCGAAAAAGTCCTATGACCTTAGGAGGTGATAATACATGTGCTAGTGTCAACAGCAGACATATAATGGGTCTCGATGAACCCAGCATTACACAGCAATTGCACGTTCCTTCCATGGGCGGCTATTGCAGCCGAGATATCTGACCTAGCCGCCAGAAACTACTCTCGTGAGCTATAGGAACTAAAAAAAATTGCAATCAGCGTAATGTTGCTATAAAGCACCCCGATCACCAAGATCATTGATGTAAGCAACAAACACCTTGTTGACCTGAGCGTAGTAATATCCCCAACCTGAATCGTCAACATCAACCAACTTGCGAGATGCTACATAAACATCAACAGCGCAGTACTCGTCCTTCCGATAGGCATCGATATTACCGAAGGAAAATGTTATGAAATCAATTGGTACTCAGCAACAGACCCAACACTTACCACGGCTCAAAAAGAAGTAGACTAGCAGGGCAGGCACAGACAAGACGACACACCCCATGCGGACATCCTCATCCCATTAAAGGTCGAGGGGCTGGTTGAATATATAAGTAGAGAGTGGCAACTGCAACCGCTGATCACCCAACAGGTAAATGACCCAAGCAGATCCAGGCATGTGAATAATGAAAAACAGCCATACATTGGAGCGCTTCTCTTCCCCGCAGGGAGCATAGGTATAGCATACGTCCCCTTCAGGATCACGCCGCAGACGCTTTGCCACGTATCAAAAGTGAGTAAAGAGCAAAAATAAGCGCCAGAAACAAGCTGGGCAATACACATACCATTCAAAAGAGGCGGGACAGGGCTCCCATCTCAATTTCAACTAATACACTCAAGCAGTCTTTACTGCGCATACAAATACACATCACTAGAGAACCAATGTAAGATGCCACAAATCCCAGGATGAAAAGTGATACTAGTTAAAAAGACGATCACCAAAAGCGTACTAGTTAAAAAGACTATTGTCAATAAAAAATTACGCCACGTTAATGAAATCTATGAACGTATGTATGAGAGATCAATTTGGCTGTAACATACTGCTTATACGTAATTATAACCGAATCTTAAATCCAACAACATGCTAAAAACCAAAACCCTGATTCTCTATTAACAGCACAAGGCTGCATACCACACGCAGCAAGCGGCACCACCCTCTGCAGACACAAGTATAGCGCTGTAATATTACTGCAACGTAGCCTAAAGCATGACCGAGGAAATCAAACACCGAGACCTATTTATCAGCAACATCAACGCAAAAAATAAAGCGGCCTTTGCAATTGCGTGGGAGCACGCCATTAGGAACTCATGCACAAATGACGGCGAAATGACTAAGCTACTAATACAGAAACTGCCTAATGAAGGCCTCAAAATAATTTCAACCGGCACTCCAAATATAGAGGTAGTATGGTCCTTACAGCAGTTTAGCGATGCAAGCAAAGGATAAGGAATAGTTATACAACGGGATCATGACCGCTGAGCCACATCCTCCATCCAGAACCTCTACCAATTAGCGCAAATACTGATGCACATGAGCAACCCACTCATCCACGAAATAATCCAAAAGGATACAGTACACTATGCCACATAATTCATGCCGCCCATATATCCAGCTGAGTAAGTAATCTGAAGTAAATTTGCCGCGGCCAGGAGAAACTCAGTGCTACTAGCACCGGAAGACGCCGCCGTGTGCAGCCCAGGAGCATGAGAAATACTGTTACTCATAGGTAAGGAATTCTGGTACACGATACGCTCCTACAATCAAAACTGAGAAGAGGTAATTACGCACCAACTATAAGGAGAGCAAGGACCCGTTCTACCTCAAGCAGGCTATGAGCCATCATCGACGTACGATCATAGGCAGACACAGATGCTCAGCTCAGTACAGTTCAATCCGAAACTCCCGTCGGAATATTCGGAATGAAACCAGTGGAAAAGCACCACTACACTGCTAAGTGCGGAATCGCTAATCTAAGCAATAAATTTCTGTAGATAGAGAAGTGCAAGCAAAGTAGCTACAAATCAGCACACAATAAACAGATGGTGTACTCCCCCGTATATCCTAGTGGAAGAAGTAAGGGTATATTTCATAAAAGTACAATTCGCAATAATAACAGGAAGTAGCATCTGACCCACCCGGAACGAACGGCTACTGGGGGAAAAAACGAATGACGCCGGTATAATAACCAGCGAAGATATCAACGTTAACGAAGCATTCATCGAAATTAGCTGTAGACATCACGATATCACACCGAGCCAACAGCCACAGCTTATATCCTCGATTGTAGTAGCGATAAAGTAAAAAGACTTCTGGAGCCCGGCGATTTTTATTAACCATGCAAGATCAGCAATATAGAAGTATCTATCACTAAGAAAAACGATAACAAAAAACTGGGAAGATGCCAATAAAATGAAAAGCAATATCTTATAGCAAAAAACAGGGTATTATCGATTCGTTTTAACAAAAAATGCAGGGAGGTTAATTGTAATCAGAATTGAAAAAGAGCGGGATGGGAAAATTATAGCACACTGACACGACACCCGCGAAGAATTAACAATGTAAGTTATACCCGTCAGTGACACAGACTGGTACCATTTAGCCATCATCACCGCTAAGCTGAGCTAAGCACTCATACTCGACTGCAAGCACGAGTTCCCGCCATTCACAGCCGCTATCACCTTGCAAATTATCCCAAAAAGGAAAGCAAATGGTGTACCAATCCCAATTATATATGCGCTGCATACCTCTGGTACAACAGCAAATGACCCATACGACACATTCGAGGAAGGCTTTGAGACAAACTCCGCGTTCCCATACATTGCAAGCGACTGTCAGCAGATAAGAGCGCAGTTTTCTGACGAGCGTCTCTCATCTCCATTTGTGGAAAGTGCGACCGGGGCAACCTCTATATAGTCAAATATAAACACAAGACTAGCTCGAAAGTGGCAAGAAAAACGATACACGACTAACAGTCCTTACTGTATTAAATACATAGACTAAGTGTACTTGATCACTTAAGCGAGTGTACATAGGAAAATAAAGAAAGAGAGGGACGGGGCACTGGCTGGGTCCTTGACATCCGGCGGATCACATCTCGAAGCTTACCATACCGTGTCCAACAACAGAATTGTACAAGAAACTACTACCATATTTGAATAACTATAAATCTATGTAACATGGACACGCTACCGACTCTCACAAGAGTGGTAGACTCACTTAATGAGCTTCAGAGGAGCAAGCTTGGCCTTCTGCTAAAGAATGCTACAGCTGACGAATGGATAGAAGAAATAAGTGGGTCAACTGGCTGCGACATCGAACAAGATTAATGGCCCTTTACGCACGATTACCTGGACATAAGTATGTGGGTGGCGGATACGGTAACGCAGGAACCAGTAATACTAAAGAGGATTTAATTATGCAAAGTAGTCGGCACCCCTATCGAGGTTCGACAGCATGATCAAATAGGAGTAGCGAGTTAAACCATCCTTATGATCTTTAAAAGAGACTGTGTGCCTACGTACACCAAAATCTCCTCAGCCCTGTAACTCATACAAATCTTCTGAGAATGATTCTAATAATACAAACCAAATAGAAATATGCTAGAAAACTTCTGGCAAGATATTGCACCATCCTAGTGGAAGAGAGTGATGCATGGAAAGTAAACTGCGAGGAATATGCTAGCTATGGTATCAAATATGCAAGATTAAGCATGATCAGGAGAAGATATACTCAGATCAATGTCAAATCTCTTCCGATAAACTTTCGTTATAGACGCAAGTGAAATCTGGCGAATAACCTCAAGCAAACTGAGATTAGAAAGAATAAAAAAATGAATCCCAATAATGCAAGAATTTACACTACCTGGAGTGGATAAGCTCAATGAAGACTGCGTTAAGGAAGTGCTCGACTTCCTAATGCCAGAAATCCCTCTCGATAAGGAAAGACAAGACGAGATAATTGGCGACGAGGATGCCGTCCACATATCAGTCCCAGACGTATGGCACTTAATACAGCTCTAGCGGAAAGTCCTCATCAACCCTAACAACCAAGACACAAAGGAGCAGCAGCGTAGTATATTTCTAAAACTACAATAGGTATCATTAGTTCATATTGGATGAGTAAAAGGGACAACCTGCCTTCACCCAACCTATGTTTTTGATCACGAACGCGGAAATCATGTTAAAACTGTATGCGCGCACAACTCCAAATGATTTATAACGGCCACACACAAGCAAGACGTACCAATCTGGTACTCTGCCATGTGTTTCCCATTTATGTAGCAGAGATATGGCGAAAATTCAATGAACTGTTAGCATGAACAGTGTAACTGCTCAGAGTGTGTTATCCTAGGGCTGATGGTCTATGACAGAACTGGAGCAACGATGATTATGGTTCCCGACCAATGCATCCAACAACTCCTGCAGGAAACAGTTTCTGACGCAAAAACGCACTATACCACACCTGCCAAGTATGATGAGTTAGTTCAAAAAATGAGGTCTACGCGATCTCTAACAGGAATATGCGTCGTAATCAAACCTAGACCCACTCTAGCGGACTGCAATATATTTATGAGGTTGCGTAATGAAAGGAGTATCTCCGAATATGAGTCCCAAGTACTCATATCAGTAGATAGTATCAACTGGCATGAAGCCACGCTTGACGTATCGAAATCAACCACCTTCAACCGTGAAGTGGTCTGGTTGACAACCAATGACAAAGATAAACACTTGCTAGCTCCGCATATCCCAGACATTAAGGATCAAACAAATCAGTGAACAGTTTGGATCCAAAGCTACGACAACATCTACGGCAATAAGCAACTCGACATAACTGCCCAGGTAATCGAAGGGGAGATAACCTACAACCAATCCATGCTCGTAGCAAAAAGCTTAGCCATCACTGCTACACATGCCGGAATGCAGGAGATAGATTATAGGACATTGGTGAGATCGGTTCCTGCCAGCAACGATCTGTTTATGCGAACACAATAAAATATATAGTGTGTTATGAGCCAAAGCACAAACGTGCTTCGGGGACAGCAGGCGGCTGTATACCGACAATATAAATGTAAGTAATAAACAAGAGATCCGCTTGTTATATAGTGGTCCTTACCACATTAAAATGTAAGTAATAAACAAGAGATCCGCTTGTTATCTAGTGGTCCTTACCATATTATTGCACTGTACACGGGCATGGCACATGGCCAATCCCACGCTCAGGAGAGTAACAGAATGCTTGCTCTAAAATACAGATTGCTATCCAGCTAAACAAAGATCAATTTAAACAAAACTGCAGAATTAGCAACTAGCAATTGATATATATTCGCGGCAATACAGCTGAAACTCATAAAAATGGCTACACTGCCTCACTAGCAGTCCTAACTGCCCTTTCCGCATTAAGCTCTGTTGCTGAAACACAGTTCTTCTTCCCCAAGTTATGAGTATCTTACTCTAGTTGAATAGAGCACCCCCTGTAAACACGGGAACGATATTGTACCCGAACAACACTCTTTAATTTAGAAGGTACTTACCCAGGGTAACGATCTAAAGAAACATTGATGGCACCAAAAATGGCAGAGCAAAAACACACCTTCTGTGCTGACGACTACACAGACTCGATATTTCTAGACGGGAGAACCTCCTTAGAGACACGCATGGCGAATGAAACGGCCAACTGTACGCAACAAACACTAATGATCTTCAGATATGGAGTGGACGATCTCTTTGAAGGGGTGCAGTGAAGAGATTTGGACACAGCCTTGCACTAGGATCTCAAGGAGATTGCAGATGTTGAGCAGCGTATCTTACGCTGTTCCACCCCACGCTATAAGGTAATCGCAGGAAGCTACGCGGCCAGCATCTTCTGCAAAATAGCCAATCAACCACACGCTATGGTCTATAATGATGTAGATATATGATGACTGGGTGTGGAGCATCTCCCGGGCTTCTATAGGAAATTACCAGATAGGCCGATTCCCAAGTATGGCTCAGTACTACTGAGCGAAATTTGTGGGCACAATAGCTAGGACAGCGTGATTCAGTAAGAAACCACAGACTTGTCTCAACCCAAGAGCGATCCTACCGACCCAGCACCAGAAGCTGATGAAGATGAACCCATGAACATGGCCCCATTATTATATAGCCTATCGATGGGCTACACTGAAAGCCGGGCACATCCTACAGGCATAGACCTGAATCTACTATACAGGTAAATTAGCATGTACTCGCACAATCACGAGATTGAAAAAATGGATGCTTTACATGGAGCAGCGGATATGATAGAAGAGTTTGACATAAATGCTGTACAGCTAGCAATAGTGATTGACCCTGATACGAAAGGTATCACAGGATTGGTAACTACGGATAGCTTCATCAATTTTATCAAGGGAAAAGACGCATATGTGACATAGGGAGTGGAGAGTTTTAAACTCCCTGTTCTGCGTACAGTCAGATACGGAGTCAGACACAACACCTTACTTCGACTGCTGCTGAAGGCATCATAGCTTAATCTGCCCTTCATACTCCCGAATGTCCATCACACGTTTCCAACGCCCCGATTTCCAGGCCACCGCACATGCCAGGTGGCGTAATGAACGGCGGATGTTCAGGCAAAGTTCACTCTGCTGCATCCGAATCTGTAAAGGTTGTATCTATGCATGACCCTAGTGCAATTTCCAATCCTACAGAGCTAAGAACGCTTAGTTGCGCCAAATTTAGCCCTTCAAGCAGCAGCGACCACAAATAAGCTCCCGGACATCATTGTACTCTATCACTAGGACGAACGTGCTAACTGAAGCCCGATCAGAATGTAACACCCCAACAAACCAATCCTATACCATCTTTCGGAATGGGAAAGTGTAAAAGCAACAACAGATGAACTAGCAATGATTGAATTAAACAAGCATCTGCAAACACCGTTCCTGGGCCACTACTGTCACAGAAGGTTTACAGAGAAAAACCCAAACTCGGCAGAAGGAAAGCAGGCAGAGCAGTCACCGAAGGCAGACACGAATCAAGGTAACCCGGGTGCGGTCCCAGTAACTTTCGAAAAGTTCTGGAGCGACGCTAAATTTTTTGACTTCAGGTCAGCGCAACAGGTAGCCCCAGGGGTATAAGGCATGTTGCATCAAAAAACTTCAAGGCACCTTTCTGGATTGATACTACACGCGCGACACGCATGTCGACAAAATCTATAATCTGTAACACAAAGCTCGTGCCAGCTTCATTATACCGCTAACAGTCTTTACTGATCAATACTTTGCCATATCGAGAAAAAAAAAAAGTTTTCTCTTCCCTTTCTATCTGAGTAAAAGTCATTATTCAATGCTTCTCCTTTCTCCTCGACTATATGTAATAACATTTTCCACTCTTGTCTGTTCCCTCTGGAAATACCACTTACAATTTAAGCAGCAGTATCAAGCTGGTAAGAACTATCATCCAAGAACTTCCACCGACTCTAATCTCAACTAAATTCACGCCTACCTACACAAACTCTGCCTAGAACTTGACAGGGTATTCTATTAAGTCAACACTTGCAATCATGCTTATGTTTGAACTTAGGTTTATGGTCACCTCAAACTACGCCTGTCCAGGTTATTCGCACTCACGCTAGTGATTCCCCTATCCCTTATAAGACTTCAGGCAAGTATCATATGCTAAGGACAACTTGCTGTAATTTGTAAACCCAGGATACTACTCAAGTGAAACGCAGCTGAGATCCCCCTCCATACTCCAAGTAAATATTACATTTCAAGGATAACCTGCTGGAAGTTAAGAACCCACGAAAGTGCACAAGTAAAACGCACCCAAGAATCCCAGAAGCTCTGCCCATATCCTATATCAACGCCACAAATATATACTGCTCCGTCGGGGTCCCTACAGACAAGGACACAGATGATCAAGTCTACTTATAGCACAGTTGCCCCAACGCAAACAAACGCTGCGGCAGTTAGGGGACTGCAGGAAAAAGAAGCACGGCGATTCACAAAAAAAAGATTATATGAGAAAGTACATCCTTCATGTTCTACGGAAGGATACATCTGCGGAGCCATATGGTCCGATATAAACCAAGGATTCAAAAAAGAGTTCACGTCACCTATCACTATATTTAGTACGCACGAGGCTATTCAAGACGGGCTAACCATATCTGCATCAATCTACTCGCAGAAAATCAGCGTCCACATAGCCACCATACCGAAGTGGTCGAAAATGGATGAAGGCACGATGAAAGCTATCACCGAATACCTCCATTATATACCGGAACATTTTGGTGCCATGTATTCAATAACAATAGAAACAAAATGCAATCTCGAGGCAGAAGACCGTGCTATAAAGACAGCAACTAATGAAATAGCCGATGTGTTCGAACGGATCCTCCTACAAATCGGTGAGTTACATAAGGGAACGGTGATGACCTACCTTGATAAATCGGGCTGCCCTTACTGGCCCGTTTACGTCAACGATGGCATTATATAATCCTCCCTCCCTCGGCCATCAAAAATAAATCCACTAGCGGTTTTTACTGCCAAAGCCCCATGTAGCATCAGCCATTCATGCACGGCAAAATACAAGTGCACTATTGTCACTTACACACAGCATGTTCTCTGTTTTGTAAAAAGAAAGACCGCATACTAATTTTAAAGATCATATAGTTAAAGACCGTTGTCCGGGTGAAAACAGACAGCCTACGGTCGGCAGCTGACCCCTCTGTATTGAGTAAATATGGAAAAATTGCATGCAAAAAAAGCGGATAGTGCGGTCGGAAACGGCAGATATAGATTCATAGTGTCTAACATATGGATTAGCACATATGAACAAACGGCCTTCACCGTCTCCACAACCGTTACACAAGTACCAGTATGTACCAAGTCTATACTGATAAATAAGGCACAACCCCCACATATGGTACATCCACTGTCTACAACTGTGCGCGCCAGCAATGAACAGCCCGTTATCATGGTGTCAGACGTGTACGCCGGTAATGTATGGCCTGTTATCATATGGCTATCACCGCAGGCGAGTAGCATATACCTGTTACACTATGACTTAAAAAGTGTGCCATATCTTTCTTGCTATTGGGATCTAGCGGACCTCCCCACATAGGTAGACATTCTGAAAAACTAGCATTCTGGGTACGTAGGCGTCCTATTCTTGGACGTTATTAATCCTGGACAGGTTATATAATTCGTACAGGCAAGAGTTGCGGACATCTCTCGATATATTCACATCCACTGCGGGTAAAAGTACGCGAGTAGCAATACAAAAGACTGTGTTATGCTAGCGCGGTTTGAAATCAAAAAAAGACGGGTAAGTTTCTTAGCAGTGCTGATCACCTCTGTGTCAACCCACATGCTGTCCTCATCCTGTAAATAGTGAAAGGATTCCACGATTAAGAACGAGGGTGAACACGGGTCCCCACTGGGATGGCAAGGTGAAGAAACTTACGAGTTTGCCAAGTGGGCGCCCATACTGCCGAGACAATGCTTTGCTTCATAAATTCACGACTCATACACATTATGATGATAAGTCATCTTAGGTATGGAAGAATCGCCTCCTGTATTGTGGTATATAGTAATGATTGCTGAAATTGTTGAAAACGCCTCCTGATAGAGCACACAATACCAGTGTCATCTCGAAGGAGGCTCCCGCACGGTACTTAAGCATAATGCCATTGAGGCAGCTGTGGCATTCGACGGCTTATAAAAACATAAACCTAGTATACTGGATGAGCAACCTGGATGAGCCACCTTTTAACCCCTATACTGCATTAATACCCAGCATTATCTCAGGAAAGCAGACCTGGCGTTATAACGATGCGGCGAAGACGCAGGTATGTGGAAAAACGGCGTGGAAGGCTTAGATCCGCAGCACGATGATGTGGCTATATATATGTTACCGTACCTTGCAAGTGTAAAAAACCCAAGACGTGCCACACCGCCCTGGCATCACAGTCCACGCTACCAGGATTCCCCGCCGGTAGACATTCATTGGACACCCGCCGATACTCAACCCCAACCTGCAACAAATACCTGCCCTTTCCCCATTTTCACCTTACATTTAGCTACCTCTCCTTCTCCTTCTTTTTTCGTTGATTTTGTCCGCGCCTGTTGACGCCCAGTGAGAGCTCTTGCTTGTGGTTGTCCTCCTGGTTTGGGGGGTGAGCCCCTTTCCCCCGAGTTATTCGGTGTATCGCCCTCACCCTCTTTTTGGTTCTCCTTGTTCCTTTTTTTGGTGGCGGCCAGGTGTCTCGACCTCTGGTTTTGCTGCCCCCCCTGTGACCGACTCTGTCCGTCACTGTGATGCCCTTTGCCCGCGTTCTTTTGGGGCTGCATCGCGTTCCCTTGGGTCGGAGGATATTGCTTTCTCCGAGCTGGAAGCACAAATGTGGCACCCGGGCCCGAAGATAGTGGTAGTAGTGGACCCGAAGATCCCTCAGATTTGGTTATGATTTCAACAGAATCGAATAACACCGCGACACCGAAGTTATCTGGGACCATCAATAACTTGGGACCCACCAGCAATCCTGGGTCGAGACAAAACACGCCACGACATTAACATCATCTGAATTCCACCAGTCGAAGCCTCAGCCTTCGAAGGACCAATGACCGTACGCCGGTCCGGGTCCGTTCAATGTCTAGACGACGGCACCTCCCTCTCACATTGCCGACCATACAGGTACCGACCATTGTAAATCAGCCGACCGAATTACCAACAGTTGGTGCACCAAATACGAGGGACACCGTAAGTCCTCTGGGTGTTGTGGATCCCGTTAACACACCGACGCTACCCTGTAGTATTCAAAAGCAGACTGGAGTGCTGCCGCAGACAACCACTGTGACTACCGAAGCTACGTGTGTTCAATCACACGGACCTGGTGGAACTACAATGGACCTGTTGCCCGGTGGTATTCAAGAGCAGACTGGAGTGCTGCCACAAACAACCGCTATAGTCACCGAAACTACGTGTGTTCAACCACATGGACCTGTTGTAGCTACGGTGGACCACATGGATGTGGGTGTTAGACAGACAGTCGAGGGGTTATTACAACAGCAAATGGTACAGTTTTAGGGACAGATGGATGCTTTCAAAACCGCTACCGATTTGGACTTCCGGAATCAGCTACAGAACCAGATCGAGATGGTTAAAAACGCCGCTAACCTGGAGTTTTAAAACCGTCTTGCAACCGAAACAGCAGCATTGCGAAATGAAGCATAGGCACACGTTTTGGAAATTAGTGGCAAACACCGTGAAGAACAATAGGACCTCTAGGCCCGATTGACCAGCATGGAACAGCAATTGGCATCACAGGTACATTCTTCGGTGGGGTAATTAGCCGCCGCAGATCGACAAATTGGGTAATTAGCGGGTGACCATGACCGAGAACAACGACTTCTCAAAGAGAGGATATCAATGATGGAACATAATTTTGAAAAACGGGAGCAGTCGTTTACCATTGTTACCGATGAACGTGCTCGTTTATAAGCACGATTGACCACTATGGAACAGGAACGAGCAACATTGCGAAAGGATTTTAGCCGGGTTGAACACGATTTGGACGCACATAAAACGATGGAACGGGACCGCAGTTTATTATTCGAACAGGAACGTGCACGGTATCATACATTGGAACGCGAGTTGACTGCACGAGTGGACCGTGAGGCTCAGCTCACCGAGTTATGTGCTACCGAAACGGACCGTTGTGCACGCATGGCAAAAGAGTTGGATATTTTGAGGGAAAAACACGAACTTTTATAAGAACGATTTTCTGAAGGTTCGTTATCTGAAGACGACGATGGACTCTCCGACCACTCGGGTTCTCAAGTAGAGAGACTTTCGAATATCTCAGACGTTGGTTTGTGTTTTCGGGCTGATACTAGTGGAACCACATAATTGCCGCGACAGTTCGATATTGGGACACCACCATCTGTTACTACTACCAGTTTGGGTGGACCGACAACAACAACACCATTCGTGACGGACGATGGTACTAGTGCTAAAACGTGTAAAACACCACACTCGAGTGCGTTTTCGAAATCTGGTACCAGTGCCCGCACCACTACCGCCAATGAGGGACCGCAGAGCACCACCACCGATAAACACATTTTTGGACCCAAGACTCCGATGACCGAGTTTATGAAAACCGATATGTTGACAACCGAGTTTCGGAAAATGTTACAACCAATATTCACAACAATGTAGGAATAAAATTCGAAGATTGACGCGCTTACCTCGAGTACGTCACCAGAAATGGTGAAAAGTTTAATCACACCGTTAATGGATGAACTCCGTGACCACGGTACCAAGATTGGGTCGTTAACAGAGTTGGCACCACCGTCATGCAAATCTTCATTTGGGAATACCGCCAATATATCCGATTCACTTCCGGTGACTACCACGTCAATGTATACGGTACCACAATTTGGAACCACAGACGATGGTCCCCCGGCACTGAGTACATCACCGAAACAAGAGAAACCGGGGCAATATCTTCCCGCATCCTCTAAACTGCGGAAAGACCCACCTCCTGTAACGACTGACAGTACGTCCGTTGGTACCACTGGAAATACCATGCCGGTGGAACCGATGTTGAGCCGTAAACCGAAGGTGCGGTTGGACCCATTGAAGGAGCTTACGAAAGAGGTCCGTGAAATTTTAGGACGAAAAGACCAGTTGGACGATAACGAGACGAAAATTCTCAAGATGCAACAAAATCTTTTGAAATAAATGACCGTTTTCCGCGAAGAATGGCATCCCTACAACCCCTCCAGCACCGCCATGACTGCCGCAGCAGCAATGGGCCATCATCTTGCAGACATGTCATTTTCGGACCGAGACAAATTCCTTGGGCTGTCGGGTGGTACCTATTTACAGACAAAGGGTTTGGACTATGATGTTGGGAAAGATGCCCAAGATGTCCGGGTAAACATGACACGATAATAAATCGAGGAACACGCTGTGGACGAAACCGTTGACCAGAAAATGCCGTACCACGTAGCAATTCAGCACGAGATCGAATAATACATTCTCGATTGTGCCCGGTCCGATGGGGTTTCATATTGGAACGATTATATGGGGTTTAGGACTAGCGATGATAGCACCGGTTTGAAAATGGACCTCCCGACCTGTTCCACCTCATTATCGGACCTCAAGGACCGTTCACGACGATTTATGAAGGAACGCGAATATCGGTTCGAATGGTACCGGGTAAACAATTTTAAACCAGAATTGGTGCACCTTATGAAGGACCTTGCGCCCGAAGCCAAGGCTGCCCTCGAGGAATGTCGGACCGAAAGGAATAAGTACAAAAAGATTTTTATATTTGAGGAGGAATATATGCTTAGAGTACGATTCAACTACAAACATTTGATAAACTCGGTCCAAAGGGACCGAATCAAGGGTTTCACAGAGGGGATCCAATTGGCCGGTCGAGAAGGACTTTGGATCACCCATTAGAAAGAAGTGTCCGAGAAGTTGGCCAAGTACGGGTATGATGAGCGACCGATTTTCTTTGGGTCCAAGTAGTACGACGCCATAGTGAATATCTTTCCAGCCTAGAGACGGTTAGATTTCGGAAAGAAAGCCTAGGAAATGGGATTCAATCTGACCGGCCTGTCCACCAGTCTGACACTAGCCCACTTCATCGGGTGGTTAACGCGGACCGTTATTGTTGCAGAACATGTTTTGGGAACCGAAGCTACATATGGTCCATACGAGGACTAGCGTAAAATAGCCGCGATTTATCGCAGCACCACCATTGGGGACCCCTAGAGTGACAACAACGGAACCACCAGTGGCACCAACACCGGGGAAACAGAAACTTCACAGGAATTGCGAACAATAATAATGAAACAATAGGAGTAATTGGACAAACTAACCGGTACCGCGCCCGAAACTTCCAGCACACCATTTTCTTTTGGGGTAACTAAACCATCGGACCCACCACCACCAGGAGATGATGACCCTGGTAAATCCGACGACAATCCGTATAACCGCACGGAACCTAACAAGAAGAAGAAATTCGTTGCTTGCGGGTTAAATCATAGTACACCGGACCACCGATTATTTTCTGGACTACTGGCATGCGCCACGTTTATAGGCGGATAAGAACCGGGGACCGTGCAATGCAGAACTTGTGGAGTTGCACACCCCCATCTCACCGATGATAAAGGCGCAATGATCTGCCCTGGGACCATTAAGGAACGGCGAATCCGAAACAATGCTCAAACAAACACACAAACACTCAAGTGTGAATGTTATTGTGGACCATCACAGGCTTGTGGGTTTTACAGGAAAATGCTGATAAAATTTAAGAATTTGGAAACCAATGGGGCCGAACTTTTCGCGGAATTTCGAGAATTAATTTCACAGGCGGGGCTAGACAATACAGTTGATGGGATCAAGCGACAGATTGGGACCAAGACCTCGGAAAGCCAGAGGAAGACGCTGAACAAGATGATAAAACGATTTAATCAGGTGAACAAGGATAAAAAACGAGACGGCGATTGGAAGAAGAGAAGAGGTAATAATGGCAATAATACCGCACAACAACACCGCGCGTTTTTTAGTCCATTCTATGTTGCAGATGATGGGGTGGAACTTCTTTGTGAACCGGTGGACGATGCGTATGGACGGGTGGAACCACAGGCATATCCAGGTGTTACTGAAATTGTTCACGAGTTAGAAATTGAAGATAAAATATTCCGAGAAACTCAAGAAAAACAATTGAACACCGTCGACCAAGATACGCAAGAGTTTGGGACCACATTAGCGCAAAAGGAAACCGATATTTCCACAATTTTATGGACCAGAGAATGGAGAGAACTGTACTTGAGGAAATTTAGCAACATGAGATACGCGGAATTTCGGAACTATTTGGTCGCCACGATACAACCACCGAAACCAATAAGCACGGGAATCCCGTTAGCGATTTTAACGATTGGATTCCTATTTGTTGGCACCATTTTATGGACCGTTGGAACCACGATACCATCGAATATGGGGAATATACTACGCTATTTGGGCTATTGAAGTTGGATTTTGTTTATGAACTTGATTTGGACGTTGCAGCTAACGAGGCCCCGGGTTATGGCACGGAACGTGGACCAACAAATAGCGACACCGCCGAAACGGTACCATAAGCATTTGGTAACACGACTTAAGACCGAGGTAGGCGGGGAATCTGGCATTTAGTCACCAGCGAAGGTTAAGAACAATCGAACATTACCAGTGATTTCACCGCAGTTATCACGCCGGGTAGCCGCATTAAGGGACGAAGATTACAGTGAATCCGATACAGAGTTATCAATTGCGACGACCGTGGACCATGGGGAACAAGAACAGCTGCAACAATTTTGGGTTGGTTAACCCACTGCAGTGCTACCTCACATGGGCCGGGTTGGACAGTATGGACTTTCAGAATAAGAAATCCGTTCACTACACCAAGCAGCACATGGATTACAGCGTGGCCGAGAAGAATACCATAGGTATTTACTGTTATCCGAAGCCTCAGAATATGTATACAGGAAAACGGCGGGGGCAGATATACCAACGCAAATTGGACCCGGTGGTGTTTCAGTACCCATACCAAGACTTGGCAATTTGATCTAACTTGGGTTTACCGATCCGCAGGGACACCGCAGGACCACATGGACGTTACCAGATACAGGTTGTTTGGTCAGCAGGTACATTTGGGGTCATTGCTTGGGGAATGTCCATTTTTTACAAAAACTGGGGCTACCGATCGAGGAGAGGAGAGATTTGAAAGAATGGGTCTCCGTAGGTTCCAAAAAAGCCGCTACCGAGAAATTCGTGCTGCGGTACGCTCGGATCGATCCAACATTCACAGGCTATTTAGCATCATCCCTCGGGGATGGCCAAAAACCGATTTTCGTAGAGCACTCGAAAAACGCGACCATTGGACCACGGGTTTCCAACGGAGTAAAAATTGGCAATGGTATTTTAGTGATGGTTGTTGATTGGATGCACACGACGGATTCAGTAGTACTAGGACATGGGACCTTAGAGGAGATGGGTTATTCTTTAGCGGTGCCCGAATACGTAACACTTAGAACAACTGAAGGACGATTATGCTGCCCTAGGAACGAGATTGGAAGTCGGAACCCAACGTACAGCGCCGCTGAAGTAATACCGCCGATGAATAAGATGGATAATCAAAAACCGAAAAACACGTCGAAGACTGGATTTTCTTTTGGAACGATGGCTGCAATTATCACCACTAGTTCCCCGGATTGTCAAGCAGGTGAGGCAACCATAACTGCAAGTAACCCGGACAACAAAGCAGGTGAGGCAACCATCGACGTCACGAAATTGACACCACCGGTACCTACAGAGAGTGAACCGTCAGTTAGCTCTTTTGCGAAGCGAACCCTCCCAGGACCGACTGAAGAACAAGATAGTGGACCTGTAACTGGTACCGATAACCCGTACAGTATGTTGGAGCAGGATTTGGAACAACCGGATGTTGCCGAAACAGGTGGATTTAAATTCCAACGGTGGGAATCTAATTACGTTACAATGTAGGATGATGTGCTGGAAGAGGAAGATTTCGGAGCGGAGGAAATTTTTGAGGACTAAGCGGACCAATAGGGTCCATAGACTGATTGTAGTACTTCGTTTCAGGACATTACGTTTCAATCTATTAAGAATAGTACCAAAGTTGTTAGTTCTTAATAAATTTTTGATAAATGCATGAACTTTCTTGGATCGACAGAAACAACGAAAACGTTGTATAGTTTTGCCTAACAAGCATCAGATTCATAGGGCACTCTACGGGTTGTGAATATTTTACTATTATTTAACCAGGTCGTTTTTGGGTTCTTTGGTATCACATTGGGACAGTTTTTGAGAGAAGAATATAAAACAGAGCCAGGAATTTTGGCATTTGACATGAGTAAGGGATATGGGTAATTCCTACTATCAAAGCGATTACGGAAAATTCTTGGGTGGGCTGGGACCACCGTTTGGTCCCCGGTCCGTATGTTCCTGGGAATCAATTGGGCACCGGGGTTTTTTCAATCGATGGTAGATGAAATTTTTGGATCCATCCGGATCCCTGACCTCTCGGTTAAAGAGGTGGACCAGATATTGAAACACGAGTAAGCTGTTGGGTACTGCAATCAACCGCGCGCAACACCCCCATATGACCCTTCCGGTACCCCTGTTGGCACCGGACCACCACGGTACGAAAATTGGGACCAGTACTTTGATATGGTCCCCGATCTTGTAGCTGGCAATGGCCATCCGCATGAGCTACCATAAGATCTATAACGAGAAAAAGACAAAGCATCTCGATTGCCGAAACGACTTGGGGAACCACTCAAATGACGAAGTGCTCGAGCTGTCTTGGGTTATATTGACGACTTGAATTTATTATTTTTGGGTACACTTTTCTTGTTTTTATTAGTTGGAATGGTCTTTTCGTCAGCAGCATATGCGGGATTCACATTTTCGTTAGGGAAAACGAACCTCCGAAAATCACTGCCATTGCTGGGCCGAATTATCGATGTATGTAACGGAACCCGGACATAGGATGACAAATAACGATCAGGAATCCGTAATTACCCGGAACCAACAACAGCGAAAGCGCTCCACCGTTTTTTATGCTTGGTGAATTACAACCGAGAATATTACTACGAGTTTAATGAGAAAAGAGCGATACTGGCACCGTATGTGAAGGACTTCAAGGGATTCTCCACGGACCCACAGGCATTAGCAGCATTTCATGACCTTCGAGAAGCTGCTGCCCGGTCTATCGAATATTATGTTATGGATATCCGAGCCGCTTGCAGTTACCATAATAAGTCGGGACCCGCGAACAGCATTCCCCGATTTTCGGTGGACTCTTCAGGACAAGGAACTACGGTCGTGGGCCTCCAGAACATAAAAGGGAAAATGCGGTTAATATATTACAACGGGTGTTCGTGATCTAAGGACGAACGGACCAGATCGGGGAATTCAAGTCTTCGGTTTGAAATTTTAGGGTTGTTGTTTTTTGTGCGGAAGGTTCTGCCGCAAATACCAACCGTGGTCCCTTTTGTCCTCTACTACGACAACACAGTGTGCTCGGAACCAGAGCTTGCGGGCCTGGCCAAACGAACAACGGTCTGTAAAGGAACTTGTTCAATGGCTCTTGAAATTAACCAGGCCCTTCGGTCGCGACCTTGTTGACGTGTGTCACAAAATGGCACTACCATTGCAGCCGATTCAGGAACCAGAGGACTTGTTGCAGGCATCACTCGCGAAGAACTACTGGATATTATCAGGCATGAGATGGGTATACCTACGAGTGACCCAACTCCACCTGCGAGTGCAATGGCCCAACGGGTACAAACGTATCGTCGCGCTGCGTACCCGACGGAAACCTGGGACGATCGGTATACTAAATATACTCAGGGAACCGATGTTTTTTCGAAGGGGTTTGGTTCTGATTTTTTAGTCACAATAGAGGGGGATGTTCGATTGTTATCATGCGGTTCCGTTACGGACTTTGTTTTATGTATGGACCATTATGGGTAATTATTAGGCGAAAATGATCAGAAGAGTGGACGAATTTAATTGGTACCTGGGCAATCTATTACATTATGTGCCACCGGTTATGGGTTAGAACAGGAAGAAACATTGCTGCAGAATTCACAGGAAATGTACTCTGTTGATATTGTTTGGGGCACTGTGGCGCAGGTTTCAACACCCACACCACTCCTTTGCACTTATGAGGCACTTACATAGGGAATATCTTTCGAAGGCTTACCTTTTATGGCACGAACTGTTTGTGTTACTCCTTCGACGACCGTACGACGGGTGTCCGATAACATGTTAATGAAGAACGTTGTTGTTATTATTTCAGAGGTAAATCCCGGAACCGCTGGAGACGCTGCGGATCATCGGGTTTATGGGACCACTCACGAAATCAGTGGACCAACGTTATACAATAGTAATATCCTCGGTACCCCTGAAGAAGTGGCCGAAGAAATGAAAAGACGAACGGACCGCCTCAACCACACGGTGGATGATGACCAACACCACGAAGAAATAGTAACAACATTACTACCTATTTTTATGCAGACATTACCATTTTCAGTAGCGTTGGTCGTTGTCAAGGTCTGTGTCGTTTTTGCAGGATCCTTTTGAAGTGAGGGCCGTCCGTTCCCGTTAGTCCGACTGACCCAAGCGTACCATTGTCTTCGAAAAGGTGCCAAATACCCTACAACACGTAGGATTAGCCTCGTGGACCTCGCAGGAACCGTCCTTGACTTTTTACTATGGGAAGCTAGTCGCGAGGGGTTGATAACCTAGTATGACGTAAAAACAGATGGAATCCCGTTGCTCCTCTCAGCCGTCTTCCTGGCGGTGCGCAAAAGATCCGCACTAGGACGAATGGTCGTAGACGCGGTCCAGGCCAACCTCTGTTTCCTACCGGCCAACTGGGCTATGACCAACTGCGCCGAAGTCTGAGATTTTCTATTATCTGGACTGTCGACCATCGCCAGCCCTACTTTCCACTCAGAGGAGGGCACGCCCGCAATGGATCCTTTTAGAGAAACCCAAACAGTCCTCTTGGGGTCGTTAACCGACCGAGAATTTTCATCAAGTTTTTTCCAGTACTACCAATATTACCGAATAACCGATTTTTATAGAACACTGCTAATGGAAGGGGATTTATGGTACCGAGCTTATGAGTCGATACGGGCATTAACGTTTCCAGCGCGGAATATTTCAGTCGATCTGGGTAAAAATACAGCGAGTTTTGTGTTGAAATATAACAGGTAGAGTGGACACAAGCCCACAACGTTGCGGATCCCAGTACGGTACCCTCAAACACTGGTTGGCGTTTGCAAAACACTGCTTGGATGCAATGACGCACCACATCCACGAACCAAGTTTTATGTAGCGTACAAATTTCTACCCGATTTGGAAACATGGGATTTTGAGACCAACTACATAAAAACATTCCCTGAAATTAAGAAACCACCAGAGGGTTTAAAATGATATTTAGCCCGCTATCCACCGTGTAACAAGGCCGTCAAGACACACGAGGACGAGAACACCATCTCGTACACGTGCAGCTGCAACTGAACCTCAGGATCAGCCACACCCCCGTTGGACGATGGTGGTTTTATGCACCCAGATATTGTGCCTGCACCGCCTCCTTTGGTCGCACCACCACGGGCCCCACCGAAACATACTCAACCGCTGGCACCACCGGATGCGATGGCTCCGTTGGACGATGACCTGGCCGCACCAGACGCAGATGATATTGTTATCGTGGATGATACTCTAGACGCGGGGGACAACGACGGCGATTTCGAAGAGACGGGGAAAAATGACGACCAAGGAAAACCTGTGTTTGATACGAATGGAGAATTCAAAGAACCAGTGATAGATGTTCATTCGACGGTTGACCAATATTACGTTTACCTGCGAAATCTCATAGCCCTTATGGCCCCAGGTGGTACCCGTACAGACCAAGTCCTCCTCCCTTACACGGAATTGACGCATGTGATATATTGTTTGTATGTGTTGCTAACACCACAGACAGCAAAGGCGGTAACATTGGATCACGTGACGGTGCACCGCGGACCAGCTGATATGCTCGGATTGTAAAATGTTTTCAAAGTTATCCATTTGAAAGGAACGAAGTGGCACCGTTATGGAGGAATAGAGATACTCCCTGCGCTAGGGGATGGTCTGCATATGGAACTCAAGAAAGACGAGTTTTTGATTCTATTGCGGAAAACAGATCCCGGGTACCATATTCGAGTTCCTTCAGACATATCGGATGACTTATTAACCGAGACAAAACAAGAATTGGGCCACATTCTCGCAGGATTACATGCAAAAGACATTGTGTCCAACAGCACTGATGACAGTTCGATTCTCACAGCTATTTCAGCATACTACCAACGTAATGGACATCGAACGGACATTTCTCGTGACCGAGCAGTGCTGAACAGTTTGCATCAATTTCATTTGCTTCCTTCAGGACATCTGGCTTACCTCATGAATGGTGTCCCGTATGTCCACTTGACCAAGAAAACAGCGCTGACAGTGCTGAAGAAAATCCATCTGCATAACGATGCCCATCTACGTCCTACCGCTATGACTTTGGATGCTTAGTATCGGGTAGGGTTTTACTACCCAACCATGATGACGATCGCCGATCGGATTTACAAATAGTGTTTGCATTGTCAAAGCTTGATTGGACCAATTGTGAACCAATACTACGGTGATTTTACGTCCGAGTAGTACCAAATGGTCGGAACTTGTCTTGTGGTAGATTGAGTAACAAATCTACCACCAGATAAGCAGATTTCACCAGACTTCCCGACGGGGGACCCGCGGTCCAAGGACCTCACAGCCATCTTTACTGCCGCGGATGCAGTGTCCGCATGGCCCTACATATTTCCGCACCACTCGGCGACAGGCAGAGCCGGTGCGTTTTTCGTATTCTAGATCCTAAAGGAGGAGCACTACACGGTCATCCGGTCCGACAATGGGTCCCATTTTTTAGATGAATTTGAAAATACACTAAGAGACCTTGTACGGGACCATTTTGGACAAACTCGGGCGGACTCTCTCATCTTCAGACGTTCATCGACCTACCGACCAAGTGCCCAGTCCGCTGTTGAGGGACCGCACGCCGAAATAAATCGGGAATTTCGGATTGGTATTGGTCTCAAAGACGAGGACTTTGTGCGTGATACCGAGACAGCTGCTTGGAAGTACGTCGGCATCGCAGTAAAGTGACTACCACGGTTATTTAGGGCAATTCAGGCACTCATTGACAAACCACGACTTGCATGAGATGGACTGTGCGTCCGTCAATGTCATCAAGGACGTGCGCCATTTAGGGGAGATGCGGTGGTGCATCGTGGGCCCTCAGATGGCTTATTGGCGGACGTGTCTTCTTTTGTCACATAGCGCCGTGAGGCTATTGCGGCACGCAGAGAGTCACGACTGAACCGGAACCGTTAAGCGAACCAAACTGTGCGTCGGCACAACCGAGTGCAATTGACCATCGGAGATACTGTTTTGAAGCTTAGACCAAATAAAACCAAACTGTAATCGCATTATTTACCCGAGGTTTTCGTGGTCTGCAAACGTATGGCAGGATCCGCACAAGTAGTCGGTCTAACGAGTACCATCGATAAGTTTAGTACCGTCAACTAGGCAAACCTGAAACATTTTCCCATTTTCAAGGCCGCTGTTTTGGAAATCCTGACCACAGATATTGGACCCGAGAACGCCGAAATACGTTTACAAGAGTTGGAATCCATTGGAATCAGGTATGCAGATGATGCACATCCAGACGATAACCAACTGCGCTAATACAACTGCCATGGCTCTTTTCGTTTTTCAATGGAACCACTCAGTGGAACGGACCAATTGACCATTCCGACGACAGAGACGTGGTTTTAACTGAAATAAATGTTAACAGGATCCCACCCATTTCCAGAAGAGGGATATGGGTGCCTGCAGCATCGAATCAATTTCGCGTACCAGTACACTGGGGTGGACAGAGATTTTTTGTTTTTTGTATTCGCTAAACCCACGAAGACGTTGGACCCGCAGACGATTGCCGACATCCCGGACGATTCTTGGACTAAAACGGACACGGTCATGTTATCGAGAGCAGGACTGAAATCACGCGTGCTACAGACAGAACCGACAAAGTTGAATCAGAAGATGCTTGGGGTTGTTGCATTTGAAAGAAATGGAACCCGTTTAGGTCCCGACACGACACTACTGATCCACCGTTCTCGGGAGAGACAAGATGAGCATAGTGATTTCAAAGTCAGGTACAATAAGATGAAGATTCCACAAGAACTGCACACACCGACTCATCCGTATCGGTACACAGGTAGAGGACTGCTACTAAACTGGAACATAGACGGACTTCTCCGACTGTTAAACTACCCGGAACAACGGAACCAGCTCTTGCGATTGGGACATGAGTGTGCGTTCATTTTTCTACAAGAAACAAAGTTGAATGCGGACACGTCAGAAAAGAAGTTGACACCCGTTTTGGAATCATTATTCCCAGAATATGATCTGGTTTTCAACAGTTACAACAACACTGGAAAGAAATTGGGTTACGCAGGAACTGGAACGCTGGTACATAAAGGAGAGAAGGCAACAATCAAAAATATCAAACTGGTAACCGAGATGGGTTTGCAGAACCAGAAGACGACAATAAGGACCGAGATGGAGCAAGCAGATGGAGAAGCGCGGATCCACCTCACGACGACAAAGACAGCAGGAGGAACATCCCGGGCTTTTGTCAATGTGTATGCTGTCAACGCGAAGGACGATTTGAGTCGTATGGATCTCAAGGCTGTGTGGTACCACATTTTCGGGGACTGGATACGGACTCTGAAGGACCAGTTTGACCAGGTACTGGTGGTTGGTGACCTCAATTTCCTCAGTTCACGAGAAC
>Ga0099798_10037_pt1 | contig 37106 bp, 46 predicted proteins | sample Uncmet_Sort29A_1_FD_89870 | JGI IMG/M metagenome (GOLD analysis project Ga0099798, IMG submission 89870) | Marine eukaryotic communities from CALCOFI LINE 67, Pacific Ocean - CN13ID_Sort29A_1 | ecosystem: Environmental > Aquatic > Marine > Oceanic | place: Pacific Ocean: Monterey Bay | collected...
TTATTGGAATAGTTCGTAGGAAATATTTTTTATCGAAAAATAATGTTAATTTTATATTTTGATAACAAATTAATTTAAAATATTTAAATAATATAATAAATATTTGTCCAGTAACCAGAATCTTATTCGTGGACGGGAGAAATGGGACAGCACGTCTTCAGAATCTTCGAATTCCGTTCAAGCGGATCTAGAATTTGAGAAGATGCCATGCGAATTTTTCGGATTCTCCCCGGATGGACGGAAAAAACCGAAAAAAATAACACAGAATCGCGCGCGCTTTTAGTTTTTATTGCGGGCAGAATAAAATGTGAAAAATAGAAATAAATATACACCCAGACAAACAAATTATTGGCCCCGGTAAGTTTATTTTTTTCTAATAGTTTACTGTTGGGGTTTGCCCCCCAGGGAAATCTGTGTAGCTCGAGGGCATTAGTTCCGAAAAGCTTACTCACAAAAAAAAACAAACGATCAAAAAAGAATCATATTTCTCATACCCAACTTTCGATCTCCATTATACTAGACCAGAACGAAATGATTTTTTTTACCGATCTCCATTATACTAGACTTATTGCTCCGTGAGAATGATGATTTTTTTGCCCAAAAGGTGGATCAACACCCCCGAAGGTCTGTGGCTTCCAATAGAGGTGAATGGTATGCGGGTGCTGAATCCGTTCGCCGCGCCGGACGAGCGGCGTACGATGCGGGATCAGAACGTGTTTCAGAACGTGTGGGGGTCGTTTGTCGATAACATGAAAGCGATAGACCCCTTCCCGTTGCCGAAGGACAATCCGAACTATTTCGGAACAGCAGATGGTGAGGCGGCGCCCGAAGAGGGCGGCGGTCCCGATGCCGAGTCAGAGGGGCTGGCAGATCCTGGTGGTACTACGAATGATGGTGGTGAGGTGCATAATCAGGGTAGTCCGGCCGCGCAGGAATCGAAAACCGATCCTACTAGTGCGCACATTTCTCCGGGGCAAATAATTCATAATTCTTACGGAGCAATAATGTTTCGTTCTGGTCTAGTATAATGGAGATTGAAAAATATACGTTCTAGAAATTTCCCAATTATATGCCCCGGAGAAACGTGCTTACGATCCTACTAAGGCTGGCAACGACGGCCCAGGCGAATGAGAATCAGATTTCGCAGGGTGATGATAAATAACATCTTGTTCTCGAAAAAGTGACTTAACTGGTCCAGTCTGAGTACTTTCCCGCGTCCACGGTCAGCGAATTCAATTGAATCTCCGGCCGCATCCACAGTCAGCGAATTGAATTCCGCGTTTATTTCAATAGAGCATGGGAGGAATCAAGCTTAGCAATGATCTGAGACTGTTCCCAATTCTGTGTTTTGCAGTGGCTCTGGGTGTTGGTCTTTTTTTTTTTCGGGGTAAAAAAATCATAATTATTTCGGAGCAATAATGTTTCGTTCTGGTCTAGTATGATGGAGATCGAAAGTTGGGTACGAGAATAGATTCTTCTTGGGCAATATTTCTCATACCCGATCTCCATCATCCTAGACCAGAACGAAACATTATTGCTCCGAAATAATTATGATTTTTTTGCCCGCAAAATGGGGGGGATTGTCAGTGGGTGGGGGGATGAATCTTTCGAGTCCTGGCGTAGTTGGTTTCTCGAGTCCTGACACAACAGACAGACTGGGAACTGCAAGTTGGTCAGTGGCAGTTGCCGCCAAGTTTATTATTAGTGCTGCGCCAAATTAGTGCCGCAGTTGGTTGCCAGTTGGTCACGATCAATGGGACTCACTGCGGCCAAGATAGTGCTGCGTTTTATATTAAATACCTCGCGTTGGTGGAATTCAATTGCGATTCGAAACTGTACAATGGTCTCTGTCCTTTTTTTCCGGGCAAAAAAATCATAATTCTCACGGAGCAATAATGATTCGTTCTGGTCTAGTATAATGGAGATCGAAAGTTGGGTATGAGAAATATTCTAGCGATTCAACACTGTGCAAATTATGGTCTTCATTTGGCATTTTGTTGCGCACCAGAATTTCCGAAAAAACAAAAACCATACAGTGAAAACAGCGAGAACAGCAATGTGTGAATATTTGCACATTACTGCAAAAAACCAGCAATAGAAGAGAAGGCCGCCATACACAGACCTGCGTATCGTGGTGTCTGCATCTCGCCGGGGCAAATAATCCATAATTCTTACGGAGCAATAATGTTTCGTTCTGGTCTAGTATAATGGAGATTGAAAAATATTCATTTTTGAAATTTATCAATTAATTGCTCCGGAGAGATGCACTTACAAGATACGTGCGTGTTTGTTTGTATTGCAGCCGTACACAGAACATTTAGAGTTAGATACAGAACTGCGCATTAAAGTATCTATCTCATCTTTCGAAAGATCGGGAAAAAACCCACGACGCCCACAGTTTCAGCACAACCCCACTATTAAGTTTGGTCAAAGACCGTAACTTGGAAACGTGAACATTTGGGGATTTTTTCGGTTGGAATTCCTGCTCGTATACTCAGTATTAACATCCAGAAAAAGAAAAAGTCTCAGACAGTATTATCGAATGAGGATCGAGATAGAGTTAAACTTTTGAGAGAGAACGGGAATATAATTATTCAAGCAGAGCACAGAGCTGAATAGTATCATACGAACTACTACTACGACTACTACGGTAGAGGAGCAGGCAGACAGAAACATTTCCCTTGGCAGTGCCCCCTCCGGAACCAAGAACAGACAGTGATGTCCCCCCCCGCCGAGGATTCCGGGGAATTTTACCCCGGCGAGCCGGTGGCCCCCCCTGCCGGAAAAACCGTGGTCCAGACAAAGAAGGACCAGGAATTTGAGATTCCACACGAGGTCTGGGAGGCGTACGGGCCGGATGTCGCCCGTGCCGCCAAAGAGGCGGATTCCTCGGGGCGTGGCGCGCTTGGTATTCGGGAATTAGCGATGTTTCTGGAGAAGTACACCGAGGTGACCCGAGAGGAGGCAGAGTTAGAGAAGCAGGAGAAATGCATGTCTGCGGTGATTCTCGGGGATAGTAATAATTCTTTCGGGTAAAAAACTGATAATTCTTTCGGGGTCGCAATAATGTTTCGTTGTGGTCTAGTATAATGCAGATCGAAAATCGGGTAATACTAACATGCCATACACAAAGTATTGGTCAGTAACAACATGTCGTCCTGCTCCGTGTCAGGTGATCTTCCACGAAACAATGTATGGTTCTCCGATGGAAAATGAAAATTCAATTCATTTAGAGAGAAAATTCAATTCATTTAGAGGAATTCCAACCGAAAAAATCCCCAAATGTTCACGTTTCCGAGTTACGGTCTTTGACCAAACTTAGAGAGAAACTATTGCGCGAATAACCGCGAATACGAGAAATACGACCGTAGACTGATTGTGGCTCTCATTGTCGTCATCATTCTCATGGCCGGCGCCATGTTCGGGGTTTCTTACGCGGCGGCAGAAGCCGCGAAAGACTTCAGGCCGCGAAAGAGTACGGGGGCAGCGAGTAGTGCAGGGGCGCAGTTTTTTCTCTTGCGGCACGACTATATATATGTATGACAAACAATCCAATTGTGTTTCTTTGGGGGCAGAAACTCGCGTTCTGTTCGATTTCTTTTTTTTCTCAGAAATGCAAAAAAATCAGAATTCGTTCCAGAGAATAAGCAGTCTACTCATGCGGCAGCTCCGGCGGTCAACAAAGCACCTGGTGCCGCCGGTGCCGCCGGCCAAAGCACCGGTGCCGCCGGCCAAAACGCCGGTGCCACCGGCCAAAGCACCGGTGCCGCGGACAACGCACTGGTGCCGACGGCCAACAGAGCACCTGTGTTGTTGGTGACGCCGGACGAAGAACCAGTGGCGACCGCGGCATTCTATGCCAGGGATATCAGCTACGACACACCGGATGAAGAGTTGCAGGGGATGCGCAGCCTCATGCTCCGGCTCAAGTGTGGCGGGACGATATCTTTGCCCATCAGGTTTTGGATACGCTCGCCGAATGACGGGGCCGGAACCCTTTTGATCATGTTTCACAGGTTTGACGACGCGGGGATCGCTCAGGCAACTTACGCCAAGAAGCTCTGGGTCAGGTATCATAAGGGGGAAACCACCCCCCAGTTCAGTCACAATCTGTCGCAGTTGATGCGATTGTCGTCCGTGCGCGCGCAGGACAGACGTAGGATGTTGCAGGAGAGGAGTCTCGCGACCGGAAGCGAGTGGAATTGCGGTTATGACGCTACCGAAATCGATAAGTTGGAACGTGAATGTCGATTCCCGGGGTGAATAATTCATAATTCTAATACAAAGCATAAATGTTCGTTCTTCCCTAGGGTATTAATGGACATCGAAACATAGAAATTTGGAAAAAAATTGATAATTAATTTAACCCCAGGAATCGACGTGCACAGTTGGAACACTGCGAAGAGTGCGCGATGATATCCGCTCAAGTGGTCTCCACCGAAGACAAAGCGACGGTGTGTGCCGAAGCCAAGATGAACACTAATTGGATCATGCTGAGTGGGCCAAAACAGTGGTTATTTTCGGGTAAAAAAATCATAATTCTTACGGAACACTAATGTTCGTTCTCCTTAATGATAATGGAGATCCAGTGCCGAAAAAAATGACCACTGTTTTGGCCCACTCACCATGGTCAGGTCACTCGACGGTAACGGTGAACCGACAGATGACCCGATAGATGAACCGATTTGGATCCTAAAACCGAACGGCACCAGCTACCAAGACCTTGGCGGTTGGGCCCAAACTGCTTTCCGGTGCCCAAACGCCACGCCTTCGGGCTACAAAAGCAACGCGGGCATTTGTTATTGGTGCGCTCGGAGAATGGACTTCTGGAGGATTAGTATGGTACAGGGCACAAAGGAAAAGCCCGGAGTTCGGAAACGTAATCATCCGTGCGATTTAAACTCATCTGGCCGAAAAGAGGACAATGGGTGTTTCACGACTTATGAGGTCCATCACATTTGGGCGAGTTGCGTCAACGTACCGGTACCCCAAGCCGATGACCCTGAGGCTGAGTCATGCGTTGACGTCTTCGATGATGCTGCTAGCTATTTGACCTCTACGACTACGGAAACCGAGAGGACGGAGTACCTGCAGAGTGCGCGCATTTGAATTCTCCGGGGCAATTAATTCATAATTCTTACTTACGGGGTCGCATAAATGTTCGTTCTCATCTGGTCTAACATAATGGAGGTTGAAAAATATACATTAAAAAAACTTCCCAATTATATAGTCTCGGAGAAATGCGCTTACTACCCGGAGCGGCGCGCCAATTCTTGTTGTAACGGCATCGAAGATAGTTACTACCTCACCGATAGTTACTACCCCACCGATAGTGAGGTATCACTAGTTGGGCTGCGGGCGCGCGATGATTCCGCAGAGCAGGCTCTTTGCAAGGCATGCGCCGCATCGCCGTGGCTGAGCCGCCCCTATCAGATTCAGATGTGCATGTTTGCGAAGCGTTATGCGAAGGCGAAAGATGCGAACGGTGAGTGGCACACACTGTGCGGCGATAGAGTCCCGGATGCCAGTGCAGAAACCTGTTTCAGGTGCCTGGTGACTGGAACAACGAGCTTTGGTCTTTCCATCTTGGATTGCCCGAAGTCAAAGCACGCCCACATTGATGATACCGCGTGAATCCTCCGCGCTGACATTTTTTCGGGGAACATAATATCATTTATAACATTTAACTGTAGGGAAAAAATGATCCAACCTACTCGGTCTGTGCGTTTGATTATTATTAACAAACATGTCATTGTTATTAACAACGGAAGGTCAAAAAATGTTTTCGACAAGATGTATTTGCGGAGAAACAGTTCCAACATATGCAGGGCATGTTTCTTGCTGAGTTGAACAGGCCCAGCAGTGCGGGTGGAGATACGTGCGACATTGATGCAGGGGATACGTGGTGCGATTATTACAAGGATACGGAGACATTGAGTGGGCCAAAACACTGTTCGTTTTTTTCGATCTCCATTAATGTTATCATTAAGAAGAACGAACATTAGTGTTCCGTAAGAATTATGATTTTTTTACCCGAAAATGAACGGTGTTTTGGCCCACTCGGGACATTCAAGAACGAGGAATATGCGGCCTGTGAGAGGTGCAAAGCGCATTCAGCGAGTAAGAATGACCTAACCTACTGCGTGATCCATTACCAAGAGTGCCTGAAGGTAAGCGCATTTGTCCAGTGTGATTAAACTTGATCATGAGACACCGCAACTTGGAATGGGAATAGTGTGGGGAAACGTTGGGGCGAAATATAATTCTTACCGAGCAGTTTTAAATGGTCGTTCAACTTAAAGTTCTGTTCAAGTATGACATTAATCGAAAAATCGGTATTTATATTAATCACCCCGGAGAGATGCACACAACTACCTGAAGGATCCGCTTTTCGGTTCGGGAGAGACCATGGCAGGACGTGAAAGTCAGTTCCCGTGCTGAGCTTCCGACTTAGAATTGCATCTCTCGGGCATTGGGAAAAAAAATCATAATTCTTACGGGGTCGCAATAATGTTTCGTTCTGCTCTAGTATAATAGAGATCGACCCCGCGTCAATAATTTAAATCATGATCGGTACTAATAAGAAGTATGATTAAAATGACCCATTAATGCTCGATAAGAATTACGATTAAAATGACCCCGGGACCTGACTAGTACCCCCCCCCCCATGGAGGAGAGGCAAACGAGGTGCGGGTATTGCGCCTCTAGAAGCGGTATGATAACGAACCGACAGTATTGCTTCGAGATGCTGAACATTTGTGACATTCTAGCTGATCCACAAGGCACAATACGGTACAAAAGTTGATAAGGAACTGTATCCCAAATTTGTTATTTTTTTTCTATTTTCAGTTTTTTCCGGGTAAAAAAATCATAATTATTTCGGAGCAATAATGTTTCGTTCTCAGCTGGTCTAGTATGATGGAGATTGAAAATCGGGTATGAGAAATATTATGATTTTTTTCTTTTAATATGCACACGACTCTAGTTCTTAACGTTAGTGTAGTTATTTGCAACCCACACTAATTGTCCACACAATTTTGCAACCCACGCCTGTTCGTCCATTGATTCAATTTTGGCGGTTGGTTAATTTAATAAACGGCTTGCGTGACGGCATGTTTAAATTAGTCCAAAAAAAATACGTTGCTTATTATCGCTTGAGAACCAGAAATAGCGGGCTTTGCTGTATTAACGGGGGAACGACGGGCCGCCCTGGTACAAGACTGCGTCAATTGTTTCATCACCGTTGAAGCGGACCCCGGAACCCAAATCATCGAATGTGTCTCTGACAAGCAGCGAATCTGGCAGGAGACCCAGGATACGACGAGGAGTGGGAATATGTCTGCAGGTCTCGGTGCGGGTTCAAATTAAAATACTTTATAATAAGGCCCTGTTCGTATTAACGCAGGGTGTTTTAAAGAAACTTCGATGCGACCCATAGTATGTTATACATAAGTCTGCCTTAACAGGCAGACGGAAGCATGGAAGCATTTGCAGTAGTAGTACACTTTAAACCTAAGGCGATACTATAGTCTTAGATCGCTGCAGTTCTTTTCTTTTGTGACGAAGCGTGTGGCTAATAAGAGGAGAAGAAAAGAGCGAACTCGATAATTTTAAAAGACAAAGTTTGTCAATGTGCGCACTGGATGATAATAAGCTGAAACGGGCAGAAAAGAGGCCCCTTGGAAGTATTGTGACATAGCAGGGGAGGACTCAATTGCGTCATCTATTGATTTGTCTTTTTCGAAAAAAAGAAACGGGCAGAAAGTTGAAATTGAGGTGTGTAGTGTGTTGTATCACCAGCAGCAGCAGCAGCAGCAGCAGCAGCGCATGTCATATGACACACCTATGATATTATGCAGAACTACTATTCGAGAGGTTCTGTTCCCATCGGGACATTATTGATTGAGAAGTGTGTAGACGATGGCTAAACAACCAGAGTGCGGGGGAACCTCAATGACAAAAAAAAGTACAATGACTCGCGATGGATGGTGGAAGTCGCCCGAAGGAGGAGAATTCCGATTGAAGGAAAGAATTGACCATTGTCATCTTTAATAGTTAAAAAAAAAATCAAGGATTTGTCCCATTATGAATAAAAATAAAATATAGAATGAACAATGTATCGCATATTAACGCGAGGTAACTGCATCTCTCCGGAGCAATTAATTGATAAATTTCTGAAATGAATATTTTTCAATCTCCATTATACTAGACCAGAACGAACTTTATTGCTCCGTGGTCAGAATTATGAATTATTTGCCCCGGAGAGATGCAGGCGCATAACGCAAGGGGTATGAATCGGGATTCGCGTCCTTATGAAGTGAATAACCCCCACTGCCCCCCCGGATAGAAGACAACTGCGACCGAATGGTGCGCAGGAGAGAGGAACCACTGTGTAAATAATAATTGCGATGCCGAATGTGGATATTGCGATTGTGCAAATAATAATAATTGTGGGCTGAGCCCCTTTACTGTGGGCATTATTATTATTATTATTATTATTATTGGATTCCTGATAATCATTGCGAATCATTGACGTTTGTTCAATTTTTGAGCTAGCTAGATACTAAAGAATGAGGCTCTCATTTTGTGGAGCCGCAAAATATCGAACGAAACTGCCTGATTGATCTGTTGTGTATTAATGAAGCTTGCCTGGCCCGCATGTGGGGCGGGATTTTAGCAACACTGTTCGCAGTGGCAAGTTGATTTTGCGCAATGGACTAAGGTTAGAACGCTTAATATGGAATTGGCCAAGTCATTCAATGGTCTTTGTGTTTAACAAAAACATGGCATTGTCTGTGGGAGCTGTCGTAGACGCGCGCCTTGTGGGGTTGTCGAAGGAATGATGTGCCGGGAGGGACTCGGAGCGGGGGGGGGGGGGTAGGGGTTTGGGGTGGCCGGCGTTTTGGTCGTTTCAGATATTGAGGCAGTTCTGTGAATTCAGGGATTTCAGGCATTTCAGGTTTTTCAGGTATTTAATTCCAGGCATTTCAGAAGAACTGAAGAAGCCCTGCGGTCGCGACCGTATGCAGAAGAAGTCGCGACTCACCGGGGTCTACGGGTAAGCACATTTTAACGGATCGCAAAAAAATATTAAATATTAAAAAAAATATTTAATGAAAATTTTTCAATCTCCATTATGCTAGACCAGAACGAAACATTATTGCTCCGTAAGAATTTTGAATTATTTGCCCTGTTAAAATGTGGGCACGGTCTACGGCATCCACAGCTTGGAAAGCAGTAACGGGGTTCCAATTGGATTGGCGCAGTCTGGGAGCTGAGAGTGCATGCGAATGGGCATCACAATCCAGTGAAAGAAGCGTTCGAGAGCAATTTTTCACCAAAACCCGAACCCCGGGCGCGCTGTGAGAATATTAATAAGCATCATTTCATCTTGGGTCATTCCACGGCATCGGCATTGGTTTTTATAGGCTCCACAGCGTGACTGTTTCTAAAGAATATTTTATTATTGTGACTTTGAGATTATGCGCCCGTTGCCCGTTGCCCGTGCCCATTGTTGATCGGACGAGCTGGGAGACTATGTCAGGTCTCGGTGGCGTGGGTGGTGGGTGTTCGTGGGAAAGCAAAGTTGGTCCGGGTGGTCTGATCCAGGCTTTTTTGTAGTCTGGGGCGGGGGGGGGGGGAGGAAATTCTCGTGTTCAGACTGTGCAGTTTTTCAGTTGGAGTCCGTCGCCGCAGTCCTAATTTCGATCTCCATTTTACTAGACCAGAACGAAACATTATTGCTCCGAAATAATTATGATTTTTTTACCCGGAAAATGGCATCTCTTGCAACAATTCCAATGGATGGATGGACGAAATGGTCTCGTGTTCCGGGATGAGAATGTCATGTTTTTTCTTGGCCACCGTTTACGCTAACCATGGGATACCAGACCCGTGATGATATCCACATCAATAATGTAATTTAAGACAGCGATGATAGGGAGATACTAATAGTGCAATTCCCCCCCCCCCTCTCTCTGGTTCTCGACACTCACGTTTGTGAAGATGACCGCCGCGTGGCCATTGCGGGGGCCAGTCTGTTTGCAGTTCTGCCTCCTGTTTTTCTGCAGCTTTATGGCGCAGGCAGAGGAGGAAACCTCGAAAGCGACGCAGCCGAACCACACCTTCCCCCTGTACATGATCAAATACGAGAGTTTGTTGGATGAAGTTCCGCTCTTCCAGTGCGGGATGGCGGAGGTCCTGCAGGGCGCGCTCGCAGCCGTCGGTGCACGTCGGTTCCCGGGGTAAATAATTCATAATTCTTACGGAGCACCAATGTTCGTTCTGCCTGACTCGGATAATGGAGATCGAAAAATAGAAATTTGGAAAATTTGATAATTAAGTACCCCCCACGGGAATCGACCTTCACCAGCGATGTCGGCTCCTCCGACGGCTGGTCGCTCGGAGCCTGGTGGGTGAAGGTGTAAGCACATTTTAACTGAGCAAAAAAATATTAAATATTCAAAAAAATGTTTGATGAAAATTTTTCAATCTCCATTATACTAGACCAGAACGAAACATTATTGCTCCGTAAGAATTTTGAAATATTTGCCCAGTTAAAATGTGGGCACGGTGAAGGTCCTGGACATCACGACGAACAACTCGGCGCTGAAGCTGGTCGCCACGGCTAAAAAAATCATAATTATTTCGGGCTCGCAGCAATGTTTCGTTCTGGTCGACTCGTATAATGGAGATCGAAAACCGGGTATGAGAAATATTATGATTTTTTTTTAAGGAGGCTGCTCGGCACCGGACTGGAGTTGTGCCTGCATCTCTCCGGGGCAAATGAAATAATTCATAATTCTTACGGGGTGGCACAAATGAAATGTTCGTTCTGGTGGACTCGTATATTATGGAGATTGAAAAATATTCATTTGGGTCGAAATTCAGACCAAATGAATTGCCCCGGGGTCGAGATGCAATTACAGGGGATGGAGTTGGCGAATCAGGACACGCTTTCGGGCGATCAGTGTCTCGAAGCGCATAAGGCTTCGGGTAAGCACATTTTAACTGGGCAAAAAAATATTAAATATTCAAAAAAATATTTAATGAATATTTTTCAATCTCCATTATGCTAGACGAGAAGTTGAACGAAACATTATTGCTCCGTACGAATTATCAATTATTTGCCCGGTTAAAATGTGAGCACACGGCTTCGGAGGCGCCTCCCCCACTGGTCTTCAACAAGGAGGAGCCCACGAAGCTCGGCATCCGGGCCAGTTTTACCGAGAGCAACGATGCGAAGACCGTCGTCGACCCGAAGAAGGTCAGCGCTGCCTTGGAGGCAGGTTGGCTTGCGGCGTTCGAAAAGACTGTGCGCGGTGGGAATAACCCTGAAATGGAGGCAGCGCTGGACCCCCGTGGCAGTGTCGAATCCCGGGGTAAATAATTCATAATTCTTACGGAGCAACCATGTTTCGTTCTGGTCTAGTACATTATAATGGAGATCGATAAGCAGTGTCGAATCCGCGTAATTAGTTCATCATTCTGAATACGGTTGTATAAATGTTCGTTCTGGTTCCTACGATAATGGAGATCGGATCAAAAATAGAAATTTGGTAAAATTGATCGAATTGATGATTACCCCGGGATACTTAGTATCGACCTTCACCGCGGCTGGACGCGGTTGGCTATTTTTCCGACGACCAGGCCAGCAATGCGATCGCCAGGTCCGCTGGCAGCTGGGGTGCCCACATTTTAACTGGGCAAATAATTCATAATTCTTACGGAGCAATAATGTTTCGTTCTGGTCTAGTATAATGGAGATTGAAAAATATTCATTAAATATTTTTTTGCCCAGTTAAAATGTGCTTACGCTGCTGGGTAGCGGGTTTCTTCGTGGTGGTTTTTACGTCATGGTGCTTCTTCGGCGGTGTTCTGTTCTGAGAGAGATGATGACATGTGTCTGACTCTTTTGTGTTGTTTCGCATTGATCTACTGATGTGTCAGAATCGACAGTCTGGAGGAGACAGTCAATTGGATTGTTTGTGTGACAATTTGAAGCCGTATTTTGTTAATGGTTTTCCCAGTAGTAGACAGACAGAGAGTAGTAGTGGTAGTAGTAAGAGTTTTCCCTCCGTATCCCTTCCATACCATAATTGTTTCCCTTTGAAGTACCTTGTCATCAGCCGCTGTCATCAGCGCATTAATCGCCGATGAATCGGGCGAGGAAATCCAATCCGATGGTGGAGGAAATCGAAGTTAGAAGGAGGTTGATCCTCCCCGTGGTATCTAATGAGGAGGGATAGTCTCTATATCTAACGGATTTAATATAAATACATGGATTTAGCAATACACAGTTTTAGCCATACACAGTTTTAGCAATACACAGTTTTAATAGTTGACGGCCGCAGTTTCCTTTTTTTTGTGCGTAGTCTTACGACTGAGTGTCTCAGACTGAACACAGCCTAATGCTGGGAGGACAAAATAACGTTACATGCTAGTACCTACGTTCTACCAGCTACCCTCCCTGTTACCCACGAAAAACATTTTGTTCCACCCCCTCGAGTACAACTATTAGCAAGAACGTGTTCCTACAGCTGCAATACAAACTGCGTGAGATAATGATTTGACAAATTGTTCATTGTTGAATCATAATATTTCTCATACCCGATCTCCATCATCCTAGACCAGAACGAAACATTATTGCTCCGAAATAATTATGATTTTTTTGCCCGGAAAATGGGTTTGAGGTGAAGAAGTAATCCCCCTTTCTAGAGGGGAAGAAAATCTCGTGTCTCTTTAGACTTTTGGTGTGATATGATATCGTTCCTGATAGTAGTACCAAATCACCGTTCCAAATGTGGACATTACATATCTGATTATCGTTATAATATGGAATGACAATCTTAGCAATGCTCCTGAGACTGTTTTCTGAATTGTGTGCCTCCAGTGTTCTGCAATTAAAATTTCCGGGCAAAAAAATCATAATTATTTCGGAGCAATAATGTTTCGTTCTGGTCTAGTATAATGGAGATCGGGTATGAGAAATATTATGATTTTCTTCCGTTCTTCGAACTTCTTGTGGGGGGGGAGGAATCTTTCTCCTGGCGTAGTCCGTTGGTTTCTCGAGTCCTGACGCGCCAGACTGGGAACTGCAGTTGGTCAATGGATCTAGTTCGCCACGCAACTAGCTGTTGCGTTTTACATTGTCATAATATCGCGGTGGTCGGTTGGTGGAATATTATTATTGCGATTCGATCTCGTGGTCTCTTTTTTGCCAGGTTCAACACACACAGCAAATTGGTCTCCATTTGCACAGTAATAATTTCAAATTTGGTCTCCATTTGTCATTTGTTACCGCCGCACCCATCATTTCTCCATTTCCCTGGGAAGGCTATAGTTGTTTGTAGGAATGGACTCGTAATTATTTCTATTGATGGTCCACCCCCATTTTCCGGGCAAAAAAATCATAATTATTTCGGAGCAATAATGTTTCGTTCTGGTCTAGGATGATGGAGATCGGGTATGAGAAATATTATGATTTTTCGGAGATGGAACGGTGACAGGAAGAACATCTGCGTCCGGTGGTTTCCCGATTTTCGATCTCCATTATACTAGACCACTGCTAGACCAGAACGAAATATTATTGCTCCGGAATAATTATGATGTTTTTGCCCGGAAAATCGTGACCTCAGAGGGCCCGGACGACTCCAGTGCAGGGTTCACGAATCACTGCCGATGCTGGTCATTCCCCTTCAAGCTCTCACATTCTTAGAGCCCGACGCAGGCCGCACTTACGGACAGGGTTCAGTTTTCTGAAAATTGGTGAATAAAATAATTTTGAGAAAAATATTTAAATTTTTTATATGATAAAATATTGTTTGAAATTAAATAATATTTCATATTCCGGCGTCTGTGACCCCAATCATGCATTTTTTTTCGAAGAAATAGAAAAGCGTCCATTTCTATCGATTGGGAAAGGAAGACTATCCTGCGCCCACAGCTGCGTTTTTGGATCTCCATATGGACGAGGGCAACCCTGAATGAAAAAAAAAAAAGCAATACAGCGAAAACAGCAATGTGCGACTATTTGCGCATTACTAATTGTTGTTAGCGATAATTGCAATAGTGATAATTGCGCTTGGAGAAGGGCGCAATACACAGGTGCGTATTAACGTGCGTGCCAGTTGGCATTGCAACCTTCAAACTACAAAAAACAATAGTATTAGCCGAGAAGCCAAGCGAGAACAGGGCTGAATAGTATTATACTTCCGATAACGCGTGATCATTTGAACTTACTACTACTTCGAAGAACAACATGGCACCAGTGAAGCCGCTGGAGCTCGCGGTGGCGCCGGCGGCGCCCGGTGGTCGTGCGAAAGGCTTGAGCCAGAATAAGATGTTATGGGTTCCCGCGGTGGAGGAACGACTGCGGAAGGTAAGTGCATCTCTCCGGAGCAATTAATTATGATGTTTCTCAAATGAATATTTTTGGATCTCCATTATACTAGACCAGAACGAAACATTATTGCTCCGTAAGAATAATGAATTATTTGCCCCGGAGAGATGCAGGGACGACTGCGGAAGGGTGAGTTGCCCACGGGAAGAGATGCTAGTGAGTTATTTGCCCCCGGGCAAGGAATTGCGAAGAGGTGGGGCACGATCGTGATCACCGGCGCGTCCAGCCCTTTGGGACTCCACACTGCGGTGGAGCTGTACAAGAGAAAGGCGTGCAAAACCTTGATTCTCTGCCTCTGGGACAAGCCCGGGCACATCTTCCGCGGCCTAGCGGAAACGATGCAGGCCTGTGCCGAGGCTGAGAAGGACCTTCCTAAAGACGACAGATGAAGGTCGATTCCCGGGGTCAATTCGATCATCAAACTTTCCAAATTTCTATTGGTCGATCTCCATTATACGAGTCGACCAGAACGAACATTTATGCCCCGTAAGAATTATGGGATATTTACCCCGGGAATCGACGTGCACAAGGACGACAGCGTCCCTTTTCCCGAGCTGTGGAACTGGGTTTTTGATCTTTCCGATCTGGATGACGTCAGGCGCGCCTGCGAGGATGAGACCATGATCGAGAGGATGGGCGGCAAGATTGATGTTCTGATCGAGAATGCCTCTATCCATCCGTCAGGCAGGGGAAAGCTCGAAGAGGGTCAGCTGTAAGCACATTTTGACTGAGAAAAAAAATATTAAATTGTGAAAAAAATATTTAATGAATATTTTTCAATCTCCATTATACTAGGCCAGAACGAAACATTATTGCTCCGTGAGAATTATGAATTATTTGCCGAGTTAAAATGTGAGCACGGGTCAGCTCGAACCGGCGTTTGCGGTGAACGCGCTTGGGCATTTCTTCTTCCGCGAATACCTTTTCAAAAGGGGGATCTTGGTCCATGGGAAAGGAGGGACTCAGCCGGCTACTGCGGGCAAAAATGCGGATGCGTCGCCGTCTCGGATCGTCTCCGTCTCGGATTACTACCTCGGCGTGAACATCAAAGATAAGGATGAGCTCTGGAAGCACATACAATACCATCCCCAGCACCACGGATTCGGACTCCTCGGCGGCGGAAACGATGCATACAAAGCCTCGAGGCTGGTCAACATGTGGCTCGCCCAGTGCACAGTGGAGAGGTTCGGTACCACAGATAAGTCGGCGAGGTCTGGCACCAAGAACTCTGAGGGCATCCAATACGTGGTGGTGAGCCCGGGAACCACCTGCAAGAGCAACGGCGACATCGACGCCCACGCGTCTGTCGTGGCTCTTGCGTGTTTGCTCCGTGCCCACATTTTAACTGGGCAAATAATTCATAATTCTTACGGGGTCGCAATAATGTTTCGTTCTGGTCTAGTATAATGGAAATTGAAAAATATTTATTAAATGTTTTTTTGAAAAAAAATAATATTTTTTTGCGCAGTTAAAATGTGCTTACGTTTGCTCCCGAACGAGATTATCGCTGCTACCCTGAACGAGTCTGACATGTTTCCGAAGGCGACTGCAACCACGGGGACGCAGGACTTTTTTTACGTGGAGGGCTCCCCTGGCCCCTCGGTGTTGCAGCAGCAGGACCCCGCGCTTCTGAAGAGCATGCAGAAGTGCCTCGACGATGCCGGGGCAAATACTTCATAATTCGAACCCCCGGGGTCGCAATAATGTTTCGTTCTGGTCTTTTATAAAAGAGATTGAAAAATATTCAAATTAATTGGTTGCTCCGGGATCGAGATGCATTTACACATGCAGAAGGAGCTTTTCTTCTACTGCCACCAGCAGGTCGCGTCGCTCCTGAGCAAAGCGTCGCCACTGACCGATAAGGTGGAGCCTACAGAGGTGGCTTCTGTGTTCCTGGCGAACAATGTGGAGGCTAGAAAAACTGCAAAGGAGGACGAGCCTGTGGCTATGCTGGCAGAGGAGCACGTGGAGGTCATCCCCTTGAGTGAGGAGGTAAGTGCATCTCGACCCCGGGGCAATTAATTCGCTACAACATGATATCTTTGCAGGTGCCCGTGAGAAGGATTTTGGAGATTTTCTCCGAAATGGAAACACGGGCTGCTGACTCGATCCACTGGCGCGACGACTGAACACGCAGCGCCTTGGCAACACTCAGGACGACTCTGAACATTCAGAATGATCAAATCCCGACGACCGAATATTCAGAATGGTTCTGACGACCAAATGCCCAACGTGGTGCTGGCCATTCTGAATATTTGATCAACGTGGGCCAGCGACTCGCGCCGGGACCTGCCAAGCGCAGTTGCCCGGCAGCGCAAGGCTGCGAATTTATTATATGTATTAAATATATATTCTTTAAAATAATTAAGTTCAAAAATTAAATAAAAAAATAATTCGAAAATTCCAGCGAATCGCGCCCGAACCCGCCGAGCGCAATTGCCCAGGAGCGCAAGGTTGCGAACTTATAAAATACAACATATATTCATTTTTTAGAATAATTAAGTTCAAAATTTTAATAAAAAAATAATTTGAAAATTTGAAGCGCGCCAAAAAGGACCCCAAAAACGCCTGCCAATGCTTGCGATCCCATATCAAAAAGGACCCCGCTGGGCACTGGGACAAAAGGAGAATCGCGCGCCAATGCCGGGAAACCCCCATGGAACTGCGGAAAACGCATCCACAAAACCCGGGCGCCTTTACCGGGAAACCGACCCCAAGAGGCGCGGCGGTAAAATGCGAATCACCCCGCTAGGGCGAGCTAAAGGGAGCCGAAAAACGTCTAATATCCTAATATCCTAATATCCTGAACGTCCTACTCTTCAAAAAATTTTGCTGGCCGGGCTCGTTACCAGCCGGCTCCGGAAAGCCGCGGGGCGCAATTGCCCAGCAGCGCGAGGCTGTGGCGTTATAATACATCATAAATATCCATTTTATAAAAAAATTAAGTTCAAAATTTAAATATAAAAAATATTTAAAAATCTGGCGCCAAATCTTTGGGCGCGCCGAAAAGTAACGATTTCCCGCCCGAGGAATTTCCTTTTCGCGGGCAGCAGATTCGGCGATGGCAAATGTTGGTTTCGCGCGACTAAACACGCGGTTCGCCCGCCGTGCGCCATATGGAATCTATATTTTGTCTTGCCCTAAAAATAGCCTTTTCACGGGCACCTGCAACGATAGATTTTCGCACTTGCCGCGTGCGCATAAACTGTATCACCCCCCTGCATGGCGTTTTTCGCTTATTTTCGGACTACTCCGACAACAACTAATTTACACCCTTTTTTTTCTGCCCGTGAAAGGATGAAAACACGGGCAGTGTATATCATCCAAACGCAGCACGAATTCCCTAATATTTTCTGCCCGCGAGAGATCCTTCTTACGGGCACCTGCAACGATATCATGTTGTGGCCAATTAATTGTGAAATTTCTCAAATGAATATTTTTGGATCTCCATTATTGCGACCCCGTAAGAATTATGAATTATTTGCCCCGGATAGATGCACGCCCGAGTGAGGAGACGAAGGCGAACAAGCCCGGTGCGCACAAGCCCACGGGCAAGACTCGGCGTGAGCAGATTGCGCACCGTGAGAAGGTGCCCACATTTTAACTGGGCAAATAATTCATAATTCTTACGGAGCAATAATGTTTCGTTCTGGTCTAGTATAATGGAGATTGGAAAATATTTATTAAATATTTTTTTGAAAATTTAATATTTTTTTGCTCAGTTAAACTGTGCTTACCACCGTGAGAAGACGTCGATGGCAGAATTCATGGCCCGCCACAAGAAGGCGACCTGGGCAACTGCTTTCTTGGTTGCTGCTTCCTGTGTGGCTGTACGCGTCTACTTCTGGTATTTCCCCGAACACGCCGATGCTTTGGCCGCGTACACTACTGACATTTGCAGTGTCGATTCCCGGGGTAAATCATTCATAATTCTTACGGGGTCGCAATAATGTTTCGTTCTGGTCGACTCGTATAATGGAAATCGAAAATTTGAAAATGAATTACCCCTCGATCTCCATCATCCTAGACCAGAACGAAACATTATTGCTCCGAAATAATTATGATTTTTTTGCCCGGGAATCGACCTTCACTACTGACATTTGCGCCGGCCACCCGGACGATCAAGCCTTCTTTTGTCTGGGTGGGAGTGGGGCCCGATGGTGACTGAATCTGAATCTCGTCAGGGGCTCAAGGGGCAGCGGCAGACTAGTGGCAGCCGTGGTCGCAGTTGTTCTCCCCCGCCCCCCCTTGTGGCAGGGAGATAGATACGGAAAGTCTGGCCCCCGTCTCGGGTTTGTTCACCTGCCGACTCGGTGAGTCGGAGAGTTGAAGAGAATCAAATGGTAAAATAGTATTTGCGACGTATGGTGCGCATTCCAATTGAATCGTAAAACTTCTTTTAATAAGTATTTACGAGTAGCATAGCACTGCACGTTATAACCGACTCGGACGATACCACCGTATCAGCAGTCTTTTTTGTGTGTGACTGTCAAAGAAAAGACGAAGTTTGCTGTTTGGAACGGGACTCGCAAAGGTAGTCGCGAAGGAAGTATACTATGTATTTTAACTGTCCCTAATAATAGCCTATAGGTAGGACTAATGAATCATTTACAAATGAGATTTTTTTTTCAAAGAAAGGGAAGAATTAGAATTGAGGTGTGGCCTCGTGTCTCGACGACCACCAACTACATGAGGACACACCTGTGATACGATAATAACATGTTAACCAAGGAAATATTCGAGGGGCTCCCTGGGTCGAGACTGTTGAACTGACTTAAAGAAAACGAGTGAAATAATAATATTCGACTGGGAACCTCAATGACAAAAATCATATTGTGAGTGGATCCGATTTGCCAGAGTGACGATTGTGTCAACTCGCAAACTTTAACTTCCCAAGGGCCAATGTCTTCGGAATTCGATCTCCATCATCCTAGACCAGAACGAAACATTATTGCTCCGAAATAATTATGATTTTTTTGCCCGGAAAATGGGGAAATCAATTGATAATAATATGTTTTATTTGGCCAACTCGAGTCGCAACAATGACCTCTTCGTGAAGTCTTCCATGAATACTATTTCTCCAGTGTCAATGCGCAGACTGGCGACAATGGCAATAGTTGGGCCTGCAGGTCGCGACGGAGAATTCTGAATTTCAAGTTTAGACGATAAAGAGAAGACAAGCGATTCAATTAAAAAAAACAAACGATGTGGCCGTACATGATAAAATAGATTAAATTCAATTGTCAATTTTGGCCGTGCATTTGGGGTGTGTAGGGGGGGGGCTTTGGGACACTGGGTGTCTCAATAAATACCCACAGTACGAGGAGTGGGACAGTCGGCGGTGGGGATCTGATTCTGATTGTGAATTGTGTTGGGGACAGAAGTTTGCCCTTTTTCGTCGATTCCTGGGGTAAATAATTCATAATTCTTACGGAGCAATAATGTTTCGTTCTGGTCCAGTATAATGGAGATCGAAAAATAGAAATATGGAAAATTTGACAATTATATACCCCGGGAATCTGATTGTGAATCGTGTTGGGACGGGGCTTTGGAGGGTCTTTCGTGTTCATTCTGCTCATTGTTTTGCAGCGCTCCGAGTTCACACTGCGGTTACATGGTGGTTGTCCCAACATTGTCATTCTTTCTCTGACCAACTTTAACATAGGAACTCATTGCAGCACTCATTGCTATTAAGTACCCCTTATCGGGTGCTGCCCAAAGAAAGACAGAACGGAAACATATTCTATGATGATCGGGAAGAAACGCTTCTCCCTGGAGGCCGCAAAGTCCAGAGGGGTATTTTCAACTGGAACTAAATAATTCATCATTATTTCGGAGCAATAATGTTTCGTTCTGGTCTAGTATAATGGAGATCGAAAATCGGGTATGAGAAATATTATGATTGAATTTTTCGATCGTTAGTCTAAGTTTTTGGTCCGATTTTTATAGTCGAACGATACTAATAGTGGAACTGCGGTTTTTTCAGAAAAAAAAAGTTAATTCCAGATGTAGACAATATTACCCCTTAATACTATTCAAAAAAAAACAAACTACCTAACAAAAAAAAAGGACGCGCTCGACGCGAAATTGCAGAAAATCCAGACAGCAGCCAAGACGCAAATTCGGTCGACGGGCGCAAGGCAGCAGAAGTCGAAGTGGCTTTCCGATTTGAAGCAGTTTCGCGCGGACGAGCAGAAATTCACGCAGGCGTTGTGGGGCGAGGACACCTTCGGGAACAGACATACTACGGACATTTTATCGACGCCAGGGGCCTCCGCGGACACCGTCGAAACTTCGGATTTCATCCGCGGGTTGCTACTGGAGGTCGAGGAGGAAGAGGATCAGCTATCTGGAGCGCTCGTTGGCAGCACTCCCACGGAGGGAGCTCCGGCAGTGCCGGCACAGAAAGAAAAGAAAGCGTCCGCAGACGTGTGGGAAGACATGGCGGGCTTGCGCCAATTGCTGCGCGTTTTGAAAGTGAAAAAACGGTCCTCCATTTCATCCTCGTCCTCGGCGGCGGCGGCGGCTGCGAAAGGGAAAGATGATTCGGCCGATGAAACCTTGAAAATGGCGGCCGCCTCCCTCGAAATCTGCCGGGGCCTGATGACGATCAATCGCCTCGGCTCGGAGGAGTGCGAGTCTTTGATTGAAAGAGTGGGCCAAAGCATTGGTCATTTTTTTCAAATTAAAAAAATTTTATATTAAAAATTGAATAAATAATTTAATAAAAATTGAAAAAAAATTATTAAAATAAATATTTTTCAATCTCCATCATCCTAGACCAGAACGAAACATTATTGCTCCGTAAGAATTATGACTTTTTTGCCTGAAAATGGCCAGTGTTTTGGCCCACTCGATTGAAAACATTTGGAAGGACACACGGGGGGCGCGCAAAATCGCGTGTGAGAAAGCGGACGAAAAAGGGGGGCAGGACGAGTGTTTGACAGACGATGAAGAGGAGTTTTTAGACCAGTGTTTTGGCCCCGCCGCGGAGGATGAGGAGGAAGGGGAGGATGAGCCCGGGGGGACACATCCTCCTGAATCGGGGCCGGCGGCGGCGTTCCCACTGGGAGGAAACGCGCGCGAGAGTCTGAAGGAGTTTCCCGCACCTGTGTATGAAGCGCTACCGGCGCCCTCTTCCGAATGGGAGGAGTTGCCTGCGCCGGATGTGGTGGACGCTTTGGCGAATTCTTCCTCTTCCGACAAAGGCGCATTTGGGGGGAAACAGACCGACGGAAACACTGTAAGTGCATCTCTCCGGAGCAATTAATTGTGAAATTTCAGAAATTAATATTCTTCGATCTCCATCATACTAGACCAGAACGAAACATTATTGCTCCGTAAGAATTATGAATTATTTGCCCCGGAGAGATGCAGGCACCGGAAACACTGGTTCGGATGCGGGGAGCACGCGCGCACCTAGCAAAGAAACTGAGCAGGGCAGTCGGGCTTCCACAAAAGAAAGCTCTCCTGGGAAACGGAGCACGGCTGGACAGTGCGTGCATCTCTCCGGGGTAAATAATTCAGAATTCTTACGGAGCAATAATGTTTCGTTCTGGTCTAGTATAATGGATATTGAAAAATATACCTTCTAGAAAATTTCCAATTAATTACCCCGGAGAAATGTGCTTACCGGCTGAACAGGGGCGAACAGAGATGACGGTGCCGCTGGTACCCCAGTTTACCTTGTTGAGAACGTTACACAGGCTGTGAAATTTGAATTGTTTTCTTAGGACTCGGAGGGACAAGATATTGACGATGTTGTCCTCGAGTCCTCTCGTTGTAGTTTCGGAAATCGGATTTTTTCTTTTTTTTCTCACCCTGGCAATGACACCCAAACGATGTGACGAAATCCTACATGTCAATGACACCCGAACGATCACCCTGGCAATGACACCCAAAAATGCTCAGGCGATCACCTACGATGTGACGGAATCCTACATGTCTGAGCTGCATTGCCTGAACGAAGAATACCAGGATTTTGCCGAGAAAAACCGGTAAGCACATTTTAACTGAGCAAAAAAATATTAAATATTAGAAAAAATATTTAATGAATATTTTTCAATCTCCATTATACTAGACCAGAACGAAACATTATTGCTCCGTTAGAATTATGAATTATTTGCCCAGTTAAAATGGGAGCACGAAAAACCGAACCGAATTGTCGCAGCTATCCTCAGAGTTGGACGCCGACTTGCGGGCGTTACTGCTGCGGGCAGATACGCCCGGGGGAGAACTCTCGCGGCCGTCGACGGCTGAACACCGAGAATTGTTGGGAACCTTTTGTGGGGGCGGGCAGAGTAGTACGGCCGAGCCGCACGGGTTCCCCGAGTCCAATTTTGTGGGCGGTAATCCTCCGTTGTCGGAAGACGAAGTGTCGATGTCTACGAAACACGCCCTGCTGCGCGCCTGCGAGCACTACCAGCAGTCGCTGAAGAAGAGTTCCGCCACCGGTTCCGCAAATTCGAATTCGCAGGCGTTGGACCAGCTGTGTGCCCGGTTTTCGTTGGACCGACGGAAGGTGACGCAGCTGCTGCGCGTGTAAGTGCATCTCTCCGGAGCAATTAATTATGATATTTCAGAAATTAGTATTTTTCGATCTCCATTATACTAGACCAGAACGAAACATTATTGCTCCGTAAGAATAATGGATTATTTGCCCCGGAGAGATGCAGGCACTGCTGCGCGTGCTCGACCGGAAGAAGTTTCTCAGGGAGCAGTTCTCGATCAAGTTCAAAAGCTGGAGAACCAAACGGGCGGAGGCTTTGCGAAGGGCGAAGAATGCGCACGCACGCATTCTCAAAAAGCACGACCAGCAGCTGCAGAAGGACATTGAGCAGATGCAGCGGGACATGCTGGTGCCTGCATCTCTCCGGGGCAAATAATTCATAATTCTTACGGAGCAATAATGTTTCGTTCTGGTCTAGTATAATGGAGATCGAAAAATATTAATTTCTGAAATATCACAATTAATTGCTCCGGAGAGATGCACTTACGACATGCTGCAGCTGAAAAACCGGTCCAGTTTGCTGAAAGGCGGTAGCCGGCTGAGGGACTCGCAGTTTTCCGAAGTGCAGGCGCGGCAGAAGACGGCGTTGTCGGACGTGGGCCGGCGGCTGCACAGCGATTTGCGCAGCGATAAACGCCGAAATGAGAACAAAGAAAAGCTGGATTCTCTGCGGGAGCAGCAAAAGTTGGCCGCGGAACGCCGGTGCGCGGTTTTTTTCGGGATAGTTTCGGGCAAATAATTCATAATTCTTACGGAGCAATAATGTTCGTTCTGGTCTAGGATGATGGAGATTGAAAAATATTTATATTTTTTTAATTTTTATTTATGAATATTTTTGATTTTATTTGTAAAATTTCTTCAATTTTTAAAAATTTTATAAATAACTATTCCGAGAAAAACCGCTTACGGAACGCCGTCTCCGCGAGGAAAGGCGGGCAAGGCAGCTTGAGGTGGAGGATCGCAGGAAGAGAATGCGCTACAATGTGGGAAGGGTGGAGTTGCGCCAGACAATATTGGCAATCAAGGAAGAGGAACAGCGCCGGCAGGAGGTGCGGAGGATGGAGCGGAAAATGAGAGTAGGGACAAAAGTTAGGTCATGTTTTTGGATCTCCATTATCATTGGGCAGAACGAAACATTATTGCTCCGTAAGAATTACAAGGTTGCGGCGCCGGCCCAAAGGGGTCCGGCGTTGCTTCCAAAGGTTTTTGGATGTCCTCAGAAGCGCGGCTCCGCTTTGGAGGCGTTCCCCCCCGCCGTGATGACAAAACCGACGACGAACCCCAGCCCATAAAACGCGCGTAAAAATGGCTGAAATTTCGAGCTCGCGTATTGGGGCGCCCAAAAATTGCAAAATGTGATCGCCGACGGATGCGACGTTTTTCGTTAAACCCGGGGGACCATTCCAACTCGCACACTCGGACGCTCGAAGATAATGACAAAATGCGATCAACATGTTCAGCGCCCGAACATGCGGGAAAACGGGGCGCCAAAATGGGCGCAATTTTCGGGCAAAACGCCCCGGGTAGACGCGAAATAAGTGAAAAAAATGACACAATGGTGCAAAATGTTCAGCGCCCGAATGGGAGGGCAAATTGGGGGGCAAATCGAGGGCAAATCGAGGGCAAATTGAGGGCAAAATGACCCCAAATCCCTTTCGGGTCGAAAAAAACACGTTTTAAACCCCGCCCATAAAACGGGGTCTAATTTTAAAAACTCGTATACCCCGCGCAAATTTCAATCCGCGCCCATAAAAGGGACGAAAACCGTGATCCGCGCCCATAAAAGGGACGAAAACCGTGAAAACTCGTACACTCCGCGCAAATTTTTCAAGAAAAAGGGCGAAAAAAGTGAAAACTCGTATACTCCGCGCAAATTTTCCAAGCTGCGCCCATAAAAAGGGCGAAAAAAGTGAAAACTCGTATACTCCGCGCAAAAAATTGAATATCGCCCCATAGATCGGTCGAAAAACAGTGAAAACTCGCATACTCCGCGCAAATTTTTCAAGCTGCGCCCATAAAAAGGGCGAAAAAAGTGAAAACTCGCATACTCCGCGCAAAAAATTGAATATCGCCCCATAGATCGGTCGTAAAACATGGACCCCTCGTCCAATCGGGCGCTGAAAAATCGCAAAATCCGATTACCGGCGGATACAACGTGTTTGGTGAAATGTCCAAATTATTATCGTTCCGTATAAATATATATAATGGTTTTTTTGCCCGAAAATGACCGATAGTTTTGGCCCACTCGAAAAAAAAAATGATGGAAGAGGAGCGGCTGATGCGCGCGTTAGAGGCGCTGAAACCCGAGGTTCCTGACGATCCCGAGAGACTGCGCCGGATACCTGACAGGATGAAAGAGGAACAGTACAGTGATCCGTCAGGAGTCATCTGTCGGGAAGGCGGGAAAATGCAGGGGTATTTCGAGGAACGACTGCGGAAAGATATGCGCTACCGTCTCGGGGCTGCGTTGGCCGAGGCGGGCAAACTCGACTCCAATGCGGGACGAGCGGCCATGAATCAAGTCGCTCCCCGCCTGGAGAATCACGTCACGCATACCACGGGACATTTCTGATCAGAGGTGACAACGGAGGATCTGGATATTGCGGACCACGGTGGCAAGTTTCACTGATGATTCTGTTGATTTCGTTTTGTCAAGGAATGGGGGAACTTTTGTTTTTTGTTTTTGCGACTTGCAGCAAGACACCACCATATTTGATTATGTGGACTTGCTTTTGAAACGGGTGGGATGGATTTGCAACTCTGATTCATTTGACCACCCAAAGAGCGGTGTGAAATCATGAATTTCTTGCGCTATCGCGGTCGTATTTATTCAGTGTGATCCGCCGACACGGAATCAGACTATCGTCGAATCAGGCCCATTTGCGTTGTGAGGGTTCATGGGGGAGGGAACGGGAGGGAATTCTTGGGCGGACTATTGTGTGTGGGTGCAGCACTCACGCTACCAAGTAATCTTGATGTAGAAATCATTTTTGTCGCACGTGTCGCAGCGTTGTGTCGCAATTGAATAGTACCGGGTTTCATTATTACAAAGGCAAAAAAAAAATCCGAACAATGCCCTCCGCAGTAAAAGTCTCCCCAGACCTCGACGATGAGCAGGCACTGGAAGAGCGAAAGCACGCCCTGTGCTGCTTTGGCGGCGGGTTGCGCGCGATGGCTGGCGCCGCTGCCATCGTGTCTGCGGGGATGGTGACATCCTCGATCACAGCAGACGAGGAGGGAGATGGGAAGGAAGAGAGATCTAAGGGTTCTGCCTATTCTCCTACAGATTTGGGGCAGTTGATGAAACGTTTCAGCGTGATTTCCTCAAATTCAGGCGGGGGTTGGTTCTGTTTTCCGCTGTGTTTGTCGGCCGCATTCTCCGAAGTGCTGGCGCAGATGGCCGACCAGTTTGCGCAAGCTCTTTCAGTTTCGAGTCGAGGCAGTCAGGACTCCTCCGCGTTGTTCCCGACAGCGAGCCCCTTCTACACCTCGTTCCTGGCAAAGTCGCGCGCCTACATGGAGGATTTCAATAAAAACTTCGAAGCAGACCTCCGGAAGGTGCAGCTGGAAAAAAACATAGCAGAGGAAATCGCCGTGCGGAGCCTAAACGCGGGCGGGGAGAGGAGGAGTGGCCCGCTGGTAGCACTGACGGAAGCCATGGCTGACATGCGGTCTTATATGCAAGATGCTGTCGAGGAAGTGGCGGAGGGGGCGAAGGACTTGATTGTGGACAAGTTCATTACCTCCGTTGGGGGCGATATGAAGATTGTCCGCGAATACGCATTCTGGCGCTCGGGGGGCGAGACGCAGATGGACGAATGGGAGGCCATCGTCCGGGGGTTTCTGCAGCCGCTGTATCCGTAAGCACATTTTAACTGCGCAAAAATATATTTAATGAATATTTTTCAATCTCCATTATACTAGACCAGAAGTTGAACGAAACATTGTAATATTGCTCCGTAAGAATTGTGAATTATTTGCCCAGTTAAAATGTGAGCACGCTGTATCCAACGCAAGAAAATGGCGGCCTTCCGGGATGGTTCTTGACTTCCTCCCTCGAGTGGTATGCGAACGTTTCCCTTGATTGTCCGTACCAAAAACGCTCGTCGGCTTCCCCGGCGGTGTGCAGTTTGTTGCCCTGCTTCGGCGCGGCCGGCATTCAAGTGGGGGAGGGCGTTTCGAACGTGTTTCTGCAGGAATACGGGGGTGAAGAAGGGCCCGCGAAAAAGGGCGGTCGGATCCAGTTGCAACAAGTGCTGGATTGCGAGGCGGTCCTAAAGCTAGGAGCCCAAAAGGGTATTACGCAGAAGAATAGCGCGATGTCAATGAGAAAGGGTAAGAAACGCATGCTTCCGGCTGCTTTCAAAGTTTGCGCACCTCGGAATCAATCTGGCGAACTTTTGTACGATTTTGCCTCGCCGAACTGCGTCGGCAACCCCGACAAGGGGGGATTGCATTTCTTTCACGAGGAGGAGGGAGCTCCCCGTGTATCAAAAAAATCATAATATTTCTCATACCCGATCTCCATCATCCTAGACCAGAACGAAACATTATTGCTCCGAAATAATTATGATTTTTTTGCCCGGCGGCGAGGGGCACGATCCGTGGCTGTGCCCCTTCTCGCAGTCCTTCTTCCAGCAGCGGCCGCTTGCGGTTCGTGAGGAGTCCGACGCGCTGGACGGTAAGCACATTTTAACTGAGCAAAAAAATATTAAATTTTCAAAAAAATATTTAATAAATATTTTTCAATCTCCATTATACTAGGCCAGAACGAAACATTATTGCTCCGTAAGAATTACAAGGTTGCGGCGCCGGCCCAAAGGGGTCCGGCGTTGCCTCCGAAGGTTTTTGGATGTTTTCAGAAGCAAATGGCCGAATTGCATCTACATGCACGGAATGATAACCACCTCGAATTCACGAAACAACGTTGTATCCGTCGGTAATAACTTGAAGGCGACAAAACCGACGACGGACCCCAGCCCATAAAACGCGCGTAAAAATGGCTGGAACTTCGAACTCGCGCATTGGGGCGCCCAAAAATTGCAAAATGTGATCGCCGACGGATGCGACGCTTTTTGTTAAACCCGGGGGACCATTCCAACTCGCACACTCGGGCGCTCGAAGATAATGGCAAAATGCGATCAAAATGCTCAGCGCCCGAACATGCGGGAAAACGGGGAGCCAAAATGGGCGCAAGTTTCGGGCAAAACGCCCCGGGTACGCGCGAAATAAGTGAAAAAAAAGACACAATGATGCAAAATGTTCAGCGCCCGAATGGGAGGGCAAATTGGGGGGCAAATCGAGGGCAAATTGAGGGCAAAATGACCCCAAATCCCTTTCGGGGCGAAAAAAACACGTTTTAAACCCCGCCCATAAAACGGGGTCTAATTTTAAAAACTCGTATACCGCGCGCAAATATTTCCAGCCGCGCCCATAAAAAGGGCGAAAAAAGTGAAAACTCGCATACCGCGCGCAAATATTTCCAGCCGCGCCCATAAAAAGGGCGAAAAAAGTGAAAACCCGCATACCCCGCGCAAATTTTTCAAGCTGCGCCCATAAAAAGGGCGAAAAAAGTGAAAACTCGCATACCCCGCGCAAAAAAATGAATATCGCCCCATAGATCGGTCGTAAAACATGGACCCCTCGCCCAATCGGGCGCTGAAAAATCGCAAAATCCGATTACCGGCGGATACAACGTGTTTGGTGAAATGTCCAAATTATTATCGTTCCGTATAAATATATATAATGAATTATTTGCCCAGTTAAAATGTGAGCACCGTTGGACGGGGCCAGACTCCCCCTCTTGGTGCAGGAGGCCTTTCTCGGCTGCGTGGCCTCGTCCTGCGCCGGGGGTACCTGCATCTCTCCGGCGCAAATAATTCATAATTCTGATCACGCGGTCGCAATAATGTTTCGTTCTGGTCTAGTACATAATGGAGATCCAAAAATATTCATTTGGGTCGAAATTTCACAATTAATTGCGACGGGCCGGAGAGGTGCACTTACTGCGCCGGGGGGGTCGCGAATTCCGGCACCCACGGGTTGGCGCGGCAGGCGTTCAAGGACAGCTGGAAAATCAAGCTCGCCGACGGGCTGCTGTCGGCGCTGGACAGCGTGGAGGAGGTTCTCTCCGACGCGATGGACCTGGCCGGCGTCGGCGGCTCCCAGTTTGACCTCGAGAAGTGGCAGCAGGGCATGAGCGTGGAAACCTGCGTGGGGCCGACGGACGCTATCGCGAAAAACCACGAAACCGTGTTGGCGGACCCAGAACTGGCAAATGTGCACAGGGAGGCTTTGTAAGTGCATCTCTCCGGAGCAATTAATTGTGATATTTCAGAAATTAATATTTTTGGATCTCCATTATACTAGACCAGAACGAAACATTATTGCTCCGTAAGAATTATGAATTATTTGCCCCGGAGAGATGCAGGCACGGGAGGCTTTGGCGGCGCGCATGAAGTTATTCGCCGAAACCAAGGAGGACTGGCTCATTCGCACCGGCGGTTTTCATGCGACGCAGATGCTCCTGGAGGCGCCCAACACCGGGTTCCAGGCGTCGGCCGAGGTTTTAGCCTGTGGGCCCGTGAACATCTGCTCCCATTTTAACTGGGCAAATAATTCAGAATTCCTACGGAGAAATAATGTTTCGTTCTGGTCTAGTATAATGGAGATTGAAAAATATTTATTAAATATTTTTTTGAATAATATTTAATATTTTTTTGCCCAGTTAAAGTGTGCTTACCGTGAACATGATCGACGGAGGGTTCACGGACAACACGGGGATCGGGCGGGCCGTCAAGGAGGGCTGCACGCACATTTCGGCGATAGGCTATTACGTGAACGACATTTTGCACCTCTTCGAAAACCAAAGCTCGTTCAAAGGGTATGCGCATGAGAAGTGCACGTCCGTTCCCGGGGCAATCAATTCATAATTCTTAATACGGAGCATAGATGTTCGTTCTGCAAAATAGAAAAATAGAAATTTGGAAAATTTGGTAATTATTAACTACCCCGGGAATCGACCTCCACACTATGAGAAGGCCAAATGTTTCAAATGTTGCGCGAAGGGCATGGCCTGGCTGGTTTCGAACTTGAAAACGAACTGGGAGCAGTATATCGGAGGCGCTGAAATAACCTGTTCCAATCTCCATTATACTAGACCAGAACGAAACATTATTGCGGGCCGTAAGAATTATGAATTATTTAGTTCCAGTTAAAAGAAGTATAATGGAGATTGAAAGAATATGACGGGCTGAAAGAACCCAAACAGTTCGAGCATTTCACCGTGCAGTGGCGCGTGAAGGTCGATTCCCGGGGTATGTAATTGTCAAATTTTACATATTTCTATTTTTCGATCTCCATTATACTAGACCAGAACGAAACATTATTGCTCCGTAAGAATTATGAATTATTTACCCCGGGAATCGACGCGCACCAGTGGCGCAAGGAATGGAAGGTGCCAGAAGACTGTAAATTCCTGAAGCGATTGCACATGATCCAGCTCTCGGACTTGGAGGTGCTGCAGGGCGCTGAGTGCGTGCATCTCTCCGGGGCAAATAATTCATAATTCTTACGGAGCAATAATGTTTCGTTCTGGTCTAGTACAATGGAGATTGAAAAATGTACCCTCTAGAAATTTCCCAACTGATTACCCCGGAGAAATGCGCTTACAGGGCGCTGAGATGCGCTTTGGGGACCGCATTCATTCCTCCCCCTCTTCTTCCTCACAACACTCCAAAGGGGGGGGCCGCGTGAGTTCGCTCACGATCATCTGCATGCTGCAGAAGCCGGGCTGGGGCATCGCGAACGGCTGCCTCTCGAACGATTTCACCAGCTACAGCGATTTTGTGCAGGACGTGCAGAGGACGCTTCTGGCGGACGAGGATGGCCCCGGATATTTGAGGAGGTTCTTTGGTTGAGGAGGTTCGCAGTTTTAGTTGTGTGATTCTGTTGTCTTGAAGTATTAGTCTATCGCATTGAGAAAAATGTGCAACAGAGGAGTTGTCTTGAATTTAATTAGTAGAACTGCAAGAGGAGAAAACTCTGGGGCAATGAAAGGGGGATGAGGGGTCTTGATTTCGGTAGTTCTTGCGATTTGTGGACCGGGGCAGAGCGTCGAGTCGTATTTGTGGCCGATTTGTGGGTCGGTTCTTGAGTGTCAGTGAAGGTCTGGATGGTCGTGTCTATTATTTCTGTTGGGGGTTCATTCCGGGCAAAAAAATCATAATTATTTCGGAGCAATAATGCTTCGTTCTGGTCTAGGATGATGGAGATCGGGTATGAGAATCCCGTGCTTTGTGTCATCACGGCTCATGGGTATTCATTTTGGTGTTGGTTCGATTCTTGTTCATCCCAGAAAAAGTACATAGAAAGCCGCACGGCCGGCCCGAGAAACGGAGGGCAACTGCGGATGTTGGCCCGTTTTTACAGCACAGAAAAGCAAACGTATTAAAGAAAACATGAAGTGGCGCGAGGCGTTGTCGCGGCATAATTGCCGGGCATGGAAAACTCGCCCCGACTGCATGCGACCCCGGCGAGCCCGAGCTGCAGAAGCAGCAGCAGCCGGTGTCGCGGTCGTTTTGCTATCGTTGACCGATAGTTATGTCGCGTTTCCCGAGGATACGCCGGGATGAAATCATAATATTTCTCATACCTGATTTTCGATCTCCATCATACTAGACCAGAACGAAACATTATTGCTCCGAAAGAATTATGATTTTTTTGCCCGGGGGATGCCCGGACGCTCATTATACGACGTCTTATGGTCGAAGTAGTGAGTTTGCAATGTCAGTGGTCGAGGCCCGGTCGGGCGGTCGCCTGGGACACACACACCACGGTGCCGGCGCGGATGGGAACAGCAAGTTGGTGGCGGCGTCGTCGTCGTCGTTCAAATCGCTGCTGGCCAGTGAGGAGGAAAACGGGGGGTCGGAGAGCGACGCCATTGGTGCGGCCGGTGGAGGGGGGTTCGACGCAATTGGTAGTTATTTAATGAAAAACAATCACATGGCGCCGTTGGCATCATCATCATCGTCGGAACGCACGTCAAGCACGGTCCCCGGAGGTGCGCAGCCAAGAAATAGCCACAGTCATCACATCACGGCTACCGACGCGGCGCGGCGATACGCTATGAACAAGGTTTACGGCACAGACTCCTCTCGGTTCTGGTCGCGCCCCATGGCGCCCGCACGGGCGCCAACGACGACACTGGCCTTCAGCGAGCTGGAGCTGGGGGAAGCGGCAGTTTCCTCCTCCTCCTCCGGGGCTCGTAACTTTAAGAATAGCGGAGGACGTATTGCTTCCAACAAAAACGAAGCATCATTACCATCGCTCCAGACTCTCCTCCTTGCGAGTGGGCAAAGTCAAAGTGTGGCGACCGGTGCGGCGGCGGCGCCCGTGGGGGGCGCGAATCCGACGACGGCCCCGCCGACGACGGCCCCGCCGACCGCGCAGAGCGTGCAGAGCGTGCAGCGCGAGTCTGCGCAGCCGCCGACTGGCAGTGCCCCAGATCCTAATTTACAGAGTTTCCAACAGGGGCGGTCGTCAACCCCCGACGGGTTGGCCACCGCGGATTCGGTGCGCACATTTTAACTGGGCAAATAATTCATAACTCTTACGGAGCAATAATGTTTCGTTCTGGTCTAGTATAATGGAGATTGAAAAATATTTTTTTGAATATTTAATATTTTTTTGCTCAGTTAAAATGCGCTTACGCGGATTCGCCCAAGGAAAAGAAGGTGACTGACAAACAGTACAAAACCTCGCAGAAGGACACCCAGTACGGAGTGGAGTCTAAACAGTGGTTCGTTTTGCGGGCAAAAAAATCATAATTCTGATCACGGGGTCGCAATAATGTTTCGTTCTGGTCGACTCGTATAATGGAGATCGAAAAATTCGTTCTCCTTAATGATATTAATGGAGATCGGGTGAAAAAATGATTCCGGTGTTTTGGCCCACTCCAGTACGAGCAGATGCGCGCACATTTCGAGAAGAATGGGTGGTATTACGTGCTGGTCATATCCTGCGTGTTCCTCATTGGCCTGTGCGTGCATCTCTCCGGGGCAAATAATTCATAATTCTGATCACGGGGTCGCAATAATGTTTCGTTCTGGTCTAGTACAATGGAGATCGAGAAATATTAATCTGAGAAATTTTACAAATAATTGCGACCACGGAGAGATGCACTTACTCATTGGCCTGGGTGTATATTATTGGTGGTCGCAACAACGGAAATTGGACGAGGAGCTGCCGCAAACATCGCAGTCAAAGTGCCCACATTTTAACTGGGCAAATAATTCATAATTCTTACGGAGCAATAATGTTTCGTTCTGGTCTAGTATAATGGAGATTGAAAAATAGCTCAGTTAGACTGTGCTTACGCAGTCAAAGGAGCAGGAGGAACTGGAAACCGCCACGTACAAGACGGCGTTGCATTTGCTAGAAGTGAAGGACGTCGCCCTGTACACGCACACGCACTTGAGCGAGGAGGATGGGGCCGAATGCAAGCAGGGCGCGTGCGGTAGGGGTAGGTAATTCATGGCGGGAGCACTAGTAAGATAAAAAAAAATCCATGGATCCCCCCAGTTCGTGCCCCATGAATTACCAACTCAACCACAGTGTGGGGTGAACGTGGAGGAGGCAGTAAACCGGAAGGCGATTTACGGGGAAAATCGGATATCGCCCCCAGTGAAGGAAAACCGGTGGATTGCGTTGCTGCGAATGTGCTCACATTTTAACAGGGCAAATAAGTCATAATTCTTACGGAGCAATAATGTTTCGTTCTGGTCTAACATAATGGAGATCGAATATAAAATATTTTTTTAAATATTTAATATTTTTTTGCCCTGTTAAAATGTGCTTACGCTGCGAATCATGTTCCTCTCCGGCTTCAACATTTTGCTCTGGACGAGTGGGCCAAAGCATCGGTCATTTTCGGGCAAAAAAAACCATAATTCTTACGGGGTCGCAATAATGTTTCGTTCTGGTCTAGTATAATGGAGATCGAAAAATATTTATTTTAATTATTTTTTTTTCAATTTTTATTAATTTATTTATTCGATTTTTAGTATAAAATTTCTAAAATTTGAAGAAAATGACCAATGCTTTGGCCCACTCCTCTGGACCTGTGTCGCCGCGCAGTTGATGCTTATCTACCTCCTTTCCGAGCCCGACAAACACGTGGGGACCCATGTGAAAAGGGTGGACCTTGTGACACCGTAAGTGCATCTCTCCGGAGCAATTAATTGTCAAATTTGAAAAATAAATATTTTTCAATCTCCATCATACTAGACCAGAACGAAACATTATTGCTCGGTAAGAATTATGAATTATTTGCCCCGGAGAGATGCACGCACTTGTGACACCGGTGGTGCTGTCGTTCGTTATCATATCGGCCTCTCTGCTGCAGTGATGGTGCAAGTGCATCTCTCCGTGGTCGCAATTAAATTTTCGGGTAAAAAAATCATAATTCTGATCACGGGGTCGCAATAATGTTTCGTTCTGGTCTAGTATAATGGAGATCGAAAAATTTCCGTGGTCGCAATTAATTGTCAAGTTTCGACCCAAATGAATATTTTCATGGATACTCCATTATACGAGTCGACCAGAACGAAACATTATTGCGACCCCTTGATCAGAATTATGAATTATTTGCCCCGGAGTCGAGATGCAGATCTCCATTATACTAGACCAGAACGAAACATTATTGCTCCGTAAGAATTGTGAATTATTTGCCCCGGAGTCAAGATGCAGGCACCGGAGGTGGTGGTCGGAGCAGAAGGCGGAGACCATGATGGAGTCCCTCTCCGCGATGCAGAGCACTGAGAAGGTGCCCGTCGTGCGGATGCAGACGATTAATCCGGCGAACGTGGATTCGGCGAATGCGCAGGAGGCGGACAGGACGTACATGACCCGTAGTTCACATTTTAACTGGAACTAAATAATTCATAATTCTGATCACGGGGTCGCGACCATAATGTTTCGTTCTGGTCTAGCATAATGGAGATTCAAAAATATTGATTAAATATTATTTTGAATATTTAAATATTTTTTTGCCCAGTTAAAATGGAGTTTACACATGACCCGGCAGGATTTGCGCGTCGACCCGAAAGCGCTAGTTCCTGGCGACATTATTTTCCTGCAGGCCGGCGCGCGAGTGCCCGCCGACGCCCGCGTGATCCATTGCACCGACGGCTGCGAGGTGGATCAATCCGCGTTGACGGGCGAAGCTCTTCCCGTAAACTACATTTTAACTGCGCAAAAAAATATTAAATTGTCAAAAAAATATTTACTAAATATGTTTCAATATCTCCATTATACTAGGGAAGAACGAAACATTATGGTCGCGACCCCGTGATCAGAAGTATGAATTATTTAGTTCCAGTTAAAATGTGAACTACGCTCTTCCCGAGCCGCGCGTCAGCGAGCCGGAGAAGCCTGGGGTCATTCCTGCGAACGCGAAGTGCTTGGTGTTCTACGGCACCCTAGTGATGCGCGGCAATCTCACGTGCATTGTGCACGCCACTGGGGACAACACGTTATTGGGGAAAATCGCGAAGTCTATTAACCGGCCCAGACCGCGTAGCTCCCTCGAAATTGCGATGGAGCAGTTTGTGCATTTCGTCGCCTACCTTTCCATCGCGGTGGGCCTGTTCACCGCGCTGGCGGAGTACAACATGGGCAAGACGCCAGTGAAGGTCGATTCCCGGGGTAATTAATTTTCAAATTTTCGATCTCCATTATACTAGACCAGAACGAAACATTATTGCTCCGTAAGAATTATGAATTATTTACCCCGGGAATCGACATGCACAAGACGCCAAGGCAGATATTGGAGAGTTCGGCGGCGGCGCTGTTCGGGCAGATCCCGGAGGGTCTGCTCCCGACAGCGACGATTTCGCTGATGATTGCGTCCGCGCACATGAAGGACGCGAATGTGTTGGTGAGGAAGCTGGACGCCGTGGAAACGCTGGGATGCTGCGACGTGATCTGCTCCGACAAAACCGGCACGCTCACGACGGGAGAAATGACGGTGACAGAAGTGGTGAATGAGGAGGGGGGAGACGTTGCGTCTGGACTGTAAGCACATTTTAACGGATCGCAAAAAAATATTAAATATTCAAAAAAATATTAATATTTTTCAATCTCCATTATACTAGACCAGAACGAAACATTATTGCGACCCCGTAAGAATCATGAATTATTTGCCCTAGTTATGAAATGTGAGCACGTTTGGACTCCCTGCAGGGCAGAGATAACGAGGAGAAGAAACTCGCAACGCTCTGGCGCGCCGGGATGCTGAATACCGGCTGCACCTTAGAAGGTCTGCCTCTCTCATCCGGGCCCGGCGACGTCGCGATCGACGATTCCGTGGGACGGTAAACTGCATGTCTCCGGGAACTATATAATTGGGAAATTTCTTAAATGTATATTTATCAATCTCCATTACACTAGACTAGAACGAAACATTATGGCCGCGACCCCGTAAGAATTTGGCATTATTTGTCCCGGAGAAATGCAGTGCACCTCCGTGGGACGGATCGAGCGAAAACACATTCTTGGCTCCCCCACGGAAGTTGCAATCTTCTTGGCCGGCGTCACGAAGTGCGTGCTACCCACGGCCAGGACACAACTCAACCCCGCACCTGCTGCGCCGGACGCGGGCATTCCTCCGGATGACGCGGTGATAAAGGTTTCGGAGGCACAGGCTAGCGGTAAGCACATTTTATTAACTGAGCAAAAAAATCTTAAAAATTCAAAAAAATATTTAATGAATATTTTTCAATATCCATTATACTAGACCAGAACGAAACATTATTGCGACCCCGTAAGAATTATGAATTATTTGCCCTGTTAAAATGTGAGCACAGGCTAGCGCCAAGTACCTGGAGGAGTACAAGAAATATCAGTCTGTGTTTGAAATTCCGTTCAACTCGGAGAACAAGTACATGGTGACGGTGCACGAGGTCGCAGTCCCGGGCGCCCAAGACGGCTCCCCCACCAACAACAACAATATGAGCACCGGGGTGGATCCGAGTGCCCCAGGCGGGTCTGCGTCCCCGACACCGCAATTAGGGGCCCGGCACCGGAAGCCGCACGTTTGCATCGTGAAGGGCGCCCCGGACGGGATCATTCCGTTTTTGAAGACGAAGCCCGCGCCCCAAGTGTTGGAGGCGTGGCAGTCCTTGATGCAGCGCGGGA
>Ga0099798_10038_pt1 | contig 36361 bp, 40 predicted proteins | sample Uncmet_Sort29A_1_FD_89870 | JGI IMG/M metagenome (GOLD analysis project Ga0099798, IMG submission 89870) | Marine eukaryotic communities from CALCOFI LINE 67, Pacific Ocean - CN13ID_Sort29A_1 | ecosystem: Environmental > Aquatic > Marine > Oceanic | place: Pacific Ocean: Monterey Bay | collected...
TGGTCGATTCGTACGCGCCGTCGCTCGACTTCTGCTTCCAGAGCTGCAGTTTCACTAGCGCCGGAGATATGACTGATCTTGTCTGCGTTTTTCATCTCTTTCTCAACCACGACATTCTCCGAATTCCCCGTCCACAGAGTAGCGTCGCTGGCTGGTCTCGGTGTGGTATGTACTATGTCATCGCCCTTCCCTGATTCTGCATCATTCCCGAGAGTGATTCCGCCGAGAGTGATTCCACCTACATCACCACCACCACCTTCAACCGCGGGGTCAACCGCAAAATGCTCGCCATCCGACATCGCGGGGTATTCGCGGGGCGTAACTCCTTGCGTTGGACTAGTAGGGTGGTTCGCGCTTGGCCGTAGACTCGGAGTCGCAGCTGGACTCGGAATTGGAGTCGGAATCGGACTCGGAATCGGACTCGGAATCGGGCTCACGCTAACATTAATAACGACTTCTCCTCCGTCCTTAGATCTATCCGTCGGCGAATCCCCCGCTTGTTCTGCATCAGTGAGGCTGTCCGAGTAGTCGCTGAGAGGAGGCTCGTGAAGAATATTGGGCTGAGACCTAGACGACCGAGAAGATCGAGCCGACACCGCTGTGCGAGCCGACACGGCATCTGAAGCTGACACGTTGTCTAACTCGTGGGGCCTTCCTTCGTGGAGCAAGTCCTGTTTTTGTTTCTGTTTCGGATTTGATCTGAAGCTCCTGCGATTCTTGTGGCTGGTACTCTCCTCCCTTCTATTCGCACTTTTAATATTCTCTCCAAAATCTAGTTCCACGTCAGTGACGCTAAGATCTCCGTCGGGACCGTCGCCTCCATCATCATTACGATTCTTAGACTTCGTATTGTTATCTTTGTCCCTGCTCCTCCTATCGGATGAGGCTTCATACTGCCTTCTCTCCTCTTCCAAAGCTTTCTCTTCCTCCGCAATCCTCTTCCGCTCTTCAACCTCCCGCCAAAGCCACACCCGCCCTTTCTCCAGAAACATTTCGAGTCGCTGGAAAAATCCTCGATAGGAACCGAACTCGCGACTGCCACTCTCCAGTAACCTCGCCTCGCTCAATAATTGAAGATGTTGCAGACGCAGCTCATGGTGCAAGGGCATCAACGCCTCCGCGGATTTCTCGCTCTTTGTGAGAAGCGTATTCCTGGCCACGAAGTGAGCATTGAGAAATTGAGCTGGAACTTTACGTCAAACTTTGTAGATCAACTATTAGAAATGCATACTGGTTCCCTAAAATTCTCGTAAAGCTCAGATCAAAGTTTCGTGTATATTCCTCAATGCCCACTTCGTGGCCAAGTATTCATCAAATGAGAAATCAGCTTGGAGGGAGAGGTGAAGTTCGTATTGCCAAGGCTCAGGCTGTTTCCGTCCAAAGAAGAATTCAAATTCAATCCGTCGTCTCCACCGAAAGAAGAACCTCCGAAACCAGAATCACTATTATTACCAGGTCCTCGGTTGAAGGCGTTAATAAGATTTGAGGGATTAAACGTGTTGTTCAACCCAAATCGCCAGGAGTTAAGATGAGGGCTCCCGGTATAACTTGCGAGGATATCTGAAAATGAACCCAAATCGGCTTCGGACCTTCTAAGGATTGCGCTCTTCCGGTTCACGTTCACTTCACGGGCGGCGAGTACACGCTTTCCGATTACCTGGGGGAAGGGATTACTAGGAGTAGTGCTTTTCGTGGCTGTAATACAAATTTTGGAGCTAGGCAAATTTTGAGACTTAAAATTGAAACGAAAATTGATTTTCGATTTCATTGTATGAAGGTAGCACTACGACTACCAGTTTGTAGTCTTTATGGCTCTATCGATTTTCATGAACCAAATTCTCCCTACCCCATTTCGACTTCTGAAGAGGGTGCCGCATTGCCCGTATAGATCGCTACCGAAACTGTAGGCCTGGCCGCCTGGGGAAATTTTGCGAGATTTCAGGAGTCAGCTGTTCTGATTATATCCAGATTTGACTCTTTCAAATTTCAAATTTCAAACTTCCCACTTCCATCGCAATATTTTTCCCTCACTTTCCCCGAGACAAACGACGTGTCTTTCGCCCGCAGAAATGTCAATGACAGGTTCGTCGATGCCTATCGAGTGCCCCGACGCCGCCGTTTCGAAATGACCGGCTGGGGGATTTTTTTTTGTATCACTGTATTACTATCAGGCTCGTGTAGATAGATTGACTTTTTCAATTGCAGTGTATGACAAATTTGATATCGTAGGAATAATATCATCGAATCTGAGGATTCTGGGCTCCCTCGAATACGAGTAATTCCTTCCTCTCACCACTTTCCCCATACGTGCCGTCGCCCCAAACGTAAACAAAGCCATGCAGATCCAAGCAGAATGTCGCACATATAGAACAAACGATTTTGACAACTTCAGCTGGCTGTTCATAGCATCGTAAGCGGTCGGGATGGGAGATGTTTTCACATGTAAACCCTACGTACCCCCAGTGATACATTGAGACCTGGTTGCTGGGATCTTTCTTCTTATCGGAGGCAGAGGAAAATCTAGTAGCACTCTGAGCACCACCGCGATTATTCTTCGAGTTCGCTCCATCATGATTTTCCGGCTGACCTGGGCGACATCCAGTTGCGACGCAGGTATATCTGCCGCGAGAACCGACGGCAGAAACTGGGAGAAATTCGACGTTTTGGTTGAAGCGGGTGCGCGGTTCAACAGGGATTGAGACGGTCTCAAAAGTTGACTGGCACCGCCACGGAGGAATGCCGGAGCGGACGTTATTTGCATTCTTGCCATTCCAATTGTTACCTCTCCCCACTTTCGGTGCAGATGCTTGTTCCTCAGGCTCCCAACCCTCTCCAAGCCATTCTCCCTCTCCCCAGTCTCCCTCCTGTTCCCAAACGCCTTCATCGACTTCCACACCCTCTTCGTCTTCTCCCCAGCCAGCCTCCTCCATCTTCTCCCCAATCCTCGCCGTCGACTTCGCATTCGACATCGCAGTAGCTAGGCTGCCCACAGTTTCTTTTGAAAGTTTTGACTGACCTTTAGTAGTGTTGCTTTCCTCCATCCCGTTTTTAGGTTGTGCATCCCGTTCCATCCGTTTTCTTTCTTGGTGGAGCCATTCTGGCGCGGTAGCGAACACCCCCTTCTTATACATTGTCGATTTTTTTCTGTTGGGAGGAGGCTTGGATGAGGTAGATTTCGAAGATTTTGGCTGCTGTTGGTTAATTGGGGTTCGATTATTCGCATTATTAGTGTTGACGTTGTCATTGCTGGTATCTGGATACTCCGCCCAGTCCCCATTACTGTTCCAGGCGCCGGTGTCCCAGTCGCCTGCGTCATCATTGACGTACTCCCAACCATCTTCATCTCCCCAATCCCCACCCCAGTCTCCTCCCCAGTCCCCATCCCAGTCCCCACTCCTCATTCTCCACTCCATACGAGTCTCGCTCGCGACCGTGCGACGTTTATTCTTCCGGAGAACCCTCGGACCGCAGCGGAACACTGCGCTACTCCGCAATAATTCAGTCATATTAGTTAGGTCGACTTGGGAACCGTTATCCTCATTCGCTGCTGGTCCACCAACATTAGCACCAGTGTTAGCACCAAAACCACTGTCCGCCCCACCCGCAGCACTTCGACCTCCCATCAGCCCTCTCGCGGAATTGACATCCAAACGCTCTCTCTCCACCCGCATAGCATGGTTTCTTTTCAGTCTTCTCTCAACAACTGCGTCTCTCTGTTTCAGTTTTATCAATTCCTGCTTGAGCATTTTGCGCTTGTGTTTCCGCAATGCCCGATAATGCGCCTCCTCGTAAGTGTGACTCATCTTGGTGACGAGGGAGCGACTCTTGGGTTTCTTACTTTGGTCTTCCTCCCCGTCTGTGCTGGTTATCGTTTCGTCGCTACTGTCGGAATCGCTTGATGTGTCGGTGAAATCGGAATCAAGATCGTCTAGGTCGGTTGTATCGAGCTCGTCATATAGTAAGCTGTCATCATCGTTATCTGTACCACTACCAATGTCATCATCGTCGCTGTCGTCAATAACAATGACATTATCATCCTCTGTACTATCTTTATCCACGCCACTGTTTTTGTCACCGTCCACCCACCAAGGGGTCTCACTTTCCTTCCCATTAATAGACTTAGTGGATTTTTTGCCAATCTTCTTGCCACCTCTTTTGAATTTACGTCGTCTTCCCGGTGGGACCTGTATCCAAGGACTATTAGGGAAAATTGCTCACCAGTATCGAGGTTTGTTTCGGTTTCGCATCCATTGTTGGCCCGGAAAATTCAAAATATTCTTAAAATCCTTAAAATTCGGAATATTCAGAATTTTGGGAATTTTGTTAAGGTTTCATTCTGTGAAAATTTTATCGCTCGCGTCGCTCGCTCGCGCCCCTCGGTCTCCTCAAATCACGGTCGAAAGTGGTCCATTGTCAGCAAGCTCGCTCGCTTCGCTCGCGCGCTTGCCATCTCGATGTCAAGAGTAGAGGAATCTGTAGGGTGGCCCGGTGGCTCACTCACTCCCTGCGCTCATTCGTTCGTGTCGGACTCGCTTCGCTCGCCCTCCCCATGGGCCATTGTGAATCGAGACCACTCACATCCCAACCCGGTAGGCTCGCTCACTCGCTTCGCTCGTTCGCTCGCACTCGCGGCCTTCGGCCGCTCGACCTTAACTGTTACTTCGCTGAACCTCCCCTCGCGGCCTTCGGCCGCTCGACCTACCCATCCTACCCATCCCTCTGAGCAATTTTCCCTAATAGTCCTTGGATCTAGATCTTACTCGCCTTCGCGTCCTACTCGAAGGGCCCTTCGACGCATTCAACTTTGCCTCTAAATATTGTATTCTTTGTTTTCGTCGTTCCTCCTTTTCCGACATTTCCTTCACCTCCCACTCCCCAGCATCAGCCCACTCCGCTACACCATTTTCGTTCACTCGGCAGCACTGCCTACCCGTTCTATCCGCTGTATCCAAAATGTCGAAAACACCACTAGAAATATTTGCGTCAGTCCCATCATGATCTGATGAATTCACGGCATTACCGCTCCCAACGTAATCTTCATTATCAGCAGAATTACCAGAATTATTACTCCTCGCCAGCACTCCCTCCTCCTCCATCCCGCGGTAGCCGCATTTGGAGTAGCGGTTTGCATAATATGCCACTTCCGTTAACGGTACGCCAAACATTAGAGGATCACCGTGAGCCCACAAAGATCCATCATCACAACTCAGCATCGTGTGATGAGACCCACACGCTACATCAGTCACGCGTCTCCTCCTAGAAATAATGTGCCGCGAAACCACTCGAGAAGATAAGAGCACTGGGGAAGAGGAAGAAGAATTGGATCCTAAATTGGAATCACGGTTTTCTCCACCATTGGAATCACGGTTTTCTCCCCAATTAAACGAACCTCCGCCTCCACCGGAGTTCTGCCTGCCCAATTTCTTCCCGCTCTTCCCTCCGCCACAGACGTCCCATTTCTTCTCCATAACCGTCTCCACACGCCTCTCATTCGGGATTTGAAGAACTAAAAGATCTCGCCAGCTGCCACTGCAGAATTCATTCCCAAATCCGTAGAGAGCTGCGACCCCCGATTGTGTGAGCAAGACGAAGTGGTTCTCGCCGCAAGCGATTTTTGTTACGGAAGGTAAGTGTTGATGTACAAAGCAGAGGGGGGAGATTACATGCTGCTTGGGAAAAACGAGGGAGCTGGAGGAAGGGATATTGGTGACGGCGCGGGGAGGAAGAATGTTGTTTTCCGTGATTTCCGAAAATTTCGTTGTTTTCCGCTGAGTCTTCGCATTATTTTTGGATTCTTTACCACTTTCCTTTCCTGGTTCGCGTTTCATCGTCTCACTGAAAACACCAGGAAACGCTCCAGCCCCGGTGCCAGCGCCTGCGCCGCCACCCACCTGTAATGAGCTTGACCGCCGCGTCGATGCACTTTCTGGATCTCGCTGTCTCGCGGCTTTTTCAGTACTCGCCCGACCAACCGGAACATTTTTTGCGAGACTTACGGAGTCATTTCCGACCATCATCCCTCGATGGCGCCCTTCACGGATGTTTAGCGTGTTACGGGCATTCGAGCTGCTGGAGTTTTGTCTGGACAGTATGTCTTCTTCCGTGCTCAACGTAATGCGGAGAGACGTCGAGCTAACGGTTGAACCGTGCGTAGTGGCCACTGTAGCCCGGGACTGCGTGCGAGAGTGAGTTTGGACCGTTTGGTGAGAATTACTTCCGAAATTACCTTCATCCAAATCATTGAGACCGTCGAAAGTCCCATTTGTATTACTATTCAAAGTCTGGGTCGGCGAGGGCACCTCTAGGATACCGCTACTGTCGAGGGTTCTGTCAATGATGTCATCAGCCTCGTTGTGTCTTCCCTCCATTGACGGACTACTTCTGCTATCGCTCGTTTCCATGACAAGCGAAGACTTCGGGGAATCGCTTACTGGCGTGACTGCTCCTTGGTGACTTCCCTCTGGCACTGCTGCTGCCTGGTGACTTCCCTCGCTGATGACCAGACTCGTGGTTTTTGTTTGGCGGGATGATGAAGCAGACGCCGAAGCGGCATTATGATTACCCTCGGCGATGGCGTCTTCCACACCTCGGGCAGGAGATAATTTTGGAATGTTCTTGGACGTGTTTTTTTGCAGGATACGGCTGGGGCTAGACTGAAGAGGGAGTTGGTTGGATCCGTGCGGATTAGTGTTGGCATCAACAGCATCGTCACCCACACTTCGAGGAGGGCTATTTCCGCTCGAAACTTTCCCATTCCCTAAAGCAGCCAACTTTCCCTCCAAAAGTTTCCTCGTCCGATCAATCAGCTCTCTTCGAAATCTTAAGTCCCTTTCCTTCCCTTCTCTTAACGAGTCTCGCAGCCTTTTCTCTCCCTCTTCCTTCCCCTCTTTCGCCTCCCGCCTCTCATTTTCCCGCTCCCATCTCCGCCCCTCCCTCACCTCGCGCCGCTCCCTTTTGCGCCATTTCTTTTCCTCGAGTAATCTTTTTTTCTCCTGTTTCTTTTCCCAAATCAACTCTTCATGATCTAATCGTGCTTGTTCTTCTGCCACGGCTATCTCGTAGACTTGGGCGACGGCACGCTCCCACTCGACCTGGATCGGAAATTAAATGAAAATATAGAATGCAAGTCAAAAGATTTGATCCGAGAAATTCAAATGCATCCTGGAAAGAAATCCATACCTGATGAGCACTTGTATGCGAGCATGTTCCTAACACGATTGACTTTCAGCACAGTTTTAGCCTACTTTCTCCCTCTGTCTGATTTCCTCCTTCTCGTTCTGCCACCCTTGTTCGTCGACTTCCATACAGAAATTTCCAGCGTGGGATTTAAAGCGGCCGTAAATCGCCAGCCTCACAGGACCAACGTGATCGGGTTGTTCGGGCAGAAGGTAATCATTCGTACTGCTAGTATTCAAATTATCAGTGCTCTGAGATCTGTCAGCATTGTTCAAGTTACTATTGTTCAAGTTACTACTGCTATTGTTATTCGCGGCATTCTTAGTCTGTTGTGCAGTTAGGTAATTCTGGGTATTTAGGTCGCCACTGGCGGATTTTTTCAACGGCGCAGCTTTGTCGCCTATTGAGGTAGTACTTAGGGATTTTTTCAAAGGAGACTGAGTCTGCGATCTGGAACCACTAATCGCACCCTCGATCGGACCACTAATTGAACTCCGCCTCGCTCTCGAGGTGCTGCTCACACCGCTCCCTCTGCCTGTGAATGCGCCCGAACGCCTCATGTTTTTTTGTGAAGTCGATTCAGGCGCAGTGCTCGAGTTGAATACCTGATCAGTCGTTCTCCGTTGCGATCGAGAAGATATTGCTGAGTCTCTGACATTGCTGTTCTGTGTTGCGCTACTTCTGACGGAAGCCGCGGAGCTCCTTGCACTGGCCCGTTGAGCGTCACCATCAGCGGCAGTAAACAGATTCGACGCTGATTGCAGCCAACCATCACTATTTTCAACTCGCCCGCGCCTGTTGCGCATGAGGGGAAAGACGTTGAAGAAATCTAGAGCGGATCTGAGATGGTCTGGGTCTACGGAATTGTTGTAGCCCGTTTCTTTATTAATATTTTCCGCCCTCTTTCCACTACCATCATTACCATCCGACTGCTTCGAATTCTGCGTGTCTTTGGATGTTTTTCGGGAGTCGTAGCCTTCATAGTTGGGGGATTCTAGGTTGAGATTGTCGTTGTTCAATGCAGCATCAGCATCATCACGATCCAGAAGTCGTGATGTTGCCGACGAGGTTGCTGGCGAAGTCCCTGCAAGGGAGGGGTCGATTTGGGAACCTGACCCCCCAGAAAACCCAGATCGCGTCGAAGTTTTCGATGTCGATGCGAACGACCGACCAGAAGTATTGAGACCATGTTGAGGTCGATTGGTTTGATCGGTGTTTGCCCCGCTATTACGACTAGCATTACGTGCTGCGTAGTTCGTACCGGTCCGATTCGCACTGATGGGGACGATGGTTGCAGCCCAATTGTCCGTACCTTCAGCAGCGGTTTCATCATTACCAGTGGCACTCCCACCATGCACACCATCTGCTCCTCCCGAAGGTGGCGCTCCGTAGCCGAGATTCGCCTCCTCGGAATGCGACACCCCATAACTCTCAAATGCGTCCCGAATAAACCCCTTGGTACTCACCAGCATAGCCTGCCGCCACGGCCCTCGCTCCAAGCTCACCGTGGTTCCGGGATGATTTGGGTCGGAAGATAGGTTGTTGAGGGGCTTGCGGAGCGGAAGCTTTGCACCTTGAGTGGTTTGATCATTTAATTTTCTTAGGGGTTGGTGTTTTTTCTGGACCCCCCGGGCGTGAGCTGGACCCCCCCTGATTACATAGATGAGATCTGATTGATGGGGAATTGAAGTTGAGGACTTGGAGTTAATTAATGGGGAAATGGTTGGTGGTGTGTCAGTTGGACCTATCTTTTTTTCGGGACTGCAAAATTGTTGCCGCTTTTTCTGGGGCTGTTTCGGTCGGCGAAGGGATGGTGGTCCGTCAGTTAGACCTACGCTTTTTCGGGGTTGCAAGATTGTTGCCACTTTTTTTTGGGGTGATTCGGGTCGGAAGAGAGGTTGTTGAGGGGCTTGCGGAGCGGAAGCTTTGTACCTTGAGTGGTTTGATAACTTCTTATGACTCCGCTTTTGGCGGAGTCTCCCGAGCTTTGGTTTTGAGGACTCAGAACCCATTGGTGTTTTCTCTATCAGGAATGGGATTTCTGAATTTTCGATGAAATTCTGAATTTTCGATCGGACTTCTGAATTTTCGATGAAATTCTGAATTTTCGATGGAATTTTTGAATTTTCAATGGATGATTCGGGTCGGAAGAGAGGTTGTTGAGGGGCTTGCGGGGCGGAAGCTTTGTACCTTGAGTGGTTTGATCATTTCTTATGATTATTTGACGAGTATAGAATCTGAAGTTCGAGTTGAAATGGCAGTCATATTAATCCCATTCTACAGGTCTATACATCCATTATAACGGTAAACGTGGCGAAATAGGTAGTCAGTCTCTTTTCTTTTACATTACCGTCACTATCCGGGCCATCTTGCTGGAATTGCACCTGCCTTCGGGAGCCTGACGATTGAGACTGCATTCCGGCGGCTTGGCGAGCCGCTTTGGAGTGCGATTGGGAGACCATCGTGGATGAAATGAATGAAAATAATCCACAGATAGTCTACGGTGATGGTAATGTCCTGCTGCAGTGGATGTAATATGACAATCTGTCAATTGCATATTAAAACCTTGCCATAAACTCCATAGAATTAAACAAACCAACAAGACCCAACAAAGAACCAAACTTCGACTGCAACCACCACCAAACATGAACGACCACGAAACCCTACACCCCTCGACCGACAAACCCCTGCATGCCAACTAAGTACACCTCTCTGCCAACACTACCAGCTCATTTTACCAGCTGCATGCTCTTTGTACGCTGCCTAGAATTTAAAACAATCTCGTAAGCTGCTGCAGCATAGTTGATCACAGTACGCATAGTTCATCACAGTGTTCCTGTGGTTCCACCACCTGATACCCAAACACGTCTACGTCATGGATAGTCAGTTTCCACTGTAGCTTGATGCGAGCAGTGGAGGATTCATCGAGCGGAAAATCACAGGAGATGATTTGGGCGCCGACGGGTAGATAACGATTTAGTATTGGCGAAATGATTTCCGTCATTCCCGAATCCAGGAAGAAGTAAACTTTGGTTACTTCGGTGAGGGGGATTTTATCGATGGCAGAATTGGCAGAATTGCTATTGGCAGCATCGACTTTTTCAGCTATCACATTCTCAAATCTCCCGTGCAAGATCTTCCACTTGAGAAAGTCGCGGAGTTCTGGTGTAAAATTGTGCTCCATTTCCCTCCGCGTCATTATCCGTCTATATTCCTTCTGAAAATACGTTGACTGTTTCTCCATGCTCTTCCGCATCTCATTGTCGGCTTGTCTGCATAGATCCGGGCAGACCTCGACTCCAAGAAGAGTGGGCAAAAAACTTGGTTCAGCTTCCGAAGCCACCGATCCCTCCGAAGGAATCGCTCCTTCCGAACCCGCCTCCCACAACATCGCTTCTACCACGCATGCCAGCGCCTTCGCCAGCACTTGCCCCTGGCCGCATCCGATTTCGAGGAAGACGTCGTCAGTTCTCCATCTCCACATCTTCAAACCTCTATCGACCACTTTGGGTGGCGAAAGCATGAAACGGGTGGTGTGTTGATCAATTTGAATTCGAGACTGGGTATCCTGATTTTCGCTCCTGACATCGCAAACTCTCTTCGGTCTCAAACTCGCAAAGTGCCTTTGTTCAGGCTGGATAAACTTCTTCTTCCGTGTGTGAAAATTTGTGGGCATTCCAACCCTTACAGCCATCTTCGGGCAGTGTTTCAGCCATCTTGCGGGCAAGCGAGACATTGTCATTATGATTCTGCGTAGGGCTGGAGTCAGATATCTAATGCTATGAGAATTTGATTGAGATCGAAATTGGACGAATTCATGGGACAGCTGTCACGACCATGCGCTACATTCACGAAGATGCGGCTTATATTCGTTTCCTTTTCAGATGAACTTTGTTCAACTTCTTTCGAAAAAAAGCCAACAATCTTAAAGTGTTTTTGTTCCCCTTGTTTTTCTATCTTAGAGTGTTTTTGTTCTGCACAGGAGCAGTTTTGTACAACCGTACCAATCAGTTTTGTACAACAGTACCATTCTTCTAAAACATTCACCCCCAGTATCCACCTCCCGCTCCGAACTGCAGCCTTGTTCCATGATGTCGATCTTCCATGCGTATTTCGGACTCGCTGGTTTCGACTCGCCGTAAGCCCCGCTGGGCCAGCGGCTGGCCCGCACGCAGTTCCCCGCGGTTTTCTCCACCACGGTTTTCTCCACCCCGGTTTTCTCCCCCACTAGTCCCACTATCTGAGCCAGTTGGGCCAACTCTCACACCCTGACCGTCTGCCGCCCTGCTGCCCTGCCGCAGATGATCCGCACCATCTTCTCCGATTACAGAGGAAATTCCTCTGCTAATGCGCGCCGCCCTGGCAAAGTCGCCGGTCCTGTGTAAATGCATTGTTAGCGAAGCCCTTTCGCCGTGGGTGCTCGCTAGAAGGGGCTGTGGGTGGGAGCGTGCACTGTGTGCAGCACCAAAGACATGTCTGCGACTCGGATGGTGAGGCGGGCTAATATCGGGAAGAATGCTGTCTCCACCCAATACAAGACGCTGATCGATTCGCTCACCGTCTTGGTGAAAGGTTCCCGACGAGGAAGACGGATGGTCCCGCAAGTCGCGAAGCAAACGGCCTCGGCCGGACCTTGGATTGAATTTATCGGGAATCACAGTGTGATTAGCTGCACAGATTGACATGTCACGAGTTACAGTATGATAGAAAGCGATCCTCAACTTCACTCTGCACAAGTTTAATACTGCGAAATCCAAAATTATATATCACTTGATATCAATAAGCTGCAAGCACCACGTACACTTCCTACCTCCCCGACCTCTGCGACAAGGTTAAACTTCTCTGAAATAACGAATCTCCCGACGAGGATGTTGGCAAATATCCACCCGCTCCCCTACGGACAGCGGTGCCAGGATGAAGATGATGCCCCATCCCTCCACGCGCTCTCCGTCTCCCGAGCTGACTGAGGTTTCCGCTGCTGGATGCATTCACAAGATTAGATGGTGGCGAAATACTCTTCGTTTCGTTCAATTTCGTCATGTCTTGTAGAACAGCTGAACTGTGTCGCCGTTTTGGTGGACGGTTCGAGTTTAAACCTCCGACCCCTGAAGGCCCAGTCTGAGATTCGGACCCAACTGCCTGGTGAGAGTGACGACGCAATGCATCACCTGGGGATTGACTCGTTTGGGGACTGGACCGAGGGGATTGAGAGACTGAACCGGAGCGAGGAGACTGGGAAGCAGAGACCCCACTAGATGGAGAGTGCGCTCGCGAATTTGCTGAACTAGATGCCCCGTGCGGTTTCTTCCGGTGGAGGCGGTCTTCTGCTCTGGCGGATTTGGTGGTATTAACAGTAGTACCGACTTTTTCTGTGCCGCTGGGTCCGCTGCCACTCCCACTCCCAGATGTAGTAAGGTCGACCAACCCCATAACGGTGTCCCTCCGGCGCATTGCATTATGGTCCGCCTTAGCGGTATTGACACCACCAGCATCTTGTGCTTTTCCATTTTTTGCATTTGCTTCAGCTGCAACTAAATCTGGGGAGCTATGCACAGGCACGGACAACCGCCCTCGATTCCGGCCCTGCATGTAATAAAACGGGACTTCATTTATTGGCTGTCTTTGATGGGATGACGAAACAGCAGGGTGCGCCTGCCTCTGAACCTCCTTCTTCCTCCTTCTCTTGGGCGTTTGTATCACCACACTATCTCTGCCGACAGTGTCATTTGGTTCACCGTGATCAGAACCATTGAGACCATCAGCGTTGCCATTCGACCCATTACGACCATTCGAACCATTTATCATTAGACCATGGTCGCTGCTCACTCTGCGAATCTTGGAGGACTTGAGCAGATTCCCCTTCCTGGTATCACTATCTTTTGCGTTGGAATTGGCGGAAGCGGAGTCGAGTCCGCTCTCAGGCGATGACGACATAGTCCCTGTCGGCGAAAGACTCGGTTCGGATTCCAGGGGGCGAGTTCCGATTAGAGGCGGGTCGGCCTCTAAAGCTACATTTCTCTCAGATCCTGGCGAATACGGCGAATACGTTCTCGCTGGTAGCTCGTCGTATAGCTCGTCGTGATCGTCTCCCGCTTCTCCGGTTGCTCCAGTGGACCGTCTGCTTCGAACAGGAGATTGTCTACCAGCATCCTCACCGTCTTGTAATGAAACCGAATCACGACCTTTCTTGGGATCTCCTGCGGTTTCTGCTACATTCAAATTTCCCCCCTGCTTCAAATTTCCTACGGTTTCTGCCACTTGCATCCGCCTCGGCGATCCCAAATCAGGTAGCCGCAGGTCGATCGGCTCGGCGGCTTTCTCGAGCGGGGATGACATCCGCTGAGTTCCAGGATCGACGATGCGAGGTGCTCCCGCCGACACCGACACCGACACCGGGGACAGAATTGCCAACTGCTCTGCGGACACTAGCTGTAGATCGAAGTCTTTTGATTCTTGATCTTGCAGAAGTTCTTCCTCCATTTGCAGTTTCTCTTCTACTAATTCTCTTTCCGCCTCTTGAATTTCTCTTTCTTCTTCCGCCTCTGCTCTCCCCGCCAGTATCCTCCGCCTAACATCCCCAAAAATCAACGACAACTTAATGCCCTGAACTATGATCCCCAGCCCGCTCGCAACAAATTTTGACGGAAGCCACTTTTTCGGGTGATTCGGATAAAGACCGGAGGTGAGAAAGAAGGACCTGTTGGACCTCGGATTTCAAGACATATTTAGTAAATTGAGGCACGCTAGTATGCGGATTGTACATGAACTTGAACATGAAATACACGTGAGATATAGGAAGAAATGACTATACGAATTAAGTCTGAATGTCCTATGAAATGTCTATAGAATGTAGCCTACTTTTACTAAATTTGTCTTGAAATCCGAGGACTTACCAGGTAGGCAGGGACAGAAATTGGATCAGTAAGCGGAGGTGGATCATGTGGCTGGATTGGTATACTAGCTTCCTGAGGAAGACGCGCAGGCGGTTAGTGAGGAGGGAGAGGAGTTTCGAGATTTTGCGAAGTCGTAAGTGTCTGGAGAGAGAGCGAGTTACGTGTTTGGTGAGGAAGCGTGTGACGCGGTCGATGTAGAGGAGCTTTGCTGCGACTTTTAACATTTTCAAGAGTGTTTTAAGAATTCTCTTGATGAAAGACTTGGTTTTCTTAAGAATTTTGGAGAGAATTCCAGTTGGGGTATTTGAATGCTTCCGTGGACTTAGTAAAACAGCAGATGCTGAACCTGCGGACGTTTGGCTGGAGTGACTCAATCGCTCGTTCCCAGCCTCACGAACCACCACACCATCAGTCCCACCCTTCTCATCATGAGCAGCAGCACCTGAGGCACCACCCCCACCATCCTCCTTCACATTTCCTCGATTTTCAATCCGACTCTGCAAATCGATCTCCTCCGCGTCGCTGTCCGACGCCTCTAGCAATCCGTAGTTGATATAGTCTGAGTCATAACCATATTCAGATTCGTATCCTGATTCATATCCCGATTCATAGCCGTAATCGAAATACTCCAACTCCTCGGGCTCATCCTCCACTGCCGCCACCTCCAAAAAGATCGCCATTATCGTGCAGGAAGAATACCCAATATCCCCGAGCTCGCACGCCCAGTTGCAGGTGTCGGAAATGGTTTGACTGAGCTGGTTGACGGTCTGTTGCTGCATTGAAGAAGCTGGAGCTGCTCCACTATTAGTATACTGCATCGCTGCGAGATATTCGGTCGCTATTGATGAGTCCTGGTTTTCTAAATTTAATTGACCTCTTTTCCAGAGGAGAAACAATTTCACCAGGCCAAGCTCTTCGAGATTGAAGAGATGCTCCACTAGACAGTAGAAACAATCCGAGAAATTTGCGACGACTCGAAAGAAGAGAGAGAATTGGTGTAGGCGATAGGCCGAAATGAGATGACTACTTGCGCCGGTGCCAGTGGCGCTGTCCACGCTAGTCCTATTAGTATTGTTGTTACTGGCGTCCGTAGCGTTGCTGTCGCCCGTTGTAGCACGCGAAAGGCGATTAGCTTCCCCGCCAACAGCACTGCCGTTCACAGCACCACCATTTTCGGCACCATCAGTCTCAGCATCACCATTCTCGCCCGCAACCTTCTGATTCTCCATTTCTCCGTTTGCGCCCCTCGCATTTTCTCCAACTATGACGCATTCCCCACATGTCTTCGCAGGAGGGAGAGCAACGAGACTCCTGCGTAACTCCCCCAGATCCCACAGAGCGGCCTGAAGTGAACTCAATTCCGCGCCCCATCGAAGACACCGCCGCGCAGGTCCGATGAAATGTTTCCCTATCCTTCCTATTCGGTTATCCCATAAGGTTCCCCACCGGTTCCACGCCTCAACCGAAGCGAATAGCGACCGCTGGATGAGGGGAGATGCTGAAGTGGTTGAGGGAATTGACGGAGTAGACACAGGAAGAACCGCAAACTGCGCTTGCGCCCGCCCTTTTCTTATCAAATCTGCAAGACTTCGGTAGGATGCGACGCGCCCTGCCAACAGCGAGGAAATTATTCGCTTCACGAGGGCGAGTGATCCAATTAATCGAGCAACGAAAGGACGTAATATTGCTACCACCACCGACGAAAGCGGCACTGCTGATGCAATACGCTTCAGCATTCCAATAATCCTCCAGACGCTTTTTCCCAGTACTTTGTACAGCGTTTGAATCACGAGAAACGATTGCAATCCCGCATAGCGCAATAACACGGAAGCTGTAATACCACGACCACCATTAGTACCATTCTGCAAATGCCTCAACACAGCTAAATCTGATCCGATAGCCACAATCCTGGGGATCTGATCCCGGGTGAAGATTACTGAAAAAGCCCCTAGAGTAAGCAATTCTTCGCGTGTAGAGGCTGGAGAAATCGCCTGTGCCGTCGTGAGAAGCGCGTCCTGCAGAAAGAAGGGGACGTGGACCATCTTCTCGGCAAACGCTTGCCTAATTTTCTCAGCCAGCTCGTTACAACTTTCGGAAGTTGAACTGGCGGAGGTGTTACTATCTTCGCCTGTATTGAGCGTGACGGCGCTGGATTTATCCTTTGAAAAATTTGAATCTTCTGCGGGTTTGTCAACATTCGGACTCATATTCGGACTATTCCCCGACTCAGATTCGATCGCCAATGACGTCGTGGGGGCCGGCGTTCCGTCTGCCGGGACTACTTGCGGAGCGGCAGTACCCATCGTGAGAAGCGATCAAGTTCTATTAAATTAATTCGTTATTAAGTTTTTGAATTCATACGTGAAGTTTCGAAGGAACATAAATTTTCAACTTCGAAGGTACAAGAACTCTCTAGTTTGCTATCGATCTACTCCTCCGTACGAATTCGTCCGAATTAAAAAAAAACCTGAATTAGTAATTACTTTGGCCCTGTATCAAAGAAGTTGTCGAATACATGTTGTGTCAAGCAAGAAAGAACCTTCAAGATGCATGACTAATTGAATTCCATTTACACTCAAGCCAACGCTCGCAGCACGCACGCTGCCGACAGTATACTATAGCATCATCAGCATCATCATCATCATCATCATCAATCCATTGCCATAGTGTATTAAAACAGATTCTCTGTAATTTAAAAGTTGTCTGGACAATTTCCATCCGCACGGGTTTCTACTCGTCGTTTTTGATGCAGCTTTCTCATATCCCACTTAAAGTGTTTTTGGAAGATTTCGTGAGTTTCTCACTATTTTCATTCATAAATTTCGGCACTCCTAATTTTCGGCATTCTTAGCGCCGCCCACCTGGGACGTTGAAGTAAGTTAACGTAAATTTAAAATTAGACCACGAGATCCCCTCACAGAGGCTCCACATACCGCACGGTAAGCGAATACCGCACACCTCGTCTCAGAAAATCAGGAGCTTGAATGCGTGAGTCGCTGTTTCTCCCCTCAAACTCCATCCTCTGACTCTGAGGCTCCTCTACCCCGTCATTATCATCCCGATTCGCATTTGCACTTGCTGTACCTTCTTTTGGTCCACTATTGCTGCACCAATCGTGAGTGAATCCCGTGTCATACCTGACCCATTCGATTCCGTGCAGACAGTCGTGATACGCGCGTCCACCAAACCACAAGAGACTGCGGCTTGGGAGGACAACACGAACATGGGTCGAAGACAGGGATATGCTTAGGTCGGATTTAGTAGCGTCAGATTTAGTTGGTTCTGTGGCAGCAGGTTCTGCAGTCGAGGCGAGGGATGCATTTTTGTCATCGGCAGTACCGTCATTACCGCTCACACTACTACTCTCACAACGATCTCGATCACCACCATCACCACCCCCGTTAGTCCCATCCCCCCCACCTCGGCCCGCACTGCTACTCCCGCGGAAGTCAAATGCGCAGTCGGAGTTCAGCGACAGAATAGCAACTAATGGATGGTATGCAGGCCCATCTGTATGAGGAAAGATCCCATCTCCAGGCGCGTAGCGATTGACCAAAACGTGATTCGGTATTTTTTCCTGCGGAAATAGTCTCGCCCCGATCTGGTGGCAGAGTTTTTCTAAGATTGGGGGTAGAGATTCTTGTTTTAATTTCCCAGAAGGAAGCACTTCACCGCCGAATCGGATGACTTTTCGGCCTCTTACGGTGACCCAAGTTTCGGATTGCCAGGTGCCGGATGCTTCCCCAAGTTTCGGAGTGCCAGGTTGTGCATCCTTAACATTCCCCTTCCCCCAAGAGCCGGGTCCGTTTTCCCAGCAGCTTTTGTCAAAAGTAGGCGCTATCACCTCCGCTTTTAAGCCGCGGAAGGACTCGAGGAAACCGACAAGTTGGGATTCGCTAAGAGGAGGTTCGGTAGGGGAGGGTTCAGATTCGATGGAACTGGATGCAAGTGTACTACTTTCTCCACTAGCAAGCGTACTACTTTCACCACCGCTAATCACCCCCGGAAACAGAAATATGTCTCTCTGCAAGTCGACTTCAAGTTTTTCATGTGCGGAGAAGTTTGGTTTTACGTTTGGTTTTACTTCAGTTTTCACCTCAGAGTCATCTCCCTCCGCACCCGCCTTCCTCCTTGGGACAATGCCATGGCGCTTCCACTCTGCAGGAGGCAGCAGACCGGAAGAGCATTCAAAAGATCGTGAGGGAGTAGGCACTGCTAGAAGGTCGCCATTTCGGTAATTTTGGTTGCAGGGCTCAGGGCAGGTGGTTGTGGGTATATTTGGATTGGTGACGTTGGTATTGCCGGTTCCCGCCTTGTTGATTCTAGCGCTGCCAGCTGAGTCCGAAGGTTTGGCATCGTGTTTTACTGGTGCTGTAGGAAATGTGGAAGAGGAAGCCTTCTCCGTCTTCAGTTTGCGGAGCATCGATTTCAGGTCCGGCATCTTGGATTCTTCTCTTTAATTGATTTCAATAATTTTTGACTACACGTAACGGTTATATTCAAATTTACGTAAGTACAAGCAGCCAGTAACGGTTATACTCAAATTTACTTATGAAACCTATTCAAGCTACTCTCGTTTAATTTCCCCATTTCTGCCCCTTTCTTGTTCCCCTGCCCGTTTGTCCTGCCATGATTGTAGGTGCCAAAGATATCATCCACTTCTCACGCTGCCGAAGCAAATCAATGTGACCATCGGGTACCACTGTTTTTGAGAAAATTGAAGAATTTGAAACACCATACATGATCATCCACACTACAATTCTTAGACTTTCCATATTCAAAACATCCAATGTACAATCCTTAGACTTCCCACATTCGAAACATCCAATGTACAATTCTTCGACTTCCCACATTCGAAACATCCAATGTACAATTCTTCGACTTCCCATATTCGAAACATCCAATGTACAAATTATAAAAATCCGCAGCTATTAGGTTTGTGAGTGAGTAGCTGCACTCCCCGATCACGCTACCGTGATACGTTCATTTGTCTGTGTTTTTTATGCTGTTTTGATTATCGGCCCAAATTAATATGCAGCCGCGTCAATTCACTTCTCCACCTCCTTAATTCACTTCTCTGTCGCCTCCGCTTCATCACCGTGATTCACGACACCCCTAAACATCCGTCTCTCCTTCTATACCACCTCTCTCCACCTCTCCATTTCCTCAGCTGCCTCCTTCGAATTCCAACACTCTTCCTTCATCAAAATACAAGTAATACAGAAGTTCAGAATCATTGGTAAAACTACTACGAATCATATCGACTCCAACAGTAGACCTCCTCTCTGACTACTACGAATCATATCGTCCCCACCTTGATTCATCCTGCACCGGAATCTCTCCTCATCCTGATCCTGAACTGGAATCATCTCTGGCGATAGGAACGTCGCTCAGTCGAGCTTTTGCATCCACTGCTGGGTGCCGTCCATGAAGCGAGGCTTGTCGACGGCGCTGTGAGTATTTTTTTCGAAATAATGATTGGATTATTGAATGCTTGGACCGAGGCGTGTCGACGGCCCTGTGATTTTTTTTTTTTTGAAATTGAATTATCCACGTGGCTGCTGAACCGAGGCGTGCCGACGAAGCTGTTGTTGTGGAAATTGAATAATTGGATTATCAATTACGATCATTTCTCACGTATTCAGTCCCCGATTGATAATAGAAATGATAAAGGTTAAACCTTTAACCCCTACAACTTATTTTCCTTACGTATTCAAACCTTGATTGCTCCATGGCCCTGCCTTCGCGAGTGATTTCGAGAAGCGGTTGCTCAACCCGTGGCGTGGAGGAATCAATTTCTCCGGAGCCTTGCTGCCGTACCTTGAGTGATTTAGTTGTTGGATGTAGTTGTTGGAGGTAGTTTTTGGATTCAGTTGTTGGATGTAGTTTTTGGAGTTTGATGATTCATCTTTGGTTTTTGAATTTAGTTTTTGGAAGTTGACGATTGAGCGAAGTTGGTCCTACTAATTATTGAAATTCATCTTGGTCCTACTAATTGAAAATCATCATTACTCAAAATCCATCGATCGTATCTATTAATTCCAATTTATCAGTCGTATCTCACAGCTGATTCGAATTCTTGTAGAAGCAAGCCACGTACTCAGCTCCTTCCGTGGGTGCGTCGACCTTGAGAGGAGGGATGCCTGGGGTTTGATTTGAGTTCATTTGAGTTTTACGATCTGGAAGTATGTTGACGATCTGGAAGTATTTGAGTGTCGGAGGGGTTTCGGGTATCAGGGGCGAGATGCCTGGGATTATTTGAGTATCAGATGATGTAGTCTCAGTATATATTCATTTGAAGGAGCATCAATTCAATTCGAGTATGAATTTTCTTATCTTCTTTTTCCTTTCCTCCTACCCGATCTCTTCCTGTCCGGCGACAACCTCCCCAAACGATATCATATTCCTTCCCTAGGGCCTACCCGACCTCTTCCTCGCTGGAGACTAGTCAACAACTGTTAAACTTATTTCCTCCTACCCGATCTCTTCCTCGCTGGGGGCTCGTCCACGACTGATATGGTCTTTTTCTGCTCCACGGGCAATGCTTTACCGAAAGCATTCGCCTTCGACTCCATCGCGAAACCATCTACTTGCTCGGCCATGGGGGGCTGTTTGGATCGGTCTAGACTCTATTGTACGACTGTTCTACGACTGTATGTCTCTACTCTAAGCGGGTGCGTTTGTGGGATTGATTATCAATATTACGATATTAAGAAGAATTTGAGCAATCAATTTGAATTTATTAAATAATAAACCCAATTTAACTAAGAGACAAAAACCCAAGCAACGAGACACCACAGAAATCAGGTTAGCGGACGGTTGAAACAAAGAGAGTCGGAACTACTGTCAAAAAATAAACCTCTTGCAATCACCACGATCAAAAATCTAGATCACTTGTGTTGGCAAAAAATCACCGAAAAGTAATATTCCGACCGACCAAAAGAAATATTGCGTCGGTCCTTGTGTTTATTGTGACAGCATTACGTATGTCTGTGTCCGAGCTTTCTAGGAATGCCGACACGTACTGGTTCAGTTTCTGGGTGGGCCTCATCAGTCATGATCCATGATAATCAGCAATTATGATCATTCATACTCGACGATGTTATCATTCGGATTGTGATAATCAGTTCCTGTCGTGCCTTGATTAATTTCAACTCAATTCCAAAAAACGTCAGCGGGCTTTCTAGCCTAATGCATCATCGTAGCTTTGACATCATCATCACCATAACTTTGGCATCATGCACTGTGAACCTCCTCCACACATCTACTACTATCAACCTCGTTTATAACAACGCACTCATGACCTCGTTCATGCGTTTACAAAGCACTATGCACGCCCTCATCACTGCCTCCGGCGGGCGCGGCTCTTTCGGCATTCCTCATACCATTTGCAGAATTACCTCCTCTCTGCATATTTCTGTTTCCGAGATTTTTATTTCCGGGCGCTCCTCCTCGTCCGGTTCCTCTCCTTCCTCCTCCCATTCCTTTCATCATTTTCTGCATATCAGCCATCATTTTTTTGGTGTCCATGCCTTTTCCATCTGCTCCTCCAAACAAATCCGGCATACCCTTCCCATCTGCTCCTCCAAATAAATCGCCTCCGAACAAATCGTGTAGTGGGTGTTTTCCGCCTTTTCCGTCGCCTTTACTCGTCCCAGCGAACAGATCGTCCAACGGATGCTTTCCGCCTTCTCCTTTACTCGTTCCAGCAAACAGATCATCGAAGCCATCGAAGGGGTGACTTGGGAAGTTCGCGTCCTGATTTGCTCCGTCCTTTCTTTCTCCACCCTGGTTGACTCCATCCTGGTTAACTCCATCTTTTCCATCTCTTGCACCTCCTTTAGCAGCTCCTTTCCCGTCTTTCAAGCCAGCAGATCCTCTTCCTCCTCCAAACAACCCGTCCATTCCTCCGAACATATCCCCGAGACCGCCTTTTCCGCTGAACATCTTCGCCATATGGTCTCCCATTTTACTGAAATCCATCTCGTCAATTTGCTTGTGCATCTGGTCGAGGGAGGGCATGCCCTGGCCGAGGATGGGACTGACCTTAGGGTTGGGCTTGGGACGATCGTTGCCTGCGGTGTTCGGATTCGTGTTTTTGCGGGCGGTGTTTGCGTTGGGGGTGGCGGGATTACTGATATCGGCACGATTGGGCTCTTCGGCGCTTAGAGCAATACCATCAGCATGAGTGCTTTCTTCGGCAGCAGGAGCGGGTTCGGGATTAGCATCCTCGGCATTGGTATCCTCTGCATTAGCATCCTCTGCATTGGTATCCTCTGCATTAGCATCCTCAGCAGTACTCTCAGCAGTACTCTCAGCGCCTTCAGCATCGATGCCGGTGGTTCCGTGGAGAATGTCACCGCCTTTGCCGCCTTTATTCTTATTCAGACCTCCAAATAAGCCGTTAGCACCGAAGAGACCTGAGTTTTTTTGGAGTTAGGATGTAATAGGGCGCTAGCACGGAATAGATCTGATTGGTTGTGGAAGTAGGATGTAGAGATGTGATCAGTTGTGGTTGTTTTGGAGAATTAGTATGACTGCCATGTACGCATCGCTTTCAAATCCTCGTTAAGGAGTAGTTAGAAAAACATCTCCCTCCAGATTTCACTTCTCTTACCATCTCCCCCCATCAATCCTCCTAGCATCTGTTTCATGTCCTCTTTCATCTTCCTCTGATATTCCATATCTTCCTTCATTTTTTTCTGATCTTCCTTCATTTTTTACTGTGGACACGTTACACATCGCTTTCATCATGTATCCTCGTTAAGGAGTACTTAGAAAAACATTTTCCTACCATCCCCCACCATCAAAATAATTATCCCCTGAGCATCCGCTTTATGTCAGATTCTATTTCCTTTCCAAAACTTCTTACCATCTCCCCCAATAAAAATCCCCCTACCATCCACTTCATTATATATCCCCTTCCTTTTCTCTTACCATCTGATTCTCCCCCCATCAATCCTCCTAGCATCTGTTTCATGTCGTCTTTCATCTTCTTCTGATATTCCGGATCCTTCAAATCCTGCTGAAATTTCTTCATCTGATCATCCAGGGAACCTGTGGTGGGAGATGAAGCCGTGGGATATTGCTGAAATTGAGAGAACCGATGGGTAATACTGACAAATTTTACATGGGATAATTTTGACAACCGAATGGCAAATTCACATCCATATGATCCACGTTGTATTATCATGAGAAATGCGTGCAACCTTCTATATAATCGTATTCTCGGTCATCTAAAGCTGAGTCGGTCCGCGAAGATTCCAGTAAAATTCGTTGTGAATTCCTCAATGCCCATTTCGTGGCCAAACATACCAAACTTCTTCTCATCGAAAAAATGCTCTTTGCCATCGTAGCCTTGGTGCCCGATATGGTTCTTCATCTGATCCTTCCAGACTTTTTCATCCTCGTGGACGTGGTGGTTGAGGTCTGGGGGGTTAGAGTTCCAATTTTTTTCATCTTCGAGGACGTGGTGGTTGCGGTGGTTGAGGTCTGGGGGAGGGTTAGGATATGCTTCCAGAGTTTTTTTGTCTTCAAGAACGCGGTGGGTGAGGTCTGGGGGGGATTTGGGGTTGATGTTCGGAAGGGTTTTGGCCCTTTTGGGCTCAGAGTTTTGGCGCGGTTCAAACATTGTAAAAAGAATCACGTGAAAAATTCGAAATCCGTATCTCTATCCGTATCTCCCTCCTCCCGAATCGACCAAATCATCTCAAAAATCCCTCACCCCTATCCGTATATCCGTCTTCCTCCACAGCCTCAATCATCCTATTCCTAAAGATTCGCTTTCTCACCTCCATCCGTATATCCGTCTTCCTCCATGGATTCGATCATCTTTTGGAAATGGTCCTGATCGAATTCCCCAGGTGCTTCATCATCCAGCATGTGCATTAATTCGTCGTCGAATCTCTTTAGATGGGAACCGTCGACATCCCGAGTACCTTAATAATGACATTAATGTTAATGCGCGTTTTAATTCGGTGGCAAACTTGATTTATGCGAGGCGTCGGGATGCGTCTACGTCGCGAGTACCTCATTGGGAAGAAATTTGCGGGGGGACCAGCTTAATGCAAGTTTTAATTCAGTGATAAAACACCTTGATGTGAATATTTTCGGAGCTGATTCTAGCTTACCATGCACTCCGCCATCTTTCCCTGTTGATGCATCCTGGGAGGCCACATTCTCGTCAGTAGAGGCGGCGGTAGCATCACTGGCGACTTTTTTCTTCAGGATGTTGAGGCCTGGGTGATTATGAGATATCATTTTTCACAAGAGGCCAGTGTGTGACCCTCCCCTTTAGGAGGATTCCTTGAGAACCTTCTCAAAACAAGGAGCTTTGTTGCTTTGAATTACATCTTTATGCTGAACCCTGGCTGGTTATTTTTTTCAACTTTTTTCCTTTGGCGATCCCGTGGATTCTGTGGATTTCATGGATTCTGTGGATTTCGTGGATTCTGTGGATTCTGTGGATTTCGTGGATTCTGTGAATTTCGTGGATTCTGTGTAGCATCACTGGCGACTTTTTTCTTCAGGATGTTCAGGCCTGGGTGATTATGAGATATTATTTTTTCCATCGAATATGCCTGGTTCTTGGATTCACCCGGATCATTTAAAGACATTGTCATCTGATCGAACCAGCAGTTGCATTTTAAATTCTGTAATAAAACATCCTCGTTCGCCTCCTGAATACATACCTGCCAATGCGTAATACATACCAAAGAGCGACGGGGAAATGCACCACCTTTATACACTCCCTCCTCATTGTTTCCCCGCCCATCCCTTACCTCGCTTCTCGAAGCCGTCAACATGGACCAATGCTCCCGCTGCCAGGACCAAGGTGAAACGCCGTATCGTTGCGCGCGACATGATTGAAGTTGATTTGACTTCTAGATGATTAGTAAGCAGTGTCTCAATAGTCGGGTATATTCAATATTGACTAGTTGGGTATATTCAATGCCTTCCCTTAAAACGAGTAATCTATCCGTGGTGTACGCTTCGTACATATGATATTCTGTTGCTCTTCGCACCTCCACTGTCGACTCTATTCGTCCACTACTTTGTAAAATTAAACCAAAAATGAATCTGCGAGGATTTGTGGGGGTTTATGAATTGGATTAAGTGATGCAAGTTTTCAGATGGAAACATAGTTTACAATCTAAGCAGAGCTCGCACCTGTCATGGAGCGCGGAGGCTAGCCTCTGAGAGGGAAACAGATTCTCCACACGGATCTAAGATCTACGCTTGATCGACTCCTTCTGAGGAGCTTGCGGAAATGGTACGTAGTTGGAACATAAACATTCTACGATTGTGAGGAGAATCCAGCCTAGTACTGAGATTCTCGTTGGAATATCTTGGCTGGCTCCCACCAAGCTAGCCATACTGATACGACATTATTACTCTCAAATCTACAATGCTATTCCTACCAATATGAAGCTATTAGGATTTCGCGAGGCTATGAAGAGCATTTGGAAACTAAGAGGCATCATGTGACTATTAAAGGATCTATGCTAGATTACGACCGCGCACATATGCTACCGCACCGAGGTTCTATCGCACCTACATTGTCACACCTTATACTCTATCTCACGCATGTTCTATCTCACGTATATTCTATCTCAATCATATTTGATCGCACCTATTTTTTGGTCTTCTCGCAGATGCAACTATGTTCTGCCACTCACAACACATACCCATCTCATTAATACACACTGTCAATCAAAACTCTCTCTAAAAAACATCGACATTCTGGAGTCAACTCCGAACTGTGCCCGACAGAATTTCAGCTCTTTCGCGTGCAGGATTCACATTATTTGAACTAAGTATTCGAACTCACTGTACATTAACGCGATATTTCTGAATACGATACCTTGTCCCAAACAAAAAAATCAGAGGTTTGTGCCTATGTCATTGTGTTTACTACTGGTCCCTGTGAGACGTCTGCATTCGGTTCTCTTGCACAGCTACTTGCATCCTAGCAAATAGCTAATGCTTTTCCGTCTGATCTTGTACTTTTGGTCCGCAATGTTTTACTGTTATTTACACACCTGGGAATTTTGCATACGTAACCTATTCACTGTATCTAAGCGTATCTCTTCCTACTCGTCGTTCTTGAATGATTTTACTTTTCACCAGATATGTTTCCTCAAGGCAATGCTCGGTTTCGATTAATTTACTATCATAATCCCGTATACAAGCGACGCTTCTATTTCGTCCCGTTTTGGGTCTTAGAGTTCTATCCGATACAGTTGCTTTCAAGAAATCATATGATCACCAATCAGAGTGCGGTCTTCATGCGAGAACACACCTCCACTCCATCGATATTCCCCCACAAAGAGTCTCGGCAGCAGCCTCACAAGCGCCATTAGTGTCAGCAACACAGCCCAACACTGCCAAGACAATACGATAATATACCCACATTGGTTGCACACACCCTCAACCACCAAATGCCTTGCGTCAAGACAGCCAGACGACCTGGTGCCCCACTACGCCGTGTCACATAATGATACGCAACATCCATGACCGATCGTGCGACTTTCATCAATTCCAGTCGAATTGATTTTCCTGGAATTATTCAGTTTGGCTCTAACACTGTGATTTTTTACAAGCCTCCTTGTAACTTCTTGTTGTTTTCAATGTTTCGTTAATTTCTCCCTCATCCTTGCCACTCAATTCTTTTGTTGGGCTTCCAACGTATATCAACATTTTTCCTAGTCAATGTTTCGCACTCAAGTTATTTCAGTGGGTTCGGACTCTAGATCTAACTTCAATACGATCCTCCAGGCCCCTGCTCCTATATACCAATAGAAATATTTTTGCCTCGACCCAGACTGCGAGTTTTGCCAAATGATCCAGGATTCCGATCCTGTAGGTTCCTGGGGTTTCGTTGAACTTACTATAGGTATGGGCTCCCGCTTTTCTTCATTAATATAGGGTCTAAGGATGGAATTAAAAAGGTGGGCCGCATCCTGGTTTCCACAGCCGGAACTGTTCACGTCAACAAACAACCCCTCCAGATCTTTCTTGTCAGTGATCCGACCCTCAAGTCCGATATGGATACCACGTTTAGATACTTCTTTATTTAGCGTAAGACACTTGTTAGGGTCATACCGCATTGGCTTTCCACCCGGTGTTTTTTCCACGGTAGAAATAAGTTGTTGTTGTTCTTTCCAGTGGTTTCCCACTTGCATCCACCCCGTAATCGGCGAGGCTACCGAACGTGAGCTCGCCTTCAGCACGCCAGGTAACCGTGCCACGTTGCGATCTCGACTAAGGGACTTCCAGAATACGAGCCATTCGCTTTTGAAGTCCGCCGCTGACTTTGAGTCCGTAACATCACCATAAATCACTCGGTATCTGTTCATCAACGAGAGATTAAATTGTTTGTTGGGCTCTATCAAGCGCTGACCGAGATATTGGAACTGTTTCTCCTGAAGACTGCCTTCGCTGGATGTTGTCAGTGTATCCCACACCTCCAAGCTCTTGATTTCCTCCAGGTCGCCCGTCAACTTATTCAACATAGTAAGGAAGCCTGCAGCCTTCAGCTCCTCCAGCAACCACGAGATCTGTTTGTTTGACGTCACATTGAGCATCATCCCACCAAGACATGGGCATATTATTCGCACAAGAGAACTTTAAGTTTAACAAGTTTAAGTTTCAGAATCATGATATTATATTGAGTTTCATGATACAATATTTTTGAGTTTATTGCTCAGAGATGTCAGTGAGACCGCACTCAATTTGCTCTCTACATACTTTGTATGTAGTTTTTTATCGCAAAAATAGGGAGGCAAGGCAATAATAACTTATAAGGGGGGAAATCCTATAATATTAACTCTGACAAAAGCGATCAGCAACAACAATTACAACGGCTTGTACCCCCCCAGCGTAATTTGTATAACGCACTCCCTTTATATAACACGTATATTATCGAACTGCCTTGATCATTTTTTTACACAAAACCCTAAACTTGTGACTTTCCACGGCAATCACATGCTGAGAAACTCAGACTGCGGTAATAACCACCACCAACAAAATCGAAATCCGAAGCAATCACAATAATATTACTTGACAAATACTACCCAAAGACGAATTCTCCAACCCACAGCATACGCTGTGTCCAAAAAACACACTTTACAATTGTATGTAGTTTTCTATCGCATTCCATTCAAAAGAAAAATATAGGGCAGAAAAAATGAGGAATTGATAGGATCATGAGATCTCATGAGTCATTGCTGTAGCTGCGATCTTCTCACCTCCTCCTTCTTGATGCCCTGGCGCGTACTCTGGAACTTCGTGTTAGTCTCTGTCCATTCATCATCAGTTATGTCTTTGTTCTTCCGTCTCCAATTCGCTAGTACTTGTCTACTCCTTCGTCCCCAAAAGCTGTTTTCCTCCTTCGCGCTGATCAACAACTCAAGCTGATTTTCGGTCATTATTAATATGACATTGATTTGGATCCCACGCTTTCAGAAACTCAATGACAATGCAGACTATTAACGAAACTACCAAAAATATTAACAAACAAGCATATACATTCCACTGCGATACGCTAAGAAAATGAATGAAACCAACCTGACTCAAAAGTCTAAGATTCCAAAACTGCGACTCAACGCAATCATATGTTGCCAAGCAAAGAAAAAAAAAACACATCATGATCACATGAGATCCACAACTGCCAAAATGACGAGAAAGAAAGAAATGCCAGACAACATCCCAGATGGTTTGTGAACGACAGCCTGTAACAATATGCTCTCCAACATCAACTCAATTTTACTCCAAGATCTGACGATTAAGGAGTGAACATTTTGTTGTAGATGTTTCCTTCACCGCAGCGTCTGATTGCGTCTGCACGGTACCCATTGACAGTCACTTCATCTTTTTTCTATTCACACTCACCCATTTCTGATTCTGTACACCCTCGGATTTCTGATTCTGTACACGGCACTGTGACTTCACGATGTCTTCCCACTGGTTCTTGACTACGGCTTCGAAGGTTTCCTTGTGTTTCTGCAAATATTCCATTTTCTTTGTGGTAAGTTCTTTCTTGTTGTCATATACCGCCTTCTGTTGTTTGTATGTTTCCTTGGCGCTAGCGCTGATCATAAAACCCTTAAGTTCCTTGGGCTTCAGCTTCTCTGCATCCAGAAGTTCCTCCTTCACATTTACGATGTCTGCATCCAGAAAGCCACTCAACTTGAATAAGAGCTGTTATCATTGAAAGATGCATATCGAAAAACAGATGCTTAATTGATTTCAACAACCAACAACAACGACCTGCAAAAACATTGAGAATGCTTTTTTCACCAGAATGACACCACAATGAGATCTGATGAGAATGAGCTGACGAATTATCCCATAAAAACAATTGTGATCTTCTTCATCACATTAAACATTTGTGGCTCTGAGCTCATTTCGCAAATGCCTCTATGAAACTGCTTGTCTAGCTCAACTGAAACATATCTTGTGGAGAGTTGCAGCATCTCGTCTGCGCGATAGTAGCACCCCTTTCGTGTGCCACGGCCAGCAAATAAGCCACCCAATATGATTAAGATTATCAAGAACTGCATTCCACGCTCTAACTCACCGCCAAAAACATTATCTATGATTATCTCTACACCCTTTTCATACGCATTTTAACAACAAGCAACGCCGCAATGTTTCCCTTGCCCTTGGGCAAAGGCTAGAACCATTATGACTGACAAGGGACAAAAACCAGTTTGAGATTCCGATCCGCATGGCGATCACCACCTACTGGCAATGTCAATGATCATCTGCGCGTCGGATGGTGATGTCGTCAGTTTATCTCACCGTTTCCTTCTCGAACGCTGCTTTGCGGGCTTCTACCACTTTGAGAACCCACACATTGGCCTCCACCTCATCGAGTGCCAATATTCGCGCGTCATGAAGCAGGCGGATCGACTCGCTTATGTTCGCCACTGTCCAAGAACGTATTCCGGTCTGCGTGGATTTACCGAGCCTGCCTAAGGCTTCCGCAACGGGCATTCCAATCTCTCTATCCACGGAATCCACTACGAAGCTACACGGCTTCCGCTCTTGACCAAACGGAGTCACGGTGATTATGGGCAAACTGAAGACGTTCCGGAACCTTTCGCGCACCTGTAATACGCAGACGCATTATATGGGCAAATGTTACTGATAATAATATTACAAGAGAAATCCCTAAAAAATTCGCATATAATGTGGGTTGAACCCCACTATTATTCAGATCCATATTGTGTACAAACATCATGTTCTTTGGCCTGTTCTGACATCTGAAAGAACAACCTCCCCAAAACTGGGGATTTGTATCCAAATCCACACCATGACTCGACTGAAATTCTGAACTAAATTCAGGGAACATGCCACATGCCACAAACACACCTACCTCCACCCCCCAATCGCAGCTCAAAACACGATCCCAAACATTCACGAATCAAGACGAGCCAAACTGACCAACAACGAATACTCGAGCAATAAAACACTATGTGGAGACTATTGACTTCAATGCTTTGGACCTTTTATGAATCTTGATAGCGAAGGGCTAGCTCCAAAATGTCGAGCGCACTGCAAGAAGAAGCAGTGGCTGATACGCCAGAAAGTTTCTGAAAGAAGAGAAAAGCTTCTTGCGTCGCGAGCGCAGGTCATCTCAAATCCATTCCGATCTTTGAACCAATGCCACACAAGAAATACAATGCACACCTCAATCCGCGCGAACCCTGATCCCGATATTGGGAGCTTGTTGCTTAACAGCACATATTTTAAACTTTCCTTACCGATTCCTCGCGGCAACGCAGAGAGGCCTGATGAGTACGGTACAAGCTCCAAAAGATTTTACAGGGCTCTGCAGGGCGCACCAACTTGCACCACCGAAATACACTCCTTCCCAATGTACCATCTTGTTCAAGATTCTCTGTCTTCTGGAACTTTTGAAACATATGGAAATCAATGGCGTTCTTGACTGTCGGACGGATATTTTCCAAACTCCTATCGAGTGCCGCTGTAACTACTGCTTGTGTGACGCCTTGCACCTTGGACGAGGCTTTCTTATCCTCAAACCAATTTTCGTTTTCTTCTGAAAGCTTCACAAGCTTGTCTAAAGACACAAACACCTCGTTCACCTTAATTTATATCGATGTAATCATTAAATAATAACCATACAAGAAAGTGTTCACATCAAAGCATCAGGAAGAAAATGTCGTACATCGTTCAGGGCGATCTCCTAGGCCCTAAGCTCTTATCTTGTGTTAAAGTGGGGAAAAACAACTTCTCCTAATACATATTACACACTAAAATCCAACCGCCAAACAAACAACCTGACATCCATTCACACCCCAAATTCACGATGACAACCACACCCGAATTAAACTTCATCCACACAATCCAGCCCATTGGACTCCCCTCGAAATTAAATCAATGATTTTCCGAGTTTTCGAACCCTGGCAACAACGTATATGCAATGGGCACCGACTCAGACATCTGCGATCCTCAAAGCTTGAACGTCGCTCTCCGAAAAAAAAATATTGACCTACAAAAAAACATGTCATAATTCCCAAAATGTTAATCGCAAAATAATGCATGAATGTCAGCCTGGTCTCCAGTAGCAACGCCAAAATACAACGACGGTGATGCCGATCGGTAATTAAATAGATAGCCTCCAACCGATCACGCCGAATGAACCTGGTGAAAGAAGTCAGCAGCCGGGCATACTGCCAACTGAACTACCGAAGCGCACTCTCTATGTGTTTTCCAGCACTGCGAGCTGGCCACCGCTTTCCCTTCGCCCAACTTTCCCTTACCCCTTCGACTTTATCCTTCGTGTGCTTCACCGTGTTGACTGGAATCTTCAGGGTCTGTTGTGTGGTTTAAAAAAATGTGTCCGGAGTATCTCGCTCGGCTAGATGTGCCAACTGAACTACCGAAACGCACTCTCGCATTCCATCAGCTCCGCACAGAGATTTGCAGGATTTCCGCCAAGCCACGAGCGCGATTCCTTCCAGTAATTCCAAGAATCAGATTCTCTTTTCCGCACACCCGCGGCTATTTGTCCTACGAATTCTGCGGCTACTACGCAGAATTTAACAATGACCTTACCAGCGGTTCCTTCGCCTTCTCCCACTGTTCGTTCGCCTTCTCCCATTTTTTCCTCGCCTCGTCCCTCTTCTCTATTGCACCCTGTTTGGTCGTCTGAGCTTCATCCTGCTCGTCGCCTGCAGCTTTTTTCTCTGCATCCGCCTTCTTCGCTTCTCTCCGGACGCGAGCTCGCTGCAATTTCACCGCCGCATTCCCCTTCTTAGCGTCTGCGCCACTTCTCATGTTCTTTCCCGCATTCTGCTCCCGTTCGGCCGAAGTTTTAGTGATTGTTGTACCACTCTGTTTGGTTGAGGCTCCGTCTTTCGCAGCCTTCAAGTTATCTTCACGGGCTTCCTTGTGCTGCTTCGCTTTCTCCAATCCGCTCTTCGCATTCGTCATTTTCGAATTTGCGAGACTTCTCACATTCTGTCCCGCAGTTTGCTCCTGGTCTGCGGCCGCTCTTGCCCCCTCGCCGCCCTGCTTGGCATTTGTCGCGGAGCGAATTGCCTCTTTCTTGTCACTGTTCTCTTTCCTCTTCTTCTCAGCTTCCAATTTCGCCACGCGGGCCGCCTCCCGCTCTTGCCTAATCCTCTCAGCTTTGGCTTTCCTCCGATTCCTCTCCGTCCCCAAGCCCTTTTTTGCAGCTAGAATCTTCTGATTGGCGCCCTTCCTAAGTTGCCGGCCCGCAGCCTTTTCTTGTTCTGCAGCAGTCTGCCTCGTTGTTCCCGCCGTCCGTTCGGTTGAGGCTGCTTGTCGCGTTGTTGCCAACAGGGCGCGGGCATTGTCTTCCCGCTTCTTCTTGTCCGTCTGCGCCTGCTTCAATTTTTCCTTCGCATTCGTCTTCTTCTTATTTGCGCCTTCTCTAATTGTCCCTCCCGCAGTCTTCTCCTTTTCCGCGGAAGTCTGTACCGTTTTTCCTTTCTTCTGTTGATCTGCAGCTGTGGCGTTCGCTGTTGTCAAAGCGTTCTTCGCCGTCTTTATCCGATCGTCCCTGACCCTCTTCGCTTCCACCAACTGGGTATATGCCCTCTCCTTCTTGTTCTGTGCACCATCTCTCATGCTTTTTCCGGAAGCCTGCTCCTGTCCTGCAATCTGTTCACGGTCCTTGGCGCTTGCGGCTTGTGTTGACGCTTCCCCCTGCTGGGCGCCCATGGCAGTTTGCGCGGCTTTCTTCGTCTCGATCGCTTGCGTCAAGCTTTCCCTCGCAGCATCTTTCTTCGGTTCTGCAGCAAGCCTAACTTTCCCAGCCTCACCCTGCTCAGTTTTCGCGGCGCTCTGTGTCGTGCCGCTAGCATCTCTCGCTGCTGTCGCTCGAGTCACCGCCTGCATCTGTCTCGCGGAATTCAGCTGCGCGCGCGCGCCGGCCCTACTCGTCTCCGTGCCCGTGCGACAGTTGCCGGCGGAGGCTCGCTGCTTGGACGCAGTCGACTGTCGCTCACTGGCGGCTTCCGTTTCCTGCGAGGCTCCCGCAGACGCCTCCTTCACCGCTGTGTCGTTCTGTGTCTTTTGTAACTGCTCCGCCGCTCTCGTCCTCTTCTCGCGCGCCGCATCCAGAAACTCCACCACAAAACCTTCCTCCTCCGTCGCCTCACGTTCCGCTGCCGCGCCCCCGGCTTTCGCTGCTTGGAGGCGCGCCTGCACAAGGGTGATGGACGCCTCTGTCGCCTGACTCTCGGTGGAAGATCGCTCGGTACCGGCGCTTTCGCGTAGTCCTTGCGCGAATTCACGTGCTTTGTCGGCCGCGGTGGTTGCGGTGCTCGCGCCCTTCTTGGCCGCGTCCAGTTGGGCTCCGCTGATGCTTTGCTCAAGAGCAGTCAGCGCGACCTGGCGATGGCCACTCCCGCTGCTTCTCTCCGTACCTGCACTCTCCTGGCAAGTGGCACTGAGCTTCTTGGCCGTTGCCGCGTTGCCTACGCCCTTGCCCGCGCCTCCCACTGCCGCGCGCATGGTGGCCGTTCGCAAAGCTTCATCCGCCAGCCCTCTGTGCCAGCCGCCACTGCTGCGCTCGGTTCCCGCACTCTGCTGCGAGGATCTGCTTCCGGAGCTCGCGCTTGTGGCAGCCTGCACGCCCTTCTTCGCGCCGCCCGTGGCCGCTGCCAGGCTCGCATTCCGCAACGTGTGATCCGCTGTCTGTCTATGCTCCCCGCCGCTCTTTCGTTCTCCTCCAGCACTCGTCTGCCCACTCGAGCTCACGCCCATCGCAAATGTTGCATCTCTCACACCCTTAATGGCACCACCCGTCGCAGCCCGCGTAATCGCATCACTCAACACAGTATTCGCCACTCCTCTATGCTCTCCACCGCTCGTTCGTTCTTGCCCTGCGCTCGTCTGTCCGAGCGAGCTCTCGGTTTCAGCTTCTGTTCCGCCCTTCACGGCTTTCATCGCGCCGCCTGTCGCCGCAATTGTTATCGCGTCAACCAAGACCGAATTCGCAACACCCCGATGTTCCCCACCGTTCGTTCTTTCTTCCTCCGCACTTCCCTGCCCAACCAAACTTTCCGCGCCCGCCACTTCTGCCTCGCTTACTCCCTTCGTGGCACCGCCCGTGGCTGCCTCCGTAATCGCCGCAACCAGCACTCCGTTGGCAAGATCTCGATGTTCAAATCCACTCTCTCTCTCTTCCCCCGCAGTTTCCTGCGACAATTCAGTCTCTTCATGCGCACCCGTGGCATTTTCTACAGCCTCTGTGGCATTCCCAGTCGCGAGGCTTTGCAGCTCGGAGATGATTCTCTCTTGGGCATCTGCTTCAGCGGTGATGGCGTCGGGGCGCTCGCCTTCTGGGCGATTTGGAATGCGCTCGTTTGCAGTGCATTAGATTCAAAATACGCTGGGTTTAAAATTGACTGGATTGAAAATAGAGTGGATTCGAAATTGACTGGATTTGAAATGGACTGGATTCGAAATGCGCTGGGTTTAGAACACGTTGGATTTCAAATACGTGAAAGCATATGAAACCATCAAAACTATTTCGGCCTCCAGCTATTTGATTTCACCGTGGGATGAAACCGGGATGAAATCGCGATGAAATCAGATAATAAACAAAAGATAGACTCATACATAAAAGATCTCTTACTCTCAACCGAAGCCCTTTCTTCCTCCGCCTCTTGTGCCGCCGCCGTCATTAAGTCTTGCGTTTCGCCTGCTTCCTTCGAAATTATTTGGGTTTGAGCTTTCTGTTCCTCGTCTTCCGCACCAGTCTTCGCTTTGTCCGCTGGGGGTAGGTTTGTGCTTATAGGTTCGTGTTTAAATTATGGGTTCGTGTTTAAATTATGGGTTCGTGTTTAAATTATGGGTTCGTGTTTAAATTATAGGTTCGTGCTTATCGGTTTGCTGTTTATAGGTTCGTGTTCATAGGTTTGAATTCATACGTTTGTGTTTGTAGGTTTGAGTTCACACGTTTGTGTTTGCAGGTTGCAGTATGTAGATTTCGGCTTGTCGCCCAGAGCCTCAAAGATGTTCCCCGCTACATCCCAGGAAGTTGAACGCTTTGTAGCCTCAAAGATGTTCCCCGCTACATCCCAGGAAGTTGAACGCTTTGTAGCCTCAAAGATGTTCCCCGCTACATCCCAGGAAGTTGAACGCTACATCCCAGGAAGTTGAACGCTACATCCCAGGTAACAACAATCGCTACATCCCAGGAAGTTGAACGCTTTGTAGGTCCTGGAATGAAAAGTTCCTTACCCTCAGTCTCCGTGGAGACTGAAAAGGAACATATGTGGTAAATCGCAGCCTATTTCTTACTCAAAAAACGCCACTTTTTGCCTATTTTAGACCCTCCATAAATTCCATGTCTCCCAGCCAACATGGAATTATGGCATTATGGAATCTGGATTTCGTTGAATCTCCTGTTTTCGGAGCAAGGATCCGCATACAAATCACTCATTTCAGGTTCTGTTTTGGGGGATCTCCCAGATTCCACAAATTCCATAATTTCCATAAATTCCATGTCTCCCAGCCAACATGGAATTATGGCATTATGGAATCCGGATTCCCCTGAATCACCAATTTTTTGGTCAAGATCTGCATGGAAAACCACCTGTTTTGGACCACTTTTTCAAGGATCCTCCAGATTCCACAAATTCCATAAATTCCATAATTTCCATGTTGTCCAGCCAACATGGCATTATGGGATTATGGAATCTGTGGCTCCCGTCGGATCAGCTGTTTTTGGGCAAGGTTTCGCAAAAAGTAGAGAAACCGCTCGTAAATCGAGTCAAAAAAGTACC